>WPCH01219481.1_pt1 | contig 11068 bp, 8 predicted proteins | sample 5399881 | NCBI WGS metagenome assembly WPCH01 (sample SAMN12869468, study PRJNA574797) | sludge metagenome | isolation source: wastewater treatment of pH5 | place: China:Beijing | collected 2019-05-20 | reverse complement strand
GGAGGCCCGGCCGTGCCGATCGCCACGATGGCCGTCGCCTCGTGCGCCCGGGCCTCCGCGACCATCGCGTCGATGGCGCCGATGGTCCGTTCGACCGCGGCGTCCGAGATGCCGCCCGTCTCTGAGAGCCCCTCACCCAGTCGGGTCACCGCGGACGAGTCCGCGAGGAACCGCCAGGCGCCATCGGCGGTCCGCTCCCCCACGCACAGCTTGACCGAGTTGGTGCCCACGTCGATGACCGTGGCCCGCAGCGGGCGGCGGTCCAGGGCGGCCATGAGCCCGTCGGGGTACGCTGTGTTCTGGTAGCCACCGAGCCCCATCGAACGGACCGTCGTGAGGACGGCGGCCCTGTCCTCTCCCTCCACGGCCACCGTCCGGGTCATCCGGCCCTCCACCTCGATGTCCGAGAGCTCGGCGAGGCAGCCACCCACGCTGTAGCGGACGCGGTGCTTGCGCACGCGGAGTGGACGCACCGGGCCGGCGGGCACGCCGTGGGTCTCGAGCAGGGCGTCCAACGTCAGTGGCGGCGTCCCCGCCAGGTGTCCCAGCCCCAGTGCCTCGAGGGCCGCGAGCGAATCCGCGGCCGACAGCGGGAACGATGCCTTGAGCACCGGCGTCCACCGCTGGAGCCCGTCGGCATCCACCTCCTGGAGCTCCTTGATGTCGAGGAGGTCGTCCCGGATCTTGACGTTGTCGCCCGACGGTGCGAGGAGGTACAGCTCGTCGCTGTCCTGCACGCCCGTGGGGGTCCGGGCCCGGAAGTCCTCCTCGGCGAGCGGGAAGCGCATCCCGAACACCCGGAACTCCCAGCGCGGGATCACGGCCGCCATCCCATCACTCCTTCCAGCCGCATGAGCCCTGGTCGATCACAGCAGCACCGACACCGACAGCACGACCACCACCACCACCGCCAACATGACGAGCACCGGCCACACGAACCTGAGCCACGTACCGTAGCCGACACGCGCGATGGCGAGGCCACCCATCACGACCGCGAAGGTGGGGTTGACCAGGTTGACGAGCCCGTTCCCGGACTGGAACGCGGTCACCACGAGAGCGGGGTCCACGTCCGCGAGACCCGCCAGCGGCGACATGATGGGCATCGCGACCGTCGCGAGCCCCGATGACGAAGGGATGAGGAACGTCAGCGGGATGAACAGCCCGAACATGAGGTTGACGAACGCGACACCGCCGAGCCCCGCGACCGCCTGCTCCGCCCAGTACAGCACCGTGTCCGTGATCTGGCCGTTGTTCATGATCACGGAGATGCCGCGGGCGACGCCGATGATGAGCGCCACGCCCAGCAGATCGCGCGCGCCGTTGACGAAGGAATCGGTGAACGCCCCCTCCCGCATCCCCGCCACCAGACCGATCACGATGGCGAAGAACAGGAAGGACGCGGTCATCTCCGGGAACCACCAGAAGCGGGTGGCGATGACGCTGATGCCCAGGTCCGACCAGGGGATGACGCCCAGCATCATGGTGATGAAGGCGAGGAAGAACAGGACCAGGACCGCCTTCTGTCGGCCCGTGAGCGTCGCGCTCGACGCGACGCCGTCGCCTGGGCCCTCCTCGACGGTGGACAGCGCGTCAGGCCCCTCGACCACGGCCTCACCGGCCAGGAGGGACGCGCTCGGGTCTGCCCGGACACGCGCGGCGTAGCGCATCACCCACCAGATGCCGATGGCGAGCCCCACGACGAGGACGACCATCCGACCGATGAGCCCGTCCACGATGGTGGTCCCCGCGAACCCCGATGCGATGCCCGTGGAGAACGGGTTGATGGTCGATCCCAGCACGCCGATGCCGCAGCCCAAGAGAAGCAGCGCGGCCGCCACGAGTCGGTCATAGCCCGCCGCGACCATCACCGAGAGGATGAGCGCGTAGAAGGCGAGGCTCTCTTCCGCCATGCCGTAGGTCGTGCCACCCAGGGCGAACACGATCATGAGGATCGGGATGAGCAGGCGCTCCCGGCCCCGCAGGCGGTCCACCACCCTGGCGATGCCGTTCTGGATCGCGCCGGTCTGCATGGTCACACCCAGGAACCCGCCGATGACCAGGATGAACAATGCGACATCGATGGCGCCGAACAGGACGCCCTCGTTCCACACGGAGATCGTGCGGTCCGCTGCCTCGATTCCGTACATCCCGTTGATGGGTGCCATGAGTGAGTCGCGGAGGATACGTGCCGGCTGGGCGTCCACGGCGTGGTAGGTACCCGGGATCGGCGAGCCGTCCTGGTAGTCGTAGCTACCGGCCGGGATGATCCACGTGGCGATCGCGGTCAGGACGATGAGCAGGAACAGGATCGTGTACGCCGAGGGGAGCTTGAAGCCGCGCTTCGCGGGCGCGGGCTGCGGTTCAGCGGTGGCGACGGTCACAGGTCCCTCCTCATGCGCTCAGGGCCGCGCCGGCTCCTGGCTGTTTGGGCGTGTCGGCGGGACCCTCCGGGCCGCCATCGACGCGCTCGATCCGGAAGCCGGTGAACGCGTACACGAGCGAGATGACCGGGCTCAACAGGTTGAAGAAGGCGTACGGCAGGTAGCTGATGGTCGCGACGCCCAGGACACCCGCCATGTAGGCACCACAGCTGTTCCACGGCACCAGCGGGGAGGTGACCGTGCCGGCGTCCTCCACCGTGCGGGACAGCATCCGCGGAGCGAGGCCGCGCTCCCGGAACGCCACGCGATACACCCGGCTGGGCATCACGATGGCCACGTACTGGTCGCCCGCCACGATGTTGAGCCCGATGGCCGTGAGCACGACCGATGCGAGGAGCGCGCCGGTCGACTTCGCGCGGGCGACGACCGGGTCGATGAGCGCCTTGAGGAAGCCGGCCTCCTCCATGATCGCCGCGTACGACAGGGCCCCCAGGATGAGCCAGACGGTGGTGAGCATGGAGGACATGCCGCCCCGCGAGAACAGGTCGTCGATGGGCGCGATGCCCGTCGTGGAGACGAAGCCGTTGGCGAGCGCCGCGAACAGGCCCTCGATGCCGGCACGCAGCGAGAACACGGCCTCCCCCGCGAACCGGGCGACGAGCTCGGGCTGGGTCACCCACGCCAGCAGGCCCGCGAACAGCGCGCAGCCGAAGATGGCCAGGAACGGCGGTGCGCGTCGGACCGAGAGGATGACCAGCAGCACCAGCGGCAGCAGGTTGAGCAGGCTGATCTGGAACTCGCCCGCAAGGGTCGCCTGCGCCGCCGCCCGGTCGATGTCGGCTCCCGGGTACGTGCCGGTCAGCCCCAGGAACGTGAACAGTGCGATCGCGATCGCGATCGCCGGACCGGAGGTCCAGATCATGGCGCCGATGTGCTGCTGGGTGGTGACGCCGCCGACCATGGAGGGGACCAGCACCGTCGTCTCGGACAGCGGGGTCATCTTGTCGCCGAAGTAGGCGCCCGAGACCACCGCACCGGCCGTGATGGCGGGGTCCGCGCCCAGCATCGGGGCGAGCGCCACGAGCGCGACACCGAGTGTCGCCGCCGTGGTCCAGGAGCTGCCGATGACCAGCCCGACCGTGCCACAGATGAGCAGCGTGCTCAGGTAGAACACCGTGGGCTGGAGCAGCCCGATGCCGTAGTACACGACCGTGGGGATGGTGCCCGCCATGTTCCAGGTGCCGATGAGTGCGCCGACCGCGAGCAGGATGTAGATCGCGCCCATCGCGGAGGTGACACCGCCCACGGCGGCATCCCGGATGCGCGGCGTGGAGAGCCCCAGCCGGTATGCCAGCGCCCCTGCCCCGACGGCGCTCAGGAACAGCGCCACCTGGAGCGGGCCACCGGTGGCGTCCGTGCCGAACACCACGACCGTACCCATGATGAGCACGACCAGGATGGCGACCGCGAGCACCGACTCCCGGAACGTGGGCGCCCGCGGCTCGACCTGTGCTGGTGCCTGAGCGCTGTCCGACATCCCGATGCTCGATCGTCAGCCGGGCTCGACGTTGGTGCCGCGAGTGCCCGCCACGAGCGCCTCGAGGTCCGCGAGCGTCCCGATGGTGGCCCGCTTGCCGGTGCGCTGGACGAAGTCGACGGCGGCCTCGACCTTGGGGCCCATCGATCCTGCCGCGAAGCTGCTGCCGGCGAGCTCGGACGCGGCGACGTGGCCGATGGCCTCCTGCTGCGGCGTCCCGAAGGCCCGATAGACGGCGGGCACATCCGTGGCCATCACGAACAGGTCCGCCTCGAGATCGCGAGCCAGCAGCGCGCTCGCGCGGTCCTTGTCGATGACCACCTCGGCGCCCACGAGGGTGCGAGTGCCGGGTCGGTACATGGTGGGGATCCCGCCGCCGCCGGTGCAGATGACCACGGCACCTCGCTCCAGCAGCCAGCGGATGGGCCGGATCTCGAAGATGCGCATGGGCTCAGGCGAGGCGACGACACGCCGCCAATGCGGGCCATCGGGCTTGACGACCCAGCCCTTCGCCGCTGCCAGCCGCTCCGCCTCCGCCTGCGCGTACACGGGTCCGATGAACTTGGCGGGGTCGCGGAACGCCGGGTCGGCGGGGTCGACCTCGATCATCGTCAGGATGCTCGCGAGGGGCGTCTCGAACGGCAGCAGGTTGCCCAGCTCCTGTTCGATGAGGTATCCGATCATGCCCTCGGTCTGGGCGCCCAGGACGTCGAGCGGGTACGCCTCGACCTCTTCGTACGCCGCCGCCTGCAGGGCCAGGAGCCCCACCTGGGGACCGTTGCCATGCGAGATGACCAGCTCGTGCTGCAGCGCGATCGGTGCCAGCTGCTCGGCCGCGACCCGCACGTTCTCGCGCTGGTTCTCCGAGGTCATGGGCTGGCCGCGTCGCAGCAGCGCGTTGCCACCCAACGCGACCACGATGCGCATCGTTCGTCTCAGTCGCCGATGGTCGCGACGAGCACGGCCTTGATGGTGTGCATCCGGTTCTCCGCCTGGTCGAACACGATCGACGCGGGCGACTCGAAGACCTCGTCGGTGACCTCCATCTCCGCGATCCCGAAGCTCTGGAACATCTCCTCGCCCACCTTGGTGTCGCGGCCATGGAAGGCTGGCAGGCAGTGCATAAAGCGCGTGGCCGGGTTGCCGGTGGCCCCCATGAGCGCCGTGTTGACCTGGTACGGCAGCAGCTCCGTGATGCGCTGCCCCCACACCTCGTGGGGCTCACCCATGGAGACCCACACATCGGTGTAGATGTAGTCCACGCCCCTGACCCCCGCCACCGGGTCGTCGGTCAGGGTCACGCTGCCGCCGCTCGCCGTCGCCAGCGCTTTCGCCTGGCTCACCAGCGCCGGCTCCGGCCAGCGTCCCTTGGGCGCCACGAGGCGGACATCCATGCCCACGAGCGCGCCGCCGACCATGAGCGAGTTGCCCATGTTGTTCGCCGCGTCGCCCACGAACGCGAAGCTGATGGTGGGCAGCGGCTTGAAGGAGTGCTCCTTCATGGTCAGCATGTCCGCGAGGATCTGGGTCGGGTGGAACTCGTCGGTCAGCCCGTTCCAGACGGGCACGCCGGCGTACCGGGCGAGGGTCTCGACCACCGTCTGGTCGAAGCCGCGGTACTCGATGCCGTCATACAGCCGGCCCAGCACCCGCGCCGTGTCCTTGACCGACTCCTTGTGACCCATCTGCGAGGAGCCCGGGTCGAGGTAGGTCACGTGCGCGCCCTGGTCGTAGGCTGCGACCTCGAACGAGCAGCGGGTGCGGGTCGAGGTCTTCTCGAAGATGAGGCAGATCTCCTTGCCCCGGAGTCGCTGGACCTCGAACCCACCCTTGCGCGCGGCCTTGAGGGCGGCCGCGAGCTCGATGAGGCCGAGGACCTCCTCTCGCGAGAAGTCCAGCAGCTTGAGGAAGTGGCGGTTGCGGACGTTGAGCCCCATGGATGCCTCCGGTCGTTCGTCGGGTCAGATGGGGTCACGCAGGAGCGGACAGGTCATGCAATGCCCGCCGCCGCGCCCCCGACCGAGCTCCGATCCGTCGATGACGAGGACCTCGATGCCGGCCTTGCGCATGAGCGTGTTGGTGTACTCGTTGCGCTCATACGCCACGACCACGCCGGGCTCGAGCGCGACCACGTTGTTGCCGTCGTCCCACTGCTCGCGTTCGGCCTGCCAGCGATCGCCACCGGTCTCGATGACCCGCAGCTTCGTGAGCCCAAGGGCGTCCTTGATCGCGTCGAGGAACGAGGACTCGCGGCGCACGTCGAGGGTGCCTGGGGTGTCACCGGGTCTTACGGAGTAGGCCGTGATGGTGGGCACGACCTTGGGGAACATGGTCACGCAGTCCCGGTCGAGGAACGTGAACACGGTGTCGAGGTGCATGTGGGCGCGGTCGCGCGTCATGCCCGCCGCGATGACCCGGTCGGCCGCACCAGCCTCGAACAGCGACAGCGCGATCTTCTCGATCATCTGCCCGGTGGTCCGCTCGCTCATGCCGATGGCGACGGTGCGGTTGCCGATGGGCATGATGTCGCCGCCCTCGCTGCTCACCCGACCGAACGATTCTCCCTCCTGCTCCCGGCTGTACCAGAACGGGAAACCGGCATCACGGAACATCGGGTGGAACCGGTAGACGGTCTCCACGTTGAGGGCCTCGAGTCGCCGCGCGGGCCAGTACATCGGGTTGACCACGACGCCGCCGTAGATCCATGCGGACGGGTCACGGGTGAAGTAGCTGTTGGGCAGGGGCCGCAGCACGAAGTCGTCCGGCTCCATCGCTGACGCGACGAGCGAGCGTGCCGCGAGCTGGCCCTCGCCGACCGCAACGCCCCGCCCCCGCAGCAGCTCGCCCGCCTCCTGGACGGTCAGACCGCCGATGAGGTGGTCCGCCAGGGTCACGCCATCGATGCTCTCGAGGTAGGCGCGCGCCTCAGCAGCGATGCCGGCCCCCACCGTGAAGGGGGTGACGGCCCGGTCGAGGACCCAGGCACGCGCCTCCGGATCGTCCAGCGCCTCGGCCAGCAGGTCCTCGAGGTAGAAGACCTCGGTACCCCGGTCCCGGAGCAGGTCCGCGAACGCATCGTGTTGCTGGCGAGCGCGACGTACCCACAGCACGTCATCGAACAGCAGGTCGTCGTGGTTGTCGGGGGTCAATCGCTTGAGCTCGAGGTCCGGCCGATGGACCATCACCTTGCGCAGCTTGCCGGCCTCGGAGTGGACCCCGAAGGCAGCGCCGGTGCCCGACCCGGCGGTCTGGGTGCTCATGGATCCTCCATCGGGGCACGCGCGGCACGCATCCACCACGGCTCGCCGTGCACCGAGAGTGGACGCCCGCCGGGCGGGGTGGTGCATCATCCGGATCGGATGAGGCATGGACCAGCGCCGTCGCGCGAGGATGTGGGCGTCCGCAGCCTCACCTGGATCAGGGGATGACGCGGGACCCGCGTTGGGTGTGCGATGGCAGTCGGCGCCCACCCACGGCGGCCACAGCAGGGAGCTCGGATGCACGACCGGGAGACGATGCTGCGTCGGATGTCGCTGAGCGACCCGCGGCTGCTCACGGGGCCGTCGCCGACCCTGCCCGGTCGCGACCCGGCGTCCCTCGACCCGCGCTGGCAGACCCTCGTCAGGCTCGGCGCGCTCCTCGCCACCGAGCCCTCGAGCGCCGCGCTCCAGCAGGTCGTGGACGAGGCCCTCGAGCTCAATATCACCCGCGATGAGCTGGTCCAGGCACTGGTGTGCCTGCTGCCGACGGTCGGGCTGCGCCAGGCGGCCGCGGTGGCCCCACGCCTCGGACTGGCCATCGGCTATGACGTGGAGGAAGCGCTGACCCTTCGATAGGGCCGGCAGCGAAGGAGGGGACGTGGGCAGGAAGAAGGACGCCAAGCGTGGCCAGAACGGCCACGGGGGCCATCACCGGGCCGATCCGGACACGGTCGCGGAGGTCGTCCCTGCCGCGCCCATGAAGCGCAAGGCGTTCGAGGCCGAGCTGCGGGAGCTGGAGTTCGAGCTGGTCAAGCTCCAGGAGTGGATCAAGCAGCGCGGTCTCAAGGTCGTCGTCATCTTCGAGGGGCGGGACACGGCCGGCAAGGGCGGTGTCATCAAGCGCATCACGGGTCGCCTCAGCCCGCGCGTCGTGCGGGTCGTCGCGCTGGGCACCCCCACGGAACGCGAGAAGAGCCAGTACTACCTGCAGCGATACGTGCCGCACCTGCCGGCGGCCGGGGAGATGGTGCTGTTCGATCGGAGCTGGTACAACCGCGCCGGCGTCGAGCACGTCATGGGGTTCTGCACCGACGAGCAGTACGAGGCGTTCATGGACCTCGCGCCCGGCTACGAGCGGACGCTCGTGATGTCCGGCATCGTGCTCATCAAGTACTGGCTGGACATCGACCAGGAGTCACAGGAGGAGCGCTTCCAGGCGCGTCTGCGTGACCCGCGGCGGCGCTGGAAGCTGTCTCCCATGGATGTCGTGGCACGCCGCAGGTGGGATGCGTACACCGGGGCACGTGACGCGATGCTGGCCCGGACCGCCAGCGAGTGGGCACCCTGGTACATCGTGGACAGCCGCGACCAGCGACGGGCCCGCCTCGCCATCATCCGGCACCTGCTGCGGCAGGTTCCCTACGAGGACCTGCTCACGGAGCAGCCCACGCTCCCGGCACGCAAGCGGGGCCACGACGCCCCGGTCCCGGATCTGCCGAACGTCATCCCCGTGGCGCTCGAGGCGCCCTGACCGGTCCGCGCATCCTCAGCCGCCCAGGGTCATGCCCTCGAGGTCGGCGCTGGGCTGGATGTCCGGGAGCCGGCCCATCCGGAACGACGCCAGCAGCCCCAGCAGACCCGCGATGAGCGGCACGAGCAGGGCGACCTGGAGCGCGATGGGTCGCGCCTCCGTGTTGATGCGGATGATCTCGTCCGAGATCGCCTCGGGCTCATCTGCCAGCAGCGCCTCGAGCCCCGTGTTGCTCATGACCTGCGCATCCTCATCGAGGACCTGGGCCACCTGCTGCTTGTCGTCGGGTGGCAGCACGGTGCTCGCCTCGGCCATGGCGGTGAAGGTGAACGCGAGGGTCGCCATCATCAGGCCACCCGCGAGCGCCAGCCCGAAGGACAACCCGAACGAGCCGCCCGCGGAGTTGACCCCCGCCGCCTCGCTGATGCGTTCCTCCGAGATGGGCGCCAGGGTGTAGTTGTTGAGCTGGGACACCAGCAGCCCGAGCCCGGAGCCGGCGATGGCGAGCGGGATGGCCAGCCACCAGCCGCTGTCGATCCGCGGCACGAGCGGCAGGAGCAGCAGCATGCCCAGCGACAGCAACGCGAAGCCCATCCGGATGACCGTGCTCGCGCGTCGCCTGCCCGCCCGCCTGGCGGCGAGGAGCGACATCCCGAACATGCTGAAGGAGAGTGGCGTGAGGGAGAGGCCGGCCCCCAGGGCGCTGTACTCGAGGACCATCTGCAGGTAGATCGGCAGCGCGATCATGGCCCCGCCAAGCGCCGTCTGCTGGAGCATCTGGCTCGAGATGCCGAGTCGGAAATGGGGGGAACGGAACAGGTCCGGATCGAGCAGCGCGAGCTTGCCCGCGCGCTTGCGTCGCACCAGCCACCACGCCAGTCCGGCGAGCGCGATGGCACCGATCGCGATGAGCGCCGCGACCGCCTCGCCCCCCTCCTGCCAGACCAGGATGCCCAGGACGACGCCTCCCATGCCCACCACGGACAGGAACGCACCCACGAAGTCGATGCCTCGGGCACCGGTGTACGGCACGTCGCGGATGCGCGGCAGCCCGAACAGGACGATCGCGATGACCACCAGCTCCAGCAGGAACCCGATGCGCCACGACAGGAACGTGGTGATGAAGCCCCCGAGGAGTGGACCGATGGCCGCTGCGATCGCAGCGGCCGCACCCACCAGCGCGTAGACCCGCTTCTGGGCGGCGCCCTCGAAGTTGCCGTGGATGAGCGACTGCATGGACGGCAGCAGGAGCGAGGCACCGAGGCCACCCACGATCGCCCAGAAGATGGTGACCGACCGGATGTCCTGCGCGAGCATCATGGCCAGCGCACCGGTCGCGTACCCGAGCAGCCCCAGGGTATAGGCGAGCTTGCGTCCGATGAGGTCGCCCACCTTGCTCGAGATGAGGATGAACGCGGCCGAGACGAGCGCCTCCAGGGCGATCGCCGACTGGACCCCGCTCACCGTGGCTTCCAGGTCCGTCGCGACCGCGGAGATGGACACGTTCATGAGCGATGTGTCCACGACCAGCACGAACATGGCCATGGCCAGCAGCAGGCCGAGGCGCATGTCTGTCGCGCCGGCACCCGCCGTGGAGCCGCGCGCCTGGGCGCTCACGTGGCCCTCAGCATCACGAACCGGCTCATGTCGCCTCCCTGTGGCAGGAACGCTGGTGGCGTCCCGCTGACGCGCCAGTCTCGGGACCACGCCACCGCGCGGGCATCATCTGTTTCGGACGACGATAGCCACGCCGGGTGCGTGCCGCCAGTCCGATCGCGGGCATCCGCTCGGACGCGGGACGTATCATCGGTGCGCGTGCATCTGGGGCGGGCGCACTGGATCCACACCGAGAGGACACACGGATGGCAGTCGCGGTCGGCCCGGCCGAGCTCCACATCGGAGCCCCTCCCGACGATCACCGAGCCGCCGCGCCCACATGACCGTCGCGACGCCACGCCGCCACGGGGTCCCGGTCGTCACGCGGCAGGATCGGATCATCCCCCGAACGTCCCTGCTGGCGCGCATCCGCGCGGACCCCGCACCAATCGTCGTGGTGGAGGGTCCAGCGGGGAGCGGCAAGTCCACCCTGCTCACCCAACTGGTGAGCCATGACCCTCGGGCCTGTGCGTGGCTGACCATCGACCCCCGGCACTCGGATCCGATGGTGCTCGTGGCCACACTGGCAGCGGCGCTCGCCGAGGTCCATCCTGTCGGGCCACTGGCCGCGAGGATCACGGGCACCGATGCCATGCGCAGCATGGCGCGCCTGACGCGGGCCATGCACGGGCTGGACGAGCCCACGTTCCTCGTCGTCGATGACGTCCACCTGCTGACCGACCGCGACGCGCTCGACCTGCTGGCCGAGCTGGCGGAGCGCTTCCCCGCGTCCGGACGGATCGCGCTCGCGACGCGCTCCGGG
>WPCH01267177.1_pt1 | contig 11085 bp, 10 predicted proteins | sample 5399881 | NCBI WGS metagenome assembly WPCH01 (sample SAMN12869468, study PRJNA574797) | sludge metagenome | isolation source: wastewater treatment of pH5 | place: China:Beijing | collected 2019-05-20 | reverse complement strand
CGTCGATGGGCGGCGTCAACGCCCTGTTCACCGACACCGAGAACGTGGGCGCCAACGACTTCGCCACCGGAACGCTCGACCTCACCACCGCGCCGGCCACGGCGGCCATCAGCTACCAGGACATGGTGCCGGGCGACACCGTCACCGAGCCCCTCACCGTGACCAACGGCGGCTCGACGCCGCTGCGCTACGCGATGCGCAGCACCACCACCGAGAACACCCTCGCGGCCCAACTCGACCTCAGCCTGAAGGTCGGCGTCACCTCCTGCACGGGCACCACGGGCTTCAACGCCTCCGGCACCGTGTTGTACGGGCCGGACGACCTCGGCTCGACCTCCACGGCCGACCTCGTGGGCTCGTCCGCAACGGGCGGCGACGCCGGCGACCGCACCCTGGCGCCGGGCGCCTCCGAGACCCTGTGCGTGCACGTGGCCCTGCCGACGAGCTCGTCGAACGCCTACCAGGGCCTTGCCACCACGGCCACGTTCCAGTTCGTCGCAGAACAGACTGCGAACAACCCCTGACCGTGGTGCGCCGCCTCTCGGGCGCGCTGGTGGTCGGCGCGCTGCTCCTGGTGATCCTGGTCTTCAGCAGTCTGCTCGGCGCTCGCGCGCTCGGTCTCGAGCCCCTCGTGGTGCGCAGCGGATCGATGGAGAGCACGATCCACACCGGCAGCCTGGTGCTGGTCGACGACCAGCCCGCCGCCGACATCGCCGTGGGCGATGTGGCGGTGGTCGACCCGCCCGGCAGTGCCCCTCCCCGCCTGCATCGCGTCATCGAGCGCTTCGACGAGCACGGCCGCGTCTTCGTGCGCACCCAGGGGGACGCCAACCGCACCCCCGATGCCGACGTCGTCGCCCTGCCACCGGAGGTACCCACCCCCGCACTCGTGGTCCCCGCACTCGGCTACGTCGTGACCGCGGTGTCCTCCCGGAGCGGGATGCTGGCGGTCGCCTCGGTGATCGTGGTGATCCTCGGCGCCTCCGCCCTGTGGGCGATGTGGCGCCCGGCCGGCGCCCCGGCCTGAGCGCCGCTCCGACGAGGGTTCGGCGCGGTTCGAGTCGGATCGCTCAGTCCCAGACCCAGGTGAAGGGCTGCAGGCGGCTCTCGCCTGCGTCGCTCTCGATCTGCACCTGGGCGGTCCAGGCGGAGCCGTTCCAGACGGCGGCGTACACACCCCCTGCATCGTCGAGGACGGCGTAGCCGACCTGGTCCGTGATGGGCTCGGTGGCCAGCGTCATGGTGGTGGGCAGCGCACTGGTGGCCAGGCCGACCGCCTCGGCGCTCCATCCCGTCCCGGAGATCCACGTTCGGTACCGGCCCGCGGCGTTGCCCTCCTCACCGTAGGTCGCGAGAGCCTGCCCGCTCTGGCTCTCGAAGGCCACGGCGACGTTCGGTGTGTCGATGACGGGCGCGATCGTGCTGGCCACGGTCAGGTTGGCCCACGCCGTACCCGACCAGACCGCCAGCCAGGTGTCGGCGCCCTCGGTCACCACCCCCATGGCGATGCGATTGCTGCGAGGATCGCTCGCCACGACGGTCCATCGCGGTGTGTCGTCGGAGCCCGTGAGGCCACCGGGAGCGCCGAGGCTGGCCCGAGCGCTCCAGGACGTGCCGTTCCAGAAGCGGTACCGCACGTCGGTTCCCGGGTTCCCCGGGCCCTCGGCGTAGACGACCATGGCCCGACCCGTCCTCGACTCGTAGGACACGTTGACGTCGCCCCGGTGATTGCCGCTGCCGCCGTCGAGCGCGATTGCGTTGCCCCACGCCGAACCGTCCCACACCAACGCGAAGTCCTGGCTGGCCTCGTTGCTCGCCACGAGCACCATCTCGTCGGACACCGGCGACGCCGCCAGGTGGAGTTGTTGCGGCTCGCCCGCCAGCGGGGTCGTGATGGTCGTGGCCGCTGACCAGGCGACGCCGTCCCACATCCGGTACGAGAGGCCCGCCGTCCCTCCCGTCCCGTTGTTCCAGACCACCATCGCATCGTCGCTGGACGACTCGTACGCAACCCCCACGCCCCACCACGACGACGAGGTCGAGGTGCTCAGGGCCGAGCCGAAGGCATCCTCCCAAACGCCGTCCGACCGCTTCAGCACGCGCACGTCGTTCCCGGTGTCGATGGAGACGGCGAGAAGCTCGTCACGCGTTTCGGAACGAGCCGCCTGGGCGATGCGCCACTGGCCCACCGGCGCAGTCGTCGTCGCCGGCGACCAAGCGGCGCCGTCCCATGCCGACACCAGCGGCGTCGCAACGCCGTCTTCCCGCCACAGCATCGTGGCGTGGCGCTCGCAGTGAGTCGTGACCTGGGCCACGGCCACGCTGGAAGTCCAGTTCTGGTACTCCGCGAACAGCCGGTACTCGTACGCTCCGTTGGGCTGGAGGGGTCCGTCGGAAGCCGACTGGGTGGCGACGCCGCCGACCGTCTGCTCGCCGTCGAGCGCACCGTTGACGTAGCGCTGGAGCCGGTAGCCGCTGGCGAAGGCCGACGGGGAAGCCGTCCAGTCGGCATCGACGGTCGTGACGCCGCCGCACACCGGGGTGAGCGTCAGCTCCGTCGGGGGGTGCAGCATGCGGGTGGAGAACTCGTTGCCACCGACGTTGCTGGTGTCGCCGAAGGCCGCCACCGCGGCGGTCGCGCCGCACACGACGAACGCGGCGACGAGAGCGACCGTCGGGGTCGCACGCCGGGCGCGCCGCTTGCCGGTGGGGTGCCGCATGGATCGGGGGAGCCTCCTCCCCCCTCCCGTCGGCCGTAGGCCGCCCGGCGTTGAGGCGCCGGGCGATCAGATCGAGCGGCGGCCAAGCGGGTGCTCAGGCGGGGGCGAGGTCCTCGGAGGGGTCCCACGCGTGGAGGTCGGCGAGGCGCTTGTCGTTGGAGAAGACCTCGACGATGGGCTGGTTGACGCCGATGCGCGTCTGTAGGCGCTTCACGGCCAGCTCCTGGTCCCACAGGACGAGGGTGGCCACCACACCGGATTCGCCGGCGCGGGCCGTGCGGCCCGAGCGGTGCAGGTAGGACTTGTGGTCCTCGGGCGGGTCGTAGTGGACGACGATGTCGATGTCGTCGACGTGGATGCCGCGGGCGGCCACGTCGGTGGCGACCAACACGGGCAGCTTGCCCGCCGCGAAGTCCGCCAGAGCCCGTTCGCGGGCCTTCTGGGGCAGGTCGCCGTGAATGGGGGCAGCCTTGACGCCCTCCTTCTCGAGCTGCTCGGCCAGTCGGTCGCAACCCCGCTTGGTGCGCACGAAGATCAGCGTGCGCGTGCCACCACGCGAGATCGACGCCGCCACCTTGGGCTTGTCCATCTGGTGGACGGCGAAGAAGCGGTGCTCCATCTCCTCGACGGTGACGCCGACCGACTCCACCTCGTGGAAGACGGGGTCGTGCTGGTACCGCTTGATCAGCGTGTCGACCACTCCGTCGAGGGTGGCGGAGAAGAGCAGGGTCTGGTGGGTGCCCTCGACGTTGCGGAGGATCCACTCGACCTGGGGCAGGAAGCCCATGTCGGCCATGCGGTCGGCCTCGTCGACGATCACGTGGTCGACATCGGCGACCGAAACCTCCTTGCGCTCCAGGAGGTCGATCATGCGCCCGGGCGTCGCGACGACGAAGTCGGCCCCGTCCTTGAACGCTTTGATCTGGCGGTCCATGTCGGCGCCGCCGTAGACAGCCACGACCTTGAGGCCACAGCCTTCAGCGAGCGACCCGAGCTCCTCGCGCACCTGGATGGCGAGCTCACGGGTGGGCACGAGGGCGATGGCCGTGGGCCGGCGCGCCTCGGCCTTCTTCTGGCGGTCGAGGACCGGCAGGCCGAAGGCGAGGGTCTTGCCCGAACCCGTCTTGGCCTTGCCGCAGACGTCGCGGCCGGCGAGGGCATCGGGGATGGTGAGGGCCTGGATGGGAAAGGCCTCGGCGATCCCTCGTGCCGCGAGGGCATCGACGAGATCAGCCGAGACGCCCAGGGAGGCGAAGGTGGCCATGGTGGCTCCGGTTCTGTTGTCTGTGACGTCGAAGGGGGTCTTCCCCTTTCCGTCGGTCACAGTGCAGAACGGAGGTGGTGAGGTCGACCCGCGAGCCACGCACCACACAGCAGGATGGCCGTCCAGCTCGCCTCGCCAGGCTACCGGGCCGGGCCGCGAACGGGGTCGACCCCCTACGGCAGGTTGGCCTCGACGGCGGCGATGATCTCGTCGGCCTCGGGCTCGGTGGTCGGCGCGAACCGCGCCACGACCTCGCCCTCGGGCGAGAGCAGGAACTTCTCGAAGTTCCAGCGGATGTCGCCGTCGACGCCCTCGCCGTCGGCCACCTGGGTGAGCTCGGCGTAGATCGGGTGACGGCCGTCGCCGTTCACCTCGATCTTCTCGAACAGCGGGAAGGTGACGCCGTAGGTCGTGCTGCAGAACGTGGCGATCTCCTCGGCGGAGCCGGGCTCCTGCTCGAGGAACTGGTTGCAGGGCACCCCGAGGACGGTGAAGCCCCGGTCGGCGTAGGTCTCGTGCAGGCGCTCGAGGCCCTCGTACTGCGGGGTCAGGCCGCACTTGCTGGCCACGTTGACGACGAGGGCGGCCTTTCCCGCCGCCTTGGCGCCGATGCTCGACGGGGTGCCGTCCAGCTCGTTGATGGGGAGGTCGGTGAGGTCGCTCATGGCCGACCAGTATCACCGGTGTTCAACCGGTTCGCCGAACCCTGCCTCGCAACAGTGCGACGCCTTCCTCGGTGAGGCGGCGGGCGTGCTCCTGCTCGAGGCCCGGCACGAGACGACCGTTGGCGGCCACCACCCGCCACCAGGGCAGCCCTTCCGCGGTGGCGAGCACGCGGCCGACCCCCCGGGCCGCCCCGGGGAAGCCCGCCTCCTCGGCGATCTCTCCGTAGGTCGCCACCTCCCCGGGGCCGAGCGCGCGCACCGCGGCCTCAACGGCTTCGACGAAGTCGCCCTCCGTTGCCTCCACGGGCACCGAGCGTAGAGTCGGCTCATGGACGAGGCCACGCTGGCCAGCCACCGCAACGCCATCGCCGAGCACGGCTACACGATCGTCGCCGGCGTGCTGGCCCCCGACGACGCCGACGCCGTGGCCGACGACCTCCGTCGCCTCGAGGCCGAGCTCGCGGTGGTGCCCGCCGACAACCGCTTCGAGGGGCGACACACCGTGCGCATCTACAACCTGCTCGCCCACGGTCGCCGGTACGAAGCGATCCCGGTGCACGCCGAGGTCCTCCCCGTGGTCGAATCGGTGCTCGACCCCGGGTGCCTGGTGTCTTCGCTGTCATCCATCGGCATCGACCCCGGCGAGACCGCCCAACCCCTCCACGCCGACGACCAGCTCATCCCCCTGCCCAAACCCCATCCACCGACGGTGTGCAACACGATGTGGGCCCTCACCGACTTCACCGACGCGAACGGCGCCACCCGGGTGGTGCCCGGCTCCCACCTCGCGGATCACTCCCCCCGCTACGGGCAGGCCTACGAGACCATTCCCGCTGAGATGGCCAAGGGCGACGTCCTGGTGTGGCACGGCAGCCTCTGGCACGGAGGGGGCGCCAACACCACCGAGGAGCGTCGAGTGGGGATCGCGATGAACTACTGCGCCGGCTACGTCCGCCAGCAGGAGAACCAGCAGCTGGGCCTGCCGCCTGCGCTTGTGGCGACGTTCCCCCGGCGTCTCCAGCGCCTGGTCGGCTACTCGGTCTACAACGGGCTCATCGGCCACATCGACAAGCACGATCCCATCGAGCGGCTGGCCGCCGCCGGCGGCGCGGACGGGTCCTCCGACCACACCATGGTCTGGGATGGCGCCTGAGCTCGACGCCGCCCTCACCCAGATCGACGGGTGGGAGGTACCTCACGCCGCCGCGGTCGTGTGCGGGCCCGACGGGGTGCTCGCCCGACGGGGCGAGGTCACCCGCCGCCAGCGCGTGGCCTCGGTGACCAAGGTCGCCACCGCGCTGGCGGTGTGGGTTGCCACCGAGGAGGAGGCCGTCGGGCTCGACGAGCCGGCGGGCCCCGAGGGCTCGACGGTCCGGCACCTGCTCGCCCACGCCTCCGGGCTCGCCTTCGACCGCCCTGTCGCACTGGCGTCCCCGGGTGCTCGCCGCATCTACTCGAACGTGGGCTTCGACCTCCTCGGCGACCTCGTGGCCGAGCGCACCGGCATCGCCTTCGCCGACTACCTCCAGGAGGCGGTGCTGGCGCCGCTCGCCATGGATGCGAGCGCCCTGGAGGGATCGCCCGCCAAGGATCTCTGGTCCACGGCGAACGACCTGGCCCGGCTGGCCGTCGAGCTGCTCCGGCCGACCCTGGTGGCCCCCGAGACGCGTGCCCTCGCCACCTCCGTGGCCTTCCCCGGCCTCGCGGGGGTGCTCCCGGGCGTCGGGGCCTTCGACCCGAACGACTGGGGTCTCGGGGTGGAGATCAAGGGGGCGAAGCACCCGCACTGGGCCGGCCGGGCGACCGCGCCGACCACGTTCGGCCACTTCGGCGGGGCGGGCACCTTCCTGTGGGTCGATCCCGCACGCGAGCTGGCCTGCCTCGGCCTGTCAGGACGGGAATTCGGCCCCTGGGCCATGGCGGCGTGGCCGCCACTCGCCGACCTCGTCGTCGCCGCCCACGACGCCGCTCGACGGGCCGCCCGCGGCGCCTCAAGTCCACCCGGGTAGGGGCCGACAGGACGAAGATGCAGACGACGCCCCCGGTCCTCCCATGAGCGCGCTCGCCGAGGCCCGGGCGCGTGCCGCCCTCGCCGACGCCGGACTGAGCTCGGACGTCCCGTTGGTGCCCCTGCGCAGCGTCACCAACGAGGTGTGGGTTGCAGGCGACCACATCGTGCGCATGAACCGCCGCCAGGACCACCGCCTCGAGCGGGAGGCGTTGCTGGCGCCGTTCCTCCCGCGCGAGCTCGGCTACCCACCGATCGTCCACTACGGCGGCGAGATCGGGGCCGATCATCTTGTCGTCCAGCGAGTGCCGGGCCGGGTGCTCAGCCAGTGCTGGCCCCAGATGTCGGTGGCCGATCGCCAGGAGGCCGTCAAGCAGCTGGCCGCCATGCTGCGGGCGCTCCACAGCTTCCAGTGCCCTGTCCAGCTGCCCGTCATCGACAGCCCGCCCCTGCTCAGCTCGGTCGGCACGGGCTCGGCGCTCGGCCCGCTCATGGGTGCTCTCGAAGAGGCCCAGCACCTGGCGCATGTCGATCCCGGGGTGATGATCGAGACCCGCAACATGGTGCTCAGCACCGGTCCGGCGCTCGACCCCTTCGACGCTCCGACCATGGTCCACGGCGACCTCCACTTCGACAACGTCCTCTGGGACGGCCGCCGGATCACCGCCCTCCTCGACTTCAAGTGGGCACGGCCCTGTCCCGCCGACCTCGAGCTGGACGTCTTCCTGCGCTACTGCGCCTTCCCGTTCCTGCACGTGGCCGAGCACTACCGCAGCCAGGCCCGCGCCGCCGACTACGTCGACGTGCCCTTCGTGCTGGCCGACTACTACCCCGAGCTCTTCTCGATGCCACGTCAGTTCGACCGCATGCGCCTGTTCAGCATCGCCTACGACGTACGCGAGCTGCTGCTGTTCCCGCCGCCGGTATCGGCCGACCAGCTGTCCGAGCACCATCCCTACAACCGCCTCCGGCGGACGCTGGGCGGCCAGAGCTACCTCGACCTGCTGGCCCAGGGCGCCTCCGTCACGGCGTAGACCCGCCGGTCGCGGCGGCGCCTCGCCGACGCGTCAGACGGAGGGTTCGTCGATCTCGGTGGCGTCCTCGTCCGCGTGCACACCGTTTCTGCCTTCTTCGTCGGCACCCACTTCGTCGTCGGGGCGGCGCCGGCCGCGGACGGCCACGAAGGTGAACGAGAAGGCGATGGCGATGATCGACAGCCAGATGTTCACGCGGATGCCCAGGATCAGGCTGGCGGGGTCGATGCGCATGGCCTCGACCCAGAGGCGGCCCGTGAAGTAGCCGCCGACGTAGACCCAGAACAGGCTGCCCGCCCGCAGCACCCGCTTGCGGTCGATGAGGATCAGCACGGCCATCAATGCCAGGTTCCAGAGGCCCTCGTAGAGGAAGGTCGGGTGGAAGGTGGTCGCGTCGAGGTAGCGGTCGGGTCGATTGGCCAGGTCGATCTTGAGGCCCCACGGCAGTGAGGTGGGCCCGCCGAAGAGCTCCTGGTTGAACCAGTTGCCGAGACGACCGATGGCCTGCGCGAGCGGGAGCGCCGGCGCCACCGTGTCCGCGAGATCGCCCAGCGGCATCTTCTTGTGGCGGGCGTAGAGGACGCCGGCGAGCGCGCCGAGGGCGATCCCCCCCGGAATGCCGAGGCCGCCCTCCCACACCTTCACGGCGTCGATCCAGCGGCCCTCGAAGCGCTGCCAGTCCGTCATCACGTGGTACAGCCGGGCGCCGATGAGCCCGGCGGGCACGGCCCAGAGGGCCATGCCCGAGATCTCGTCGGGGTCGTGGCCCCGCGCCCGCCAGCGCCGCCTGGCCAGCTCGACCGCGGCGATGACCCCGAGGGCGATCATCAGCCCGTAGGCCCGCAGGTGCAGCGGCCCGACGACGATCTCGTTCGTCTCGGGGCTCGGGATGGACGCCAGGAGGGCGGGGAGGGCCACGTTGGCGCCTAGAGGTACTTCGGCTCGATGGCGAAGAGCCCGGCGGCGCCGGCGGTCACTGGGGCCACGAGGCCAAGGGCTTCGGGCAGGAGGTGCTCGGCGTAGAAGCGGGCGGTGGCCACCTTGGCGGCGAGGAAGTCGGCGTCGCCCTCACCAGCTGCGATCAGCGCTGTCGCGGCGAGCGCCTGGCGGGCCATCACCCAGCCGCCCGCCACCACGCCGAACAGGCGCAGGTACGGGGTGGCACCGGCGAGCGCCTGGTTCGGGTCCTCGGCGCCGTGGGTGAGGATCCACCGGGTGGCGTTCTCGAGCGCGTCGGTGGCCTCGTGGAGGTGGTGGCGGATGGTCGTCAGGTCGTCGCCCGCCGCGGCGAGGTCGGCATCGAGGGCGCGCACGCCGGCGATGAAGTCGGCCATGACCCCGCCGGCCCGCATGGGCAGCTTGCGACCGACGAGGTCCATTCCCTGGATGCCGTTCGTGCCCTCGTAGATGGGCGGGATGCGGGCGTCGCGGAAGTGCTGGGCGACGCCCGTCTCCTCGATGTAGCCCATGCCGCCGTAGACCTGGATGGCGAGCGACGTCATCGAGACGCCGAGGTCGGTGGACCACCCCTTGGCGATGGGGATGAGCAGGTCGGCGAGCTCACGGCTGGCTTCGCGCCGGGCGTCGTCGGGCTCGTGGGCAGCGCGGTCCATGGCCTCGGCGGTCAGGTAGAGCAAGCCGCGCATTGCCTCGATGTTGGCCTTCTGGGTGAGCAGCATCCGGCGCACGTCGGCGTGCTCGACGATGAACGAGCTCTCGCCGGCGGGGGCCCCCACGGCCCGGCCCTGGCGACGCTCCTGGGCGTAGGCCCGCGCGTCCTGGTAGGCCCGTTCGGCGAGGGCGAGGCCCTCGAGCCCCACCGACAGGCGCGCGTTGTTCATCATCGTGAACATGTATCGCATGCCCTGGTTCTCTTCGCCGATGAGGTAGCCGACGGCCCCCTCGCCCTTGTCGCCGTAGCTCAGGACGCAGGTGGGGCTGGCCTTGATGCCCATCTTGTGCTCGATGGAGGCGCACACGACGTCGTTGCGCTCGCCCAGGGACCCGTCGTCGTTCACGAGGTACTTGGGGACGATGAAGCAGGAGATGCCCTTGGTGCCCGGAGGGGCGTCGGGGGTGCGGGCCAGCACGAGGTGGATGATGTTCTCGGCCATGTCGTGCTCACCGAAGGTGATGAAGATCTTGGTGCCGGTGATGCGCCAGGTGCCGTCGGCGGCGGGGACTGCCTTGGTCCGCAGGGCGCCGACGTCCGAGCCTGCCTCGGGCTCGGTGAGGTTCATGGTGCCCGTCCACTCCCCCAGCACCATCTTGGGCAGGAAGATCTCGCGCTGGGTCTCGTCGGCGTGGTGGGCGAGCATGTCGATGGCGCCCTGGGTGCGCAGCGGGCCCATCGAGAAGGCCATGGACGCCGAGGCCAGCATCTCCTGGAGGGCCGTGGCCACCAGCCACGGGAATCCGCCGCCGCCGTAGGCCGGGTCGAACGGCACCCCACCCCAGCCCGCCTCGACGTAACGGGCGTAGGCCTCCTTGAAGCCGGTGGGCGTGTGCACCTGGCCGTCGTGCCAGGTGCTGCCCTCGACGTCACCCACCCGGTTCAGTGGACCGATCACGTCGTTCATGAAACGCGCCGCTTCGTCGAGCACCCCCCGGACCATGGACGGGTCGGCGTGGGAGAAGGCCTCGAAGCCGGACAGGGCGGACAGGTCGGCGACGTGCTCGAGGGCGAACTCGATGTCGCGCACGGGTGCGGAGTACTCAGCCACGATCCGAGGCTAGGCCCCACCCGCTCCGTCCCCAAAGGCAGACCACGGTCGGCCCGCCGACGGTCAGCGCGTGCGTGACCGCTGATCTCGGCAGTCGCGGTCGAGATCAGGCGACGGCGATGAGGACGACGGCGAGAGCGGCGATGGCGAGGCCGACCGCCTGCACACGGGTCACCCGCTCGCGGAGCACCACCCGGGCGAGGACGAGGGTGCTTGCCGGGTAGAGCGAGCCGATCACCGACACGAGCACCAGCAGCCCGCTGCCGAAGGCGAGGACGAGGAAGGCGTTGGCGCCCATGTCGAAGATGCCACACGCGACGATGATCCGCTTCGAGCCCGGAGCCGGCCGCAGCGGCGTGCGGCTGGCGAGCGCAAGCACGAGGAGGAGCGGTACGGACGCCACACGGGCGCCGACCAGGGGCCACAGCCCCGAGTCGTCCGACACTCGGTCGAGGAGCAGGAACAGGCATCCGAACAGGACGCCGGAAAGAAGGCCCAGGAGCACCGTGGTGCGGGCCGAGACGCCTGGTGCCTGCACGTCGAGCTCGGTGTCGTCGGGCGCCGCCGGGCCGTGCTGGCTGACGAGGCCGATGGCGGCCATGGCGATGACGACACCGACCAGGGCGAGGGGTGCCGGGTGCTCACCGGTCGCCAGCCCGACGATCACGGGC
>WPCH01223731.1_pt1 | contig 11085 bp, 11 predicted proteins | sample 5399881 | NCBI WGS metagenome assembly WPCH01 (sample SAMN12869468, study PRJNA574797) | sludge metagenome | isolation source: wastewater treatment of pH5 | place: China:Beijing | collected 2019-05-20 | reverse complement strand
TTTCTATTTATGTGTAAAATAAACAGAATTATAGTGAATAAACGTTGATTTAACAACGTTTATGAAGTTATTTTATTTTTATTTTAAAATAAAACAAATAAAAAATAATGATAAATGAAAAATAAAATAAAGGATATTTGTTTTAAAAAGTAAAATAAATATATGTAGATTTATTTTAAAAAAACATGTAAAACAAATGAAAAATGCTTGTCGGAAAACTTGAAATAAAATGATGAGCGCGCTATAATTAAGATAGAAAATAAGTCGAAGTTATTTTAAAAATTAGGGGGAAATATAAATTATGAAAATTGAAAATATTCAGACAACGGCAAGTAAAATCGAAGATTTAAAAATGGTAAATCTTTCCAATGAGAAAATTATGCAGATTTTGGGCATTGAAGAGAATCCAGATGATGTTTTAAAAGAATATGAGAAAGAAAAGGATTATCGCACAATCGAAGAAGCGGCAGCGATGATCGGAAAAGAATTAAAAGGCACTTGGAATTATCGAAAAGTGTACAACCTTATCAATTGTGAGAATCCACAAATGGAATCTGTAAAGAAAAGTAATAGACAAGGAATAAAGATTCATAAAGATGAAGTTGAACGTTTTATCAGTGAAAAGAAGTTGACGCGAGAAGATTACAAGAATTTATATGACCATCAAATAGATAAGAATGTAGAACTTGAAAAACAAATGAACGTATTAAAAGAAGAAAAAGATCAAAAAATCGCTGATTTGGAAGCGAAAATCAAAGAGTTGGAAGCACAATTGAAAGAGAAGCCAAAAGGTCGTCCGAAAAAAGACGTTGTTAAGGAAACTGGAAAGGTTGAGTAATCTCAATCTTTCCATGGTTTCAAAAAAATTTTCATCAACCCTTGTTTTCAAAAAAAAATCGGGGTACATTGCAGTTAAGGTTTGAAAGTTCTTTCAATCCAAACAGGTTTTCAGGTTCTGGTGTTGATCGGAGGTGATAGTCGTGATCAAATGTAGAAATTGTGGAAATGAGTTAGATGAAAGATATGAGTCTTACTGTTATTTGTGTGAAACGGAAATATACGAACAAACAGAAACATGTGAGTTTTGTGGGAAAGAAAAAACAGTTAATCAGATAATTTGTGATTGTCTGAAAGACTTATAATTCTATTATTCTATAACGGGCGTTGAAAAGCGCGTTAATATAACGTTTGAAAAATTACATAAGTAAGAAGGTGGTAAATATGAAAAAAGCATTCATGTATCTAAGAAAATCAATTGAAAGAGAATCAGAAAAATCAATTGAGAGACAACGAGAAGAAATCGAAGCATATGCCGAGGAAAATAAGATTGAAATTGTAGCTGAATTTTCTGAGGTAGCTTCATCAGCAACAATAGATCGTGAAGAATTAACAAACATGATGGAAGCACTTAGAGAGCGTTCCGACATTGATTACATATTAGTTTATTCGTTTGATCGTATTTCACGCGAAGTGGATGGTTTTGGTTGGCTATTAATCCAATTAAAACAAGTATTCAAAGTTAAAACTCGCATTCATAGCGTGACGGAAGTGAACGATTACGAGGACGATCATTACAAATTATTTTTCGTCATGATGCGAACATTTGGAGCAACGGATGAACGAGTTCGTATTGTAGAACGTCTCCAGGGTGCAAGGCAAGTGAAACAACAAAAAGGCGGATTCGTAGGTGGTACACCACCAATAGGTTACAAGTCTTTAGAAGGTACTGGAAAGCTATTTATTCAAGAAAATGAAGTACCAATTGTACAAAGAATATTCGATTTGAGAGGTAAAGGATTGACCATGCAGCGAATAGCAGATCAATTGAATACCGAAGGTTTCAAAACACGTCAAGGTCGTGATTTCAAGCCTATGACGGTGCAAAGGGTATTGAAAAATGAGGATTTGTACAGAGGAAAAGGACTTGTTCCGAAACTATTAAATTAAGGTAAATAGGAGGTGTAATAATGGAAATAAATAATATGCAGTTTACACAAATAAAATATGGGAAAATTGAACTTCTCATTCAAGAAAATGCAGTTGAAGTAGATCACTATATTGTTGAAGCAAAAGAAATACATAATCCTGCTTTGGAACACTTTACGATTATATTTACAGAGGTTTTGGACAAAAGTCTTTTGGAAGAAAATGATGAATTATTCTTTATAGATCGCGTAGCGATTGGACTTACGAATGTGGAAGGTCAAATGTATGGTTTTTATCAGTACAGTAATACGTTTCCAACGATAGAAGAGGAACGTAAGTTCATGGAATACCTAATCCATAGAGAAGATGTACTGGAATCTTCTAAGAAATATGAACTTCTATATAAGTATTTAAAGGAAAAACCTCGTTTGGATGGTTATACCATCAAGGAAAAATTCTACGATGAAAATGCAGGGAAAATGAAGGATATGGTCATGTATGTGGATTATGATGAAGAGGATGACGAAGAAAAAAGAATATTTTACTAGATTTTTATCGAAAATTGATTTAAATTTAGAACAACAGAATAAACGAAAAAAAGCAGCGCTTGGACCCGCTACTTTTTCTCAAATAAGGTTAAATCTCACTCTCGCTAAAGATGAAAGATTAATTAATAATTTTGTTACTACAAATATACTTTCTATAAGTTTATTTGTCAAACAAATTATGATTCCTTTTTTATAGAAAAATGTAAAATAAATTTCATTTGTTTTGCAAGAAAATACAAAAAGGAAAACGGATAAAATTGTGAGTTTTAACCTTCCATTTACAGCATTTTTGCGAAAAGGGGAGGTTTTTTATATGGGTGTATTCAGTCTTGTCGATTCAGGGGAATATACAATTCAAGATTTAGTAAGAAAGAGTCGAATTGGAAAAAATCCAATTCAAATATTCAATGGTACAAAAGAATCAAAAATGGTTTGGTTCGATGAACCAAAGATTTTACGAGATTTCGAGGACCAGGTGGAATATTATTTTGGGTGGATTCCAGATATGATGGACAACCGTTCACGTTATCTGTATAAAGGTTGGAAGTTTGATGGAATCGATTATCAAACAAAAGAAGATATTGTCATCTTCCAAGAAGCTGGTTTTGATTACAAAACATTACGTCGTGATATAGCAAAGAAAACAAATGGAAAAGAAGATCAATATTTAGTTCCAAATATACTTTCATTTCCAACAACAAGAAAAGTGTCCACTTTGCGTGAATTGCAGTTCTTGTATAGTGATTGTGATGATTACAAGATAATCGATGGTGGTTTTACATACGAACAAATCATGGAAGTAATTAATAAATTAGTAGAAGAAAAGAAAATGCCACGTCCTACCGCATTAATTAAAGGAAGAGGATGGCAACCACTTTGGAAACATTCACCGATTCCATTCTTTCGTGAATTTGAATGGAAAAAGATGCAATCATTAATCCTTGCAGGATTAAAAGAAATTGGTGCTGATCCAGCCGCAACCGATGCGGTGCGTTATCTGAGAGCCAACAATTCTATTCATTCAGGAACAAAAGAACGTGTAAAAATGTATGTATTCACCGATGATTTTTATAGTTTTGATGATTTATACAAAACATATATTGGACCAACGGAACGACCAAAACCACATAAGAAAAAAGAATATAAAAAAGCAGGGAAAATCACACAAGGAAACTATCCTTTATGGAGAAAATTCAAGTGGGGTTCACCACAACAAATACGTTCTCTTCATATTACAAGGTTACTTGATTTAGAGAAACTTGTATTAGAGTTGCGTGGCGGTTGTATTACTGGAAATCGTGAATATGTTTGTTTCTTATATCGTTACTGGCATTTGTGTTCTCATGGCGATGAAAAATCAGCTATTTGTGCAATGTTGGACTTTTATCATAGTTTTGCAACTGTAAATGCTCCGTATTCAGACCATGATTTAATCAGACGCACAAACAGTGCGGAAACGGCCTGGAACAATTGGTTGAAGAATGAAAAAGACGGATACAATTACAGTAATGAACGATTAATTGAAGTATTAGATATTACTGCTGATGAAGAAAAAGAATTAGAAACAATCTTTGGTGAGAGAGAACACCAAAATCGAGATACAAAAGCAAGAAGAAATAAAAGAAGAAGTAATGGAGTAAAAGAACGTGCAGTATACGAACAAGAACGAAAAGAAAAAGTAAATGACAAGTTGGAAGAATTGAAAAAGTTGTTAGAAGAAAGTCCAAAGATGACAAAAACAGCTTTAGCAAAAGAACTTGGAATCGGAAGAACACGTTTGTATCAATTGTTAGAAAGATTAGTGGACACGAAATAAAAAGTGTTCACTGGTGTGTCTATTAAGATTGTAAAAAAAGGTATATATATTCGGAGAATATATAACTTCTTAAAAGAAATAAAAGAACTTAAAAGATTTTATCTTTTAGCACTCTTTATCTTTTTACAAACATATAATGTATTGGTGGACTCCTTCATACTTGGAGGTACTTTTATGTTAGAGGAAAAAGAAAATGCAGAACAAAAAGAAATAGAAGAACTCAAAACATATTCCATTTCAGAGTATGTAAAAATGAGAAAAGAAAAAAGTAAAGAACGAAACCAACAATATGAAGAAAAACTAAAAGTACTAAAAGAAAAAGTAGATAAGTTGAAAAAAGACTTATGAACAAATGAACACTATCTAACAAGCAGAAAAAGATGTTATGACAAACAACTGAAGTTTCAGTTAGTCCTACCATCTTTTCTACTTGACGATAGTGTTTTTTTTATTAATCTACATAAGAGAAAACATGTAAGAACTTAAAGATTTTTGGCTTTTTTATATTTTTTGCGTTTTGGTAGTTTTAGGGGGAATGGTTTATGGAATTTCTACAACTAAGTTGGGATGATTTTTGTTTTATTGCTCCACCAGCACTAATGGGGCTGACTTTTTTCTTTTTTCTGTTTAGAAGTGTTCTGAAAGAAGACAAGGAAGAAGAAAATTTGAAATAAATATATTTTTAGGGAGGTGGAATTGTGATTAAAACAATTGAAGAATTAGAAGAAATGAATCCAAAAGAATTTTTGGACTACATTATTTATTTGAAAGACAATACACCAGAATTGAAGGTTGTGTATTGGGAAGGTGAAGAAAATATAAATGATGATGAATATGAGTACGACATAGAGGATATTGTAGCGTACTTAAAATATGATAATGTGGAAAAGTATTGTGTGTATTGTCCTTGCGTTGATGAACGGAAAAAAGATATTTTTAATAAAGTCGTTTTCAGTAAAAAAGGGAAAAAGGATCGTTTCCCTTCATGCCGTTATTTGAATCTAATCGAAGGTAACATTGAAAATGAATTATGCGGCCTGGCGATTTTCAAATTTGGTTATTACAAAGTAGATAGAAAATATACGGATTTCCGTTTTCCTAATAAAAGTCGTGTATTTGAACAATTGGAACATTCTTATTTTGACTATGAAAATAAGGAATTTATACAAGTTGATATAAAACAAAAGAAGGATGAAAAAACACAAGAATACTTGAGACGGAAAAAGATTGTAAAATACATAAAAAAGAGATTAAAAGCAATTGATCTCGATTACTTGGAATCATTTGATCTGTCGGTCGCAACCAAAAGAAATGGAGATACGGCAAAAGCAATAGCCGAATATCTAGTCAAAAAACGTGATTTTTTCGAAGGAAAAGTGAAGTTAGGAATGTTAGTAAAGAAACTGTTCTTTAATATCACAACAGAGGAATACAATGTGATCATTTCATATGTGAATGAAATGATTGAGGAAATTAATACAACGCTAGAAGCACTGTCTGAGCGCGAAGATGAAGACAACGTGATTATGGATCGTGACTTTTACAAAGAATATATTGAGTTGATTCTTGATAAAGTGAATCTATTTTTTGCTCCAGAATCCGAAGATAAGACAAGTAGAAGTGCATTGGGTTCGTTTATTTTCAAAGAAGAAACATATCATAATATCGCAGCTATTGAAAAGCGAGTTTATTTGACTGATCTTCCTTATAATGATTTACAAGATACAGATGAAGAACAAGAAATTGATGAAGTTATGATGGAATTCGAACGTGTATTTACAAAAGAAGAAAGAGAAGAAATCTTCTCTAACTACATTGCAGGGGAAGAAAAAGACTTCAAAACGTGGTTTGTTAAATTCGTTAAACCGAAAAAACTACCAATTGAAAAAGTAGAATTATATACAGCATTTATTACAGAGGAACGTTCGTAGAACGGTCTTCTTTTTTTACACAAAACCCATATATCCGTTATAGTTTAAGTACATTTTTTTATACCCCACAAACATTGCCGAAAGCAGTTTGTAAATTTATCTCGAAAGGATAGATTAATCAAAGAAAATTATTATGAAGTTTATTCATCTTGTATGAACAAAACGCAAAACTAGAAATTATATTAGCACTTGATACCAACAACTTAAATTTTGTTGAATCAATTTATTTATATAAGGAAAAAAATACAAAATTAGGAGGAATTTATTATGCGTGAGCTCTTTTTAATGGATTCATAGCATATGCTTTACATGAAACAAATTTTAAGATGTTTCTTGCTTTGTTGTAGTTGTTTTTCCCCGTTTAGATGTAAATACATTAGAGAGGTGAAAAAAACGGCTTATTTGACGAAATAAACGTGAATTTTCAAGGCCTGGACAAAAATAAGTAACACAAATTAAAAATTAGAAATGGAGGAGATAATTTAATAGAAAAAATGGTTCATCAGTTTTACTGCAGAAATAACTGCAAGGCTATTAATTGGGGTCTTGTTGTCATGTACTATCGTTGGAAATAATCTAGCTCTTGTCGTTCTCTCACGGGAACATGCCGAAAGGTGAGGCAGTCTCCACAGGCTCGTAAAATAATTGTGGGCAGCCAAGACGTAGTGGTACGTCTTGGGCACGGACTCTCAGGGGTTTCTGTGTGCATTCGAAAGGGTGTCTGCAACCGCGAGGAGCGGTTTTGTTCCGTCGGAACAAACAGAAGTTACTCTATTCGCGGTCGGGCAAGAGGAGATGAACAACAGCGATACGATGGGCGACGGAGTTATTTTACAATCGGGTTCCTTCAAAAAAAGAAGGAAACCGATTGTAAGATAATTCAACTGACCTCTGACTCTTTACGCCCTTTTTTCGGCTTCGGGGTTGGTTTTTATCCTTTGATCTTTAATTTTTGTTTTTTTAGGAGGTGATTCTATTGAAGAATTATGAAAAAAAGATTGTGAAAATATTTGAAAGAGGAAGAACAGAAGGTCTTGTGACAAATAAGAATACATCATACCAGGATTGTGTTTTGAGAATGGGTAAATGGATTGAAGAGAAGTATGGGCCGAAAGTGGCAAACCCACATTTTTGGAAAGGAAAGATCGTAGATGAATACTTTGATCATCTTGTAGATCGATACACGAAAGCGGATATAAGTGCTTCTGAAATAAGTAAGGTAGCGCATGCCGTTGAAAAAATAAGGGTAATTGTAAAAGAAACAAAATGTTTGGGTAAAAAGGACGGAAAACCCGTGACAATCCGTACAGGATTGAAGACAGAACGCTTGGAAATGCTCTTAGAATGCGGTGTAACAAGAAGTAAAAACGAATTAACAGGTCGCAAAGCGACGTATCCCGAAGCGGACCTAGTCCGCCAGCATTTGGGTCAAAACCTTGAATATCTGCGTACAGCAGGCAAGAATTCAAATGTAACTCGCAACGCGACAACGATTGGAAACATAACGTATTTTCAGCAATTAACAGGATCGCGGATTTCCGCAGCGATTAAAATAAAAGTAGAAGACGTTGATTTTCAAAAGGGAATTGTGACGTTTCACAAGGATAAAAATAGCTTTACACGAAGGGTAAAGCTAAGTGAAGAAGCAAAAAGCTTTTTATCTAAACTAACAGAAGGAAAGAAACCAGGTGCTCCTTTGTTCGAATTCTTCAATAAAAAAGGAGATACGATGTCTGTAAAAAGAGCGGGTTCTTTGGTACAAGAACAGGTAAAAAATGCAGCGAAAACGGCTGGTTTATATACAGAGAATGCGAGGTTTACCACGCATTCATTCCGCAAAGCATATGCACAAAACATCTATGATTCTACAAGAAAAATGAGTAAAACAGAAATTAAGAATCTGATTGCAGAACATCTTTCAATGCAAGGAAGTAATAAAGAAATCGTTAAACGAAGATTAAAAAATGAAATGAAACGAATCAATAAAAATAATAAATATAAAAACAATTTTTCTCACGAACAATACAGAAGATTATATGTGTCACTTTGCTTGGGCCACAGCAGAATTGATGTGGTAGGCAGACATTATATTGTGCCAGATAAGAAAAGGAGAGTAAAAGCAGCATAGGGAAGCGTGACGATTTATAGGGAATCCGATGGATTCCTTTTTGGTATTTTAAAAGAATGCTGAAAGGCATTCTTTTTTTAGTGTAGAATTAATTTTATAGGAGGTGGACGTGTCCATGGACGATAGCAAAACAACCCAAGAAAAAGCTTACTGGGCCGCCGAGGTTGCGGAGAAATTAAAAACAAATACTTCTACTCTACGAAATTGGACAAACGCCTTAGAAAAGGAAAATTATTTGTTTGTAAAAGATGAAAAAGGACGTAGGGCTTTTTTAGATAAAGATATTCAAAATTTGAAATTACTACAAAAAAATTTAAAAAATAATATAAAGATGAAGGACGCTGTCCTTTCAGTAATGGCAAGTGTTAAAGGAGAAATAAGGACAGGTAGTGTCCTGGAAAAAGAGCGTCCATTCGTGCGTCCTTTGAGTGCGGACACTGTGCAAGAAATTGTGAGTGAAGCTATGGAAAAACAACAAAAAGCATTTGATAAAAAATTAGAAGAACAGAACAAACAGTATGAAGAAATGATGAATCAAAAACTAACAGAACAAGGTGAATTTCTGCTAAAGAAATTCAATGAAGTAACAGAGCAAAGAGATCGAAAATTACTATCTAATATACGAAGTATACAAGAAGAAAAAGAAGTTCAAAAAGAAATAGCAACGACAATAGAAGAAAAGCAGAAAACAGGATTTCAAAAGTTATTAGGATTCTTCAAAGGGTAATAACAGGCGCGCAATGGTGCTGGTTCGCTGGTATAGAAACATACAATGTAGATGCTCGTTGTCAATACAGGTCCATCGTATTGATCAATGAGAGACATTGTATGTTAGCCTAGCTGGGCAATCCAGCCCAATGCGCCAACTTGTAGTATAGTTGATTATTTTTACAACATAGATTTATAAATGTTTTCTGCTATGCGTCTTATGACAGGAACAACAACAGAATTCCCAGCTTGCTTATAAAGATGCGTAGGAGCCAATTCGGGTAAAATGAAATCTTCGGGATAACCTTGAAAATTAAAACATTCTCTAGGAGTTAATTTTCTAATACCATGTTTTGTTTTAACCAAAGGAACATTATGTCCTCCTGTACCCATGTTTGCAGTTAGCGTAGGACATACATTACTTTTGTTTTCTCTCACATATTTTCTGCGCCATTGATATATTGTTTCCTCAGAAGTCATTTGCTCTTCTAAGAGTGAATAAAAAGAACATTTAGCTTCTGTGTAATAAAATTTATCATCTAACTTATCTGAAAGATTTATCATGTCTTTTATTGTTAATGTAAGTGGTTGTGGCATTGGAAAATTAAAGTTTTTATAGTGTTCAATATCCCTAAAACCTACAACATAGATACGCTCTCTATTTTGAGGTATATTTCCAAAGTCCTTTGCGTTTAGGACTTGGTATTTTATATGATAACCGTTGCTTTCTAAAGCTTCGCAAATAACTTTAAAGGTATTTCCATTATCATGTCCAACAAGATTTTTAACATTTTCTAAAAATACAATTTTAGGTTTTTTAGCAACAATTACACGAAGAGCTTCAAAAAATAAATCTCCGCTTTTTTCATCTTCAAATCCTTTTCTATATCCAGCGACACTAAAAGAAGTACAAGGGAAGCCAGCTAGTAATATATCAAAATCAGGAATCTCTTCTACTTTAACATTTCTAATATCATCTACGATTAAATTATTTTTAAAATTAGATTGGTAGGTAATTGATGCATTTTTATCTTCTTCATTGGCCCAAATTGTTTCAAAATATCCAGTTTGTTCAAACCCTAAATCAATTCCACCTACACCTGCAAATAAACTTACTATCTTTAACATATGTTATCATCTACTCCCTAATATTATTTTCAAAGTATAACATAAATTGCGGCGCGCCGCATTATAAAAAGCAAAGGAAGCACACTACCTCCTTTGCTTTTTATAACTTAATAATTTTCTTCGTTCGTAATTCAACCTTTGCGACAGGTTGAATGTTGTTTGCTTCAATGATGAATTTAATAACGCTGAACCGTGGACGGCGACCTTGCGCCTGTTGATCTCCAAGAGTTTGCGTCTTGTTTACTTGAATACTTTTCAAATCATCGGAATTAATTTCAGTATCGTAAATGTAAAGTTCATCATCTCGCTGATTTAATCTTAAGAAATATAACACATCGAAATCTTCACTTGGAGAAAAAGAAGTCGTATCTCTATCCCAATTCGAAGTTGCTTTAGCTTCGATAATGCGATTCGATTTGGGATCCCTAGCATCTCCGCCAGTCCCACGATTTAATTCAAAACCCATTGCAGAACATAAAAGCGTTTCTGAAATAGTTTCAGGAAAATTAATTCCTCGGTTATGACTATTTTTGATAAGAGAATTTAACTCTTTCCAAAGAAAATATGATTTAACAGCATCTTCAAATCTTGACTTATCAATTTTTACAAAATCGTGTAATGTCATGTGTGTATGTATGTGTGCTTCCTAATCTATCTATTAATATCTTAACTTAATCACTAAATATAATCATCTAGAATTATAGCGATTTTTAACTTTTTGAGAAAAACTGAAATCGAACGAAACGTTCGATTTCGGTTTTTTGTTGATTTAATAGGGCTTTCATCTTGTTTTACAACTAAATTTAATTTAAAAATTGATTTAATTTCAGAGTATTTTACATTCAAATTGAATATAAAATACTCTATTTTTAAATTTAAAAATAAAAATAAATTAAAAAA
>WPCH01337246.1_pt1 | contig 11094 bp, 9 predicted proteins | sample 5399881 | NCBI WGS metagenome assembly WPCH01 (sample SAMN12869468, study PRJNA574797) | sludge metagenome | isolation source: wastewater treatment of pH5 | place: China:Beijing | collected 2019-05-20 | reverse complement strand
GTCGGGGGTGGCATAGTCGCTGCCGTAGACCGCCAGGCGCTCGCGGCGCCCCACGGCCACCTGGGCCACATAGGGCAGCAGGTTGTTGGGAATACCCTGAGGGTCTTCGCCGATCTGGCCGCTCGAATGGGCCCCCACGGGATTGAAGTAGCGCAGCAGCGCAATGGACCAGGCGCTGTCTGACACGGCCAGATCCCGCAGCACCTCCTCCACCATCAGCTTGGAACGGCCGTAGGGGTTGGTAGGCTGCCCGGTGGGCAGGCCTTCATGCAGCGGCATGGGGTGGCTATCGCCATACACCGTGGCCGACGAGCTGAAGACCAGCCGCGTAACTCCAGCGGCCTGCATGGCCTGGCAGAGCACCAGGGTGCCGGCGACGTTGTTCTCGTAGTAGGCAAGCGGCTGCTGGACGCTCTCCCCTACCGCCTTGAGCCCGGCGAAGTGAATCACCGCGCTGACGGCATGCTCGCGGAACAGCTGATCCAGCAGGGCGCGGTCGCGGATATCGCCCTCGACAAAGGTCAGGGGGCGTTCGGTCAATCGCCCTACCCGCCGCAGCGACTCCCGGGAAGCGTTGCAGAGGTTATCCAGTACGACTACCTCATGCCCCGCCTCCAGCAGGGTCAGCACCGTATGCGAACCGATATAACCGGCGCCGCCGGTGACCAGTATGGCATTCGTCACTCAGTACCCCCCTTCCAGGCTGACCGGCGTAACCGGCCCCTGGCCAGCGCCGATGGCTTGCTGGTTGGCCAAAAAGACCCCCAGCGCCCTCTCCAGATAGTGCGGCGTGGTCCCTGACACATGCGGCGTAATCAGCACGTCATCACGCTTCCACAGCGGCGAGTCCGCAGGCAGCGGCTGCTGCTCGAAGACATCCAGGGCCGCGCCCTTGAGAATACCGGCATCGAGGGCCTGAATCACAGCGTCGCCCTTGACCACGCCGCCCCGGGAGATATCGATCAGCACGGCGCCGGGCTTGAGCCTGGCCAAGAACTCGGCATCGACCAGGCCTTGAGTCTCGTCGGTCAGCGGCAGGCAGCAGACCAAGAAATCGGTGCGGGCGAGCTCTGGGGCGATCTCCTCCAGCGCCACCACGCGGTCGACCTGCTCCACCGGGCGCAGGTGCTTCAGGGTACCGGCCACCCGCATATCGAACGCCTTGGCGCGGCGCGCCAGGCTCTGGCCGATATGGCCAAGCCCCAGCACGGTAAGCTGCTTGCCGGTGAGCTCATCCAGCCAGGTGCGCTGCCACTCGGCACGCCTGGCCTGGTCGTGAAAGCGACCGAACTGCTTGGTGAAGTGGAGCATGGCACCGATGGCGTACTCGCTCATGGGGGCGCCATGTACGCCGCTGCTCTTGGTCATCAGCGGGCGGGTCTTGTCGAAGTCCATGGCCCAGATCTTCTCCACCCCGGCGGAGAGGAAGTGGATCCAGCGGTAGTCGGCAAGACGGGCCAGCGCCTCCGGCAGCCAGGGCAGGGTCGGCGCGATCACCGCATCGAAGCTTGCCCCCTCGGGCACCTCAGCGGCGCTGCCGGCAAAGGTAATCTGCGCCTCGGGCAGCGCACTGCCCAGCTGTTCGGCCACCTGAGTCCTCTGCTGCTCCAGCACCTCGGCCTTCTGCAAAAAGAGAATACGCCTGACGTGAAGAGGCTCGTGATGTTGGCCTCGGGTTCCCTGATGCACGCCCGTCACTCCTTGCTGCCGATCTGATAGGCGAGCCGCGCAAGCCGCTGCTGGTTGGCCATCAGCGCAGCGGCGTTCGCCCTGCGCCATTCGGCTTCGGCCTCGCGCAGCTTGGCGATCTCGGCGGGGAAATCCAGGGTCTGCAGCAGCTCCGCGGAGGAGCTGGCGCCCTGATGGAAGGCCCTCGAGAGAATCACCCACCGGGAACCCAGGCGCACGTGCTCACCGAGCACGGTCTCTGCAGGCAGGGCCCCCTGCCCGATCCGCGCCACACCGCCGACTCCCCAGGCGATCTCCTGCTCGCCGAGCAGTTCGGCACTGGGTTCAAGTAGGCGGCTGGCCAGCGGTTCAAAGAGGAAGTTGAGCCCCATGCCCAGGGAGAGGTCGTTCAGGCCGATGTGTACCTCGTCTTGGCCGCGCTTCAGCAGCGGCAGCCAGTCCGGCATGCGCACCAGGGACTGGGGCGTCTCGACCAGGAAGGTCACCGGCACGCGGTCGTCCACCAGGGTGAGAAACAACTCGACGTCGGCGCGGGAGGTAAACATCGGCAGCATCAGGCGCTGGGCGCCATGGTCGAGCGCGGCCTGGATCTCTTCATGGGTGTGTAGGTTGAGGGGGTTCAGACGCACCATCAGCTCGGCCTGCTTGAGCACCCCGGCCACGGCGGCGATCTCTTCCAGGCTGTGGGCCGCCTTGTGGGTGTCCAGGTGGCCCTGGCGCTCCGCCTTGCCCAGCACCTCCTGGTCCATGAAGATGCGCGCCACGCCTTGGCGTTCGATAAAGGCCGCCACCTCGGGGCTGGCGGTGATCATCATGTAGTGGATCTGGCTCACTTGAGGGCCTCCTCGACGTCATGGTCCTCCGGCGGGCGGCCATTCAGGCTGTCGCGGTAGGCGCGCCAGTTGAGCCCTTCCCCCCCATAGATACCGCTGCTCAGCAGCACCACCTTGATGGTGGTGAAGATGATGCCCAGGTCATAGATGAAGCTGCGCTTCTCCACATACTCGGCATCAAAGGCGAGCTGCTTGAGCCAGCCCAGGCTGCGCCGGCCGCGCACCTGGGCCAGGCCCGTCAGGCCCGGCCGCACCGCAAAGCGCTTCATATAGCCCGGGGGCACCACCTCCTTCTGCTCCATCAGCACTGGGCGCGGGCCCACCACGCTCATGTCGCCCTTGAGGATATTGATCAGCTGGGGAAGCTCATCGATGCTGGTGGCGCGGATAAAGCGCCCGGCCCGGGTGATGCGCGGGTCGCGCCCGGCGCTGACCACCTGCTCGCTGTGCTGGTCGATCTGCTCCGGGGCGCGGTGCAACATGGTGCGGAACTTGAGAATACGAAAGGGCCGGCCACCCAGGCCGGCCCTCAGCTGCAGGAAGAACACCGGCCCGCGGCTGTCGAGCTTGATCCAGAGCGCCACCGCCAGCAGCAGGGGCAGGATGACCAGCAGCACCGCAGCGCTGGAGATGATATCGAAGAGGCGTTTGGCCAGATCCTTCATGCGGTCCTCGGTTCTGAAACAGATGTAAGCTCCATCGCGTCGAGAATGACGCGATTGACCTTGTGAACATCGTAGTGGCGCGCCACCAGCTGCCAGGAGGCCTCGCCCATCTCGACAACTCGCTCGGGCTCGGCCAGGAAGCGCGCCATGGCATCAGCCAGGGGAGCCACGCTGCGCGGCGCAACCAGAAAGCCGTTGACGCCCTCCTCCACGGTTTCCCGGCAGCCGGGGGCATCGCTGGTGATGATGGGCCGGCCCATGCTCATGGCCTCCAGCACCGAGCGGGGCGTGCCTTCCCGATAGGAGGGCAGCACGAACACCGAGCTTTGAGCGATCCAGGGGCGCACATCCTTCACCCCGCCTACGAACTCCACCACCCCTTCCGCCTTCCAGCGTTCGAGGTCCTCGGCGGCGCAGGCGTGCGGCAGGTTGGGGTCGTGGGGCCCCACGGCAATAAAGCGCGCCTCGGGGTAATCGGCGCGCACCTGCCGGGCCGCCTCGCAGAACTCGGCGATCCCCTTCTCGGTGAGCAGCCGGCCGATAAACAGAAAGGTGGCAGGCACTTCGGGCAGCGGCTCCCGGGCAAAGCGCTGCATATCCACCCCGGAGCCGTAGGTGCGCACCGCCTTGCCTTGATCCTTGAGCATGCCGCGATCCAGAAACTCCTGAAGATCATCGGGGTTCTGGAAGAACACCCGGCGGTTGGCAGAGAGCCCCAGCCGGTAGAGCACGCCGATGACCTTCTGCAGCCGCCGGTTGCGGGCATTCTCGGTGGTGAACACATGGCCAAGGCCGGTGATCATCGAGTAGATGCGCGGCACCCCAGCCAGCCGGGCGGCCAGGCTACCGTAGACCACCGGCTTGATGGTGTAGCCGAATACCACCTGTGGCCGTACCTGGCGCAGCAGCTTACGCAGGGCCAGCAGATATTTCAGGTCGTGTAGCGGATTGATGCCGGTACGCCCCATCTCCACCGGATAGATCGTGATGCCCAGCTCCTCCACCTCCGGCAGATAATCGGCAGTGGGCACCGCCGCGGCCACTTCGAGGCCGGCGGCACGCATATCGCGAATCAGGTCGCCCCGGTTGGCGATCAGGGAGCGAGCGTTGCCGGCGATGATCAATACGTCAAGGCTTGGGCCTTGCGCGGAGCCTTGAGGCATCAGGCGCTCTCCGTGATCTTGTGATAGAAGTTCTCGAGCCACCTGGCGTTGTCCTTCACGTCATAGCCGGCTGTGGCGAGCTCGTGCCGGTTGTCAGGCCTTTTACCCTGGGCGCACATATCCAGCAGTCGCTCGGCCCAGCGATCGGCGGAGGTATTCAGCGACATGAATTCGATGCAGTCGGTCAACTTGACGTCCTGGCTGACCGTATCGGAAACGAGACAGGAAAGCCCACTCGCCTGGGTCTCGACCAGCGTAACTGGCAGCCCCTCGTGCAACGAGGGAAAGATGAAGGCATCCATTGCCTGCATCAAGTCGGAGATATCCGACCTGACACCGGTGAACACCAGGTTATCCGCAACACCCATTCTTTCCGCTTGTGCCAGAACCTGTGTCTTCAAGGGGCCATCACCGACCAACACCATGGCGATCTCAGGGTCTTTTTTCACCAGTGCCTGAAGTACATCAAGCATGAAGGTATGGTTCTTGACCTCCATGAACCTGCCGACATGGCCAATGACCTTCTGACCTGGTCCAAGCCCCATTTCAGTCCTGACACGCTCCCGGACTGTGTCATCAGGAAGAAAGGACTCCACATCGATAGCATTATTGAGAACAACGGTATCCCTTGATTTGCGACCGAACATCCACTGTGCCGAGGGCGTCGAGCAGGCGAGAAGGTAATCTGCAAGGTGCCTGACGGGATAGCGGCTAGCAATTTTCAGCCTTGATTTCAGAGATCCATCCGAACCGGCGGTGTGGCTATGCGCAATGGTGGTACGACCGGCCTTTTTCGCAAGAGGGATACTGACAGGCGCGGTGGACGTATGGTGAATATGGATAATCTTCCATTCAGGATGACCCCCAAGAAGATCCGACCAGGCAGTCTTATATTTCTTTATATTCATGAGGCTCAGAGCGGGAAGAGGATACACCCTCCCCCCTAGCTGTTGAATTTCCTGCTCGTAGGCATACTCACGATCCGAATCATTTACAGCGAAATCAAACTGCAACTGCTTCCTGTCGATATTACGATACAGGCTCATGATCATGGACTCGGCCCCGCCACGATCAAGGCTCCCAAACACATGCAGAACACGTTGGGCTGAGGGCAACTTTCAGGCTCCTATTTCAACACTGTTCTTGATCATCCTGAACTTACCACTCGCCTCTCGAGGAATTTCTTCCACGTGCTCAATAAGCACCTTGGTGCTGGCTCCAAACTTGTGAAGAAACTCATCCAGAAGAAGCTGATCATACTCCGGCTTGTATACCTTGCGGTCCACCTCAAGCAATACCTGTATCTCGCCCAGCTTCTCTTGGCGAGTCTGTGCGCGAATCAGTGCATTGGGCATATTCTTGAAGAGGTTGGCGACATTACCCGCATTGACCTTCGCCCCTTCCGCCGTATAGAGGAAATCCAGCCGGCGCCCCTGGATGCTTTCCACCAAGGGCGACTGCATACCACAGGGACAGGTGTCGTCAGAAGGTGCGAAACGCATGGCGTCGCCGATACGGTAACGGATCAGCGGCGTGCCGTGGGTGGTGAAGCTGGTCACCAACACTTCATCGCTGCCCTCCTCGAAGTGCTCGAAAACACCGGAGGCCAGTTCGACGTGAAGGTTCTGATGCTCACATTCGGTCACGAAGGGAGCGCCTTCACTTGAAGCATACTGGTCGTAAACCTTGCATTTGAAGACTCTCTCAAGCAGCTCACGCCCAGGCTGAGTCAATGTTTCTGACGTAGGGAAGATCGCCACCGGCTGAAAGTCGAGGCGGATATTGTGGCGCTCGATATAGTTGGCGATATCAATCATGCAGGTAAAGAAGCCATCAAGCGCCTGAGGCTTGAAACGATTCAGGCTCTCGATATAGTAGCTCGCATTCTCCTCGGTGATATGAAACGAGGAGTAGATCATCTGCTTGCAAGCGTGGTTGTAACGCCAGAAGACCTTCTTCTTCTGCCCCGGAGGCACGATGTGCTTGCCATTGAAGGTGGCCCGCCGCATCTTGAGGTGCTGGAACCCCACACGTTCCTTGAAGTGATCCAGCATGGCCATACGCTTCATCATATCTTCAGGCGTGCGCAGCACTACCAGTGACTTTCCGGTTGTACCGCCGGTATGCCCCTCCAGCGCCCCCTCAGGCGGAATGGTAAATACATTATCCGCGTTCGCCCTCAGCATCTCCTTGTCAACGATAGGAAGAAGCTTTAGATCCTCTATCCGCTCAATCTTGTTGATATCGACGCCTTTGTAGAGCTCCCGATAGAAGCGGCTGTTCTCGTACGCATAGCGCAAAAACCTGACAAGCTCCTGTCGCTGATACTCCTGCTTCTCGGCAAGGGGTAGCGTATCGAACCTCTTGAGAAATTCCTTATGCTCAAAATACGCTTTACCGTAGCGGCTTTTGCTGTTGCGGTAGCCTGCTGCCGTTACCATGGTATTCTGAATCCATATTGGAGAAAAATCATATAGATTTTCTATCCGCGCCATATCGACAATAACCTCCTGAAAATCTTATATCTTTAGCTTGTACTTCAAAGAAGAGAATGATGATGCAGCCATCACAATAATCAAGGAGAGAAACTTAGTCTTATGGCGGATTGCAGTCCCGATGTTAGTCACGCCAACCGCAAACACAAAGGTCAAGCCAAACAACATATACAGCATGACTTCATGCTCTGGGCGGCTCCGCAAATTTGGCCAACCTTTATATATTTGATAAAATAAAAAAATATATAAACCTGCCGATATAAAACCAAACAAATGAACAGGGCTTCGTATATCCCAAGGAAATGGTGAAAAATGAAAATATACCATGCGAGCAGGAATTAACCACGGCTGGGAAAAAGGATCTCCCGTGGCAATTGCAGAAGGGTAGGCACTCCCACCTTGTGCATCACGCTGGAAACGTGATTCAATTGTCTCTGTTAGTTCCTCACCATTTTCACCACCAACAGTAATTCCCTTTCCAAGACTTACCCCCCCACCAACAGTAATGATTCCCACCAAGATAAACAAGCCAGCCAAACTCCCAAGAGTGTTTAGCAACTCTCTATATGTTATCCCTTTACCCTTAACAAGAACTTTAATTGAACGAAACGCCCTAACGCCCATGAACAATGCCAGTCCAACAAATGCCCCAACGAAACCAGCATGAATTGTCGTAGCAACACCGAAAAATATCACGGCCACGAAGACCCCAAGCACAGACTGGTTTCTTGACCACTTCACGAGGTAGTAAAGTCCAACTATAAATGCAGTTATCGCAAACTCTTCTCGCAAGGCGATTGCAGAGTTGAATGCAGCAAAGGGGTATAAAGCCAAGATCCATGCTGCTATCTTGGCGGCTTTCCAGCCCCACATTTGTTGTACAATCAAAACGGAAAAAATCAGTCCAATTGAGCCTGCAAGAAGGTTCATAGCTGGCATAATCAGCTCATGAAATCCTACAGCCCGCATGACCAAGGCACCGTACCATGCATAGCCATTAAAAGCATGATTAGGGTTATAAAGCTCTAGCATGTCAGACCATGGAAGGTCTGCCAAATATTTAGCATAACGTGTAAAAGCAGCGGCGTCGGCCCCTCCACCGGGAATGCTTAATAAGCCATAATATTCAAAAAAAAGAAGGAAAAGCCTAAAAAAATAGCCAGCCAATAGAGCAATAATTACTGCTTTTATTTTTCCATAGATTGACAAGAATATCAATAACGGAAAAACGCACAACATGAAAATAAGAAAATTACTTGTCACAATGCGTCCAAAATTTTAAATTTTTTAACAACAACAATTATAGTAGAAAAATAAATCAAAAGACTAATAAATTTTTTAATGACCAAAATGCTAACCTTATGTCTTTATTTTTAATAGAATGACGAATTTTTGATAACAGGAACCGTCGCCTCATTACCGGAGCCATCTTCCCGCTCCACCGCCCATAAAACCGTTCAACAGAACTAACCGGCAACCGAACCTTTCTGCCCGGCAACCAATGCACGATCACGCTCGGCTCGACCTTGGCATCACCCTTAAAAGTTTCTACCAACCGGAAGAAAAAGTCCCAATCCTGGTGCCTATCCAGCTCATTATCCCACTCCACCAATTCGGCGGCTTTGCGAGTCAGAACATAGGTGGGGGTTGGCGCCTCATAACCCTTCCCTTCAAACAGATAGTCAGGACCGCTCTCATCGGCGCCAAGCCGCCGAGCCGGCGCCAGCCTGTAGCTTTTGCCATTGAAGACACGCATGGAACCAAAGCAGAAATCCAGCTTGTTATCCTTGATAAACTGAATGGAGTCTTGAATATGATGTGGCTCGAATTCGTCGTCTGAGTCCAGGAAGCCAATATAGTCACCGCTTGCGACCGACATGCCGAAGTTCCGGGCAACATTGGCATTGCTACACTGTGCAAGAGTGTGAAACTTGATACGCTCATCATCAAGCTCTTCCACGACCGCACGAATTAGCTCGGGGTCTCTGGAATTATTTTCAACCACAATAACTTCAATATTTCTATACGCCTGATTTAGCACGGAGAGGATTGCGCGCCGCAGCTCGAACTCACGATTGCAAACCGGGATAATAACTGAAGCAGCTTCTTCCATTTGGCTGTTCACCTTGACGTATCTAAAAACAGTTATTGAATTAATTTTCGCAAGACTTCTGCCTAGCGCCAAACCAATGGCAACGTAACTACTTATTCACCGGCCAGCCGCTAATAGCTCTTCGTAATACGCTGTTTCTTTTTCTATATCGGCTTCCAATCGAACACGAAGCCGACGCGTATCTGCAAATGCTTGGTGGTGTAATGCAACATCATCTCCACCACCAGCAGCCTCAGCGATATCCCTCTGATATTTCTCCTGCCCTTTTAACTCGTTCAGGAAGTCAATATTATTTCTTAAGCGCATCATCTCATCGTCGACACGAGTATAAATCTGCGGGCAACGCTGAAGCAGCAAAAGCTTTTTCGCACTAATCAATATAAGTTGCCCAACAGCCGCATTCTTCTTTTCTATCTCAACCAGCATTTCTGTGGTTCTCTCGGCTTTCTGAAGGGCCTTGACCATTCTCTCGGCGCGAACAACTCTCCAGTTCGCCGCTGCCGCCAAGATCACCGAGCATGCTGCGATGAGTTCGGAAGCATAATGCTGTATAAGATCAATCAATGGCCGTCCCTGATGTTCGCGTAACCTCAGCTTACTTGCCCACCCACATCACCTGATCGCCCTGACCCCACCCCGCCGGCCAATTCCGGCGGCGACACGGAACAGGTCGGGGATGTTAAGGCGTTGATCCGCCGTGCGGTTCATGACGCCGATATCCACCGCGGCCTCGATCAGGGCATCCTCGTCGCTCTGCCCGACGTTCGGGCTCTCCAGGGCATGGGGCGGCAGGTAGGGCCGGGCCGCGTCATCATCTGAATCACTCTCAAGCGCCGCCTGGCGGATCGCGGCGACGACACCGCGCTCCTGCCAGCGTGCCTTGACCTCTTCCGCCCCCGCTGGAACGGTCATCCCGCGCAGCGGTTCCAGCAGCTGCTCTACCCAGGGGTAGTCCTCCTTGAGCTCACGCAGGCGAACTCGAGAGGCCTCCTGAACACCATGCTTGATCCCCTCGAAGTGAAGGAGCAGTTGGCTGTCGCCGTGATGGCGCTCGGTCATGGTATGCGCCTGCTTAAGCGCGACCAGAAAGCTGCGCGGGCTGATCTGCCCCTTGGCGTCGGCCAGGTGCGTGGGCAGCCAGGTGTAGGTCTTGCCCCGCCGCCGGTTGCGGCCCATGAAGGGGCTGGCGATGGCCTGAAGCACCTCGGCCTGAAGCGCCTCTGAACTGCGCAGCGCCTCGGGCACCACATGCACGAGTTCCGACCCGATGGTCATCGACTCGAAAGGCTCACCGAAGCGCTCCGCCAACCACGCCCGAAACGCCGGGCCCGCCTGAGGATCATTGCCGAGCTGATGCCACAGCAGCCCGTAGAGGTCCGCCCGGTGCCACTCCAGCATCACCCGGCCATGGGTCAACTTGGAGGCATCGGGAAACGCCCAGACGCGGCTGTCTTCCCAAAGGTCCGGCCGCAGGAAGAACTTGGTACGAATGGCGCGGTAGTCGCGCAGGTCGAGGCCTACGCGCAAAAGGCCCCTCAGCAGGGTGCGGATCTGCGCCCAGTCATCACCGAGCCGGTCCAGCGCATCGAAGACGATCAGATGCCGCTCACCACGCGTCTTCAGCGCACCGTCCAGCTCGGCCAAGAGGCGCTCCTCGGCTTCCGGGTCGGCCGCCACCTTGGCGACACGCGCTTCCCAGCTGTCCGTCGCCAGAAACTCGCTGTGCGGGGTCTCCTCGATCAGCTGATAGAGAATGACCGTGCGCCAGATATCTTCCGGCTGATACCCCTGCTCGAGCAGACGCTTGAGACCGCGGCGGGAGGGGTGGTGGCGGTTACTGGTCGCCGAGGAGTAACCCCAGCTGACCTTCACGCGATCCAGCTTGAGGCGCTTGAGCTGCCTGTCGATGACGACCCGAGTTTCCTCGCCGTTCAGCGCCGCGCTCCAGAAGCTCTTGCCGGTGCCACGGTCGCCCACCACCACCGCCGTATCGGGGTTCAGCGCACTCTCATGACCCGACACCACATACACCGCTTCCGGTGCAGGTGGCTCGGTACCGTGATGGGCCACCTCTTCGGGTATCGCCTCGAAGGCGGGCCGCAAGGCAGCGTTCAGTTCGGGGGTCGCACTCACTGG
>WPCH01125419.1_pt1 | contig 11094 bp, 8 predicted proteins | sample 5399881 | NCBI WGS metagenome assembly WPCH01 (sample SAMN12869468, study PRJNA574797) | sludge metagenome | isolation source: wastewater treatment of pH5 | place: China:Beijing | collected 2019-05-20 | reverse complement strand
GTGCTGGTGGTGAAGGCGGCGGCGGCCAGGCCGGCGGCCAGCAGGGTGGGGAGGTGCTTGCGCATGGGGCGGCTCCTTGACGTTCCGGTTTCAGCGTTGTCGTACAGGCACTCTCTGGCCTGTCAGGGTTACGGGAAGTTTAATCAGTCTCCCCGGGAACTTTCTTGACGCCGGTCAAGTGATGCTGCGTTGCACAAGGCAGGTGCCAAAAAAGACGCCGCCGGGCTGGGCCCGGCGGCGTCTCTGGTTGCCGCACGCGTCATGCCATGGACGGCATCAGAAGCGCAGGGTCACACCGCCGCCGATGGTCATCGGGTCCATCTTGGCGGTGCCGACGCGCTCGCCGTCCACGGAGATGCGCGAATCCACGTCGGCGTAGTTGGCGAAGCCGTTGAGCATCAGGTTCTCGGTGATGGCGAGGTCCACGCCCACCTGGCCCACGGCGCCATAGCTGCGGCGGGCGTCGACGCCTTCCGGCTCGCCGGAGAAGCGGGTGTAGTTGAGGCCGGCGCCCACATAGGGCTGGACGCGGGAGTCCATGCCGCCCAGGGGGTAGTAGTTGACCAGCAGGTTGACCGGCATCCGGTCGATGCTGCCGGCAAAGCCATCACCCGCGATCTCATGCTCGATCTTCTCGGAGCTGTTCAGCTCCACGCCGATGTTGTCGTGGAACAGGTAGCCGGCACCGAAGGTGAAGCCGGTCTCGCCGCTGCTGACCCCGTCGGCGGCGCCGTTGTCGGAGCGGGTGTCGGACTTGGCGAAGCCGCCGCGTACGAAGGTGTCGCCGGCGCTGTAGGCCAAGGCGGCCTGGCTGGCGAAGGCGCAGCTGGCGGCGATGGCGGCGGCGGTGATCAGTCGAGTGGTACGCATGGTCAGGGATCCTCCTGTTGCTTCACGCTAGGGCCGGGCCGGAATGTCCGGTGGCCTATGACAAAGGTATTATAGGAAACAGTGTTTCCAAATGTCCCGTAGCAAGTCGTCAAGAATTGTGAAAATCGTTATCACGCAGCAGGGGCGGGGGCTGAAGGAGAAGAGAGGGAGTCGTCGAGAGGGGCGCTGCAGTAGGAACCGTGGCGATGTGGCATTCGTGATTCGCGCATCGGCGGCAAATCGTCTTGACTGATGGGAGGCCGCTCGGGAGGAACAGTCATGCCTATTGTACTGGGTGTCGGACAGGCCCGCTGGGAGCCCTGGCTCTCACTGCTGGGGGCGGCAGGGCTGGCGGTCTGGCTGCTGCTGCAGCCGGCATTGATCCAGGGACTGCCATTCATGCTGAGGCTGCCGGCCGTGGTGCTCGGCGTCTGGGCCCTGGGCGCCGGCTTCCTGCGCCCGCTAGTGCCGCTGGCGCCTCGGCGCTGGCCGCATCGGGCCACCTCGCCGCCCTGGAACCTGGTCGCCCTTGGCCTTTTCTCCCTGCTGCTGCTGGCCCGGTCGCTGCCTGGCTGATCGCCGGGCAAGACGACGTTGCCAGCGTCGTCGTCATGAAGCAGGAAGCCGCCCCTCGGGGCGGCTTCCTGCGTCAGTGCGAGCGGGGCGGGACGATGCCCGCCCGGTCGGTCACGCCTGGTCGAAGGTATCGAAGTCGGCGGTGATGGCGTCCGTCGGCGCTTCGGTGGCCAGGCTCGCCGCCACGATGGCGAGGTAGGCGAGGACCACGCCGGGCACGATCTCGTAGAGGTCGAAGAGCCCGCCGGAGAGCTCGGCCCATACCACCACGGTGACGCCGCCCACCACGATGCCGGCCAGGGCGCCCCACTTGTTCATGCGGCGCCAGTAGAGCGACATGATCAGCGCCGGGCCGAAGGCGGCGCCGAAGCCGGCCCAGGCGTAGGCGACCAGGTCGAGCACGGTGGCATCGGGGTTGAGCGCCAGCAGGTAGGCCACCACGGCGATGGCGATCACCGCGAAGCGGCCGACCCACACCAGTTCGGTCTGGCTGGCGTCCTTGCGGAAGATCGCCTTGTAGAAGTCATCGGTCAGCGCCGAGGAGGAGACCAGCAGCTGGGAGTCGGCGGTGGACATAATGGCGGCCAGGATGGCGGCCAGCAGGATGCCGGCGATCACCGGGTGGAAGATCAGGTTGACCATCACCATGAACACCGTCTCGCCGTCGGCCAGGTCGCGCTGCACGAAGCCCACGCCGAGCAGGCCCACGGCGACGGAGCTGATCAGGGCGATGGCGGTCCAGCTCACCGCGATGCGGCGGGCGGCGGGGATGTCGCGGTCGCTGCGGATGGCGGCGAAGCGCGCCAGGATGTGGGGCTGCCCGAAGTAACCCAGGCCCCAGGCCAGGGAGCTGACGATGCCGATGACCGACAGGGCCTCGCCGGTGGAGGCATCCCGGAACCAGGCGAGCATGTAGTCGCTCTCGGCGGCGAGTGCCGCGCCGGCGCCGCTCGCGCCGCCCAGGTCGCTGAAGGCGATGATCGGCACGATGGCGAGCGCCGCCGCCATCATCAGGCCCTGGATCAGGTCGGTCCAGGAGACCGCCAGGAAGCCACCGATGAAGGTGTACATGATGATGGTCAGGGTGCCGATGGTGACGGCGATGCGGTAGTCGAAGCCGAACACGGTCTCGAACAGGCGGCCGCCGGCCACCAGGCCCGAGCTGGTGTAGAAAAGGAAGAACATCAGGATGAAGATCGCCGAGATCACCCGCAGCAGGTGCGACTTGTCCTGGAAGCGGTTGGCGAAGTACTCCGGCAGGGTCAGGGCGTCGCTGACCTTGAAGCTGTAGAGGCGCAGGCGCTTCGCCACGATCAGCCAGTTCAGCCAGGTGCCGATCAGCAGGCCCACGGCGATCCAGCTGGCCGAGATGCCGCTGACATAGGCCGCGCCGGGCAGGCCCAGCAGCAGCCAGCCGGACATGTCCGAGGCGCCGGCGGAGATTGCCGAGGTCCAGGGGCCGAGCGAGCGGCCGCCGAGGATGTAGTCGGAGAGGTTGGTGGTGCGCTTGTAGGCGACGATGCCGATGCCGAGCATCAGCGCCAGGTACACCACGAAGGTGAGGCCGATGGCCATGTTGTTCTGAACCATGAGGGGTTTCCTTCCGTTTATTGTCGTTACTGACGAGCGGGGCTCACTCGTCTCCCAGCGCGAGCAGTGACGCGTTGCCACCCAGGGCGGCGGTATTGACGGTCACCGTCTTTTCCGTGGCGAAGCGCAGCAGGTAGTGCGGCCCGCCGGCCTTGGGTCCGGTTCCGGAGAGGCCCTGGCCACCGAAGGGCTGTACGCCCACGACGGCTCCGATGATATTGCGGTTGACGTACACATTGCCAACGCGAATCTTCTGCGCGATCTCCTCGGCGAAGGATTCATTGCGGCTATGCACGCCGAAGGTCAGTCCGTAGCCCCGGCCGTTGATCGACTCGATTACCCGGTCGATCTCGCTGGCCCGGTAGCGCACGATGTGCAGGATCGGGCCGAACTGCTCCCGCTCCAGCGCCTCGATGCCGTCGATCTCGAAGGCCACCGGGGCGATGAAGGTGCCGTCGCCGGTCAGGGCCGGATCCAGGCGGGTCTCGGCCACCAGGCGGCCCTCGGCCTTGAGCTTCTCGATGTGCGCGGAGAGCCCGCGGCGGGCCTCCTCGTCGATCACCGGGCCCACGTCGGTGCCCAGGTCGCGAGGGTCGGCCACGCGCAGCTCGGCCATGGCGCCGTCGAGGATCTCGATGACCCGGTCGGCCACGTCCTCCTGGAGGTAGAGCACCCGCAGCGCCGAGCAGCGCTGGCCGGCGCTCTGGAAGGCGGACTGGATGACGTCGGCGACCACCTGCTCCGGCAGGGCGGTGGAGTCGACGATCATGGCGTTCATGCCGCCGGTCTCGGCGATCAGGGTGGGCAGGGCGGCGCCCTCCCGGGCGGCCAGGGCGCGGTTGATGATCTGCGCCGTGTCGGTGCCGCCGGTGAAGACCACGCCGGTGATGCGCGGATCGCCGGTCAGCACGCTGCCCACGGTGGGGCCATCGCCGGGCAGCAGCTGGACCACGTCGCGAGGCATGCCGGCCTCGTAGAGCAGCTCGATCACCCGGTGGGCGACGATGGAGGTCTGCTCGGCGGGCTTGGCCAGCACGGTGTTGCCGGCCACGGCGGCGGCCACCACCTGGCCGCAGAAGATCGCCACCGGGAAGTTCCAGGGGCTGATCGCCGCGAAGACGCCCTTGCCGGAAAGCATCAGCTGGTTGGATTCGCCGGTGGGGCCGGGCAGGACGGTGGGCTGGCCGAACAGCTCCTCGGCGCGCATGGCGTAGTAGCGGCAGAAGTCCACCGCCTCCTTGATCTCGTCGACGCCGTCGGTGAGCAGCTTGCCCCCCTCCCGGGAGCAGAGCGTCATCAGCTCGGCCATGTGGGCCTCCATCAGGTCGCCCAGGCGGCGGACGATGGCGGCGCGTACGGCCACCGGGGTGGCCTCCCAGCGCGGGAAGGCGGCCCAAGCGGCATCCACCGCGCGGGCGGCCTCGTCGGCGCTGGTCCACTGCACCGTGCCCACCTGCTTGCGGCGGTCATAGGGGCTTTTGACCGCGTGCCGGCTGGCCGGGTCATCGGCCACCTCGAAGGCCAGCAGCGGACCCACCCGGTGCTCCTTCTCCATGGTGGTGGCCATCGCCTCCATCAGCGGCTGGTACTGGCTGCGCACGTTGAGGTTGACGCCGCGGGAGTTCGGCCGGCCGGGGCCGAAGATCTCCCGGGGCAGCGGGATGCGCGGGTTGGCGTAGGTAGGGTACTGGCGCAGGGTCTCGGCCGGGTGCACGCAGAGCGACTCCACCGGCACGTCGGGGTCCACCAGCTGGTGCACGAACGACGAGTTGGCGCCGTTCTCGAGCAGCCGGCGGACCAGGTAGGGGAGCAGGTCCTTGTGGGCGCCCACGGGAGCGTAGATGCGGCAGTAGGTGCCCCGGGGGGCGCGGGTCAGGGCGGCGTCGTAGAGCGCCTCGCCCATGCCGTGCAGGCGCTGGAACTCGAAGGGGCGAGTGGCCTCGTTGGCCAGTTCCAGGATGGTGCTGATGGTGTGGGCGTTGTGGGTGGCGAACTGCGGGAAGATGCGCCCCCGGGTGGCGTCGGAGAGCAGGAAGCGTGCGCACACCAGGTAGGCCACGTCGGTGCTGGCCTTGCGGGTGAAGACCGGGTAGCCGTCGACGCCGAGCTGCTGGGACTCCTTGATCTCGCTGTCCCAGTAGGCGCCCTTGACCAGGCGCAGGGGGATCTCGTCGCCCTGCAGGTCGGCCAGGCGGTTGAGGTAGTGGAGCACCGGCAGGGCGCGCTTGGAGTAGGCCTGCACCACCAGGCCGAAGTGGCCCCAGCCGCGGCAGGTATCGCTCTCGTAGACGGCGCGGAACACCTCCAGGGAGATCTCCAGGCGGTCGACCTCCTCGGCATCGATGGTCAGCGCCACGTCGCGCTCGCGGGCCATGGCGGCGAGCTTCTTCACGCTGTCGCCCAGCTCGTGCAGCACCTGGTCGCGCCGCCCGAACTCGTAGCGCGGGTGCAGGGCCGAGAGCTTGATGGAGACCGAGGGCGCCGGCGTCTTCGCGGAGAGCGCCTTGCTGGTCCTGCCCACCCGTTCGATGGCAAGGGCATAGTCGTCGAAGTACTTGGCCGCGTCCTTCCGGGTGCGCGCCGCCTCGCCGAGCATGTCGTAGGAGTAGGTGTAGCCCTTGTCGAACAGCGGCCGTGAACGCTTGAGCGCCTCGTCGATATCGCGGCCGAGCACGAACTGCCTGCCCATCACCTTCATGGCCTCGCGCATGGCCCGCCGGATCACCGGCTCGCCCAGGCGATTGACCAGCTTGTTGATGAACCCGGCGGGGCGCCCCTCCTTCGGATGGTCCAGGTTGAGCACCCGGCCGGTCATCAGCAGTCCCCAGGTGGAGGCGTTGACGAACCAGGAGTCGCTCTGGCCGAGGTGGGACTCCCAGTCGGCGGGGCCGAGCTTGTCCTCGATCAGCGCATCGGCGGTGGCGCGGTCGGGGATGCGCAGCATCGCCTCGGCCAGGCACATCAGCATCAGCCCCTCGTGGGTGTCGAGGCTGTACTCCTGAAGCAGCTGGTCGATGGAGTCCACGGCGGTATCCATCTCGCGGATCTCGTGGACCAGCTCGGCGGTCTTGCCGGCGATGCGCTGGAAGTCTCGGGTATCGGCGCTGAGCACCTTGACCAGCTCGGCGACGAAGGCCTCCTCGTCGACCGCGTAGTGGTCGCTCACCCGGGAGAAGAGGGTGTCGAGGTCCTGCTGCCAGGTGGCGGCATCCAGCATGTTGTTGGCTTCGAGCATGAAAGGTCCCCTGGTGGTGTCGTCAGGCGGGCACCTGCCGCGGCAGCGGCAGGCAGGATGTGCCGATGGGCGGTGTGGCCCCTGTCCATGACTGTAGGAGGCAGGCCGCGTGGCTGCTTGTCGATTCCGCGGGGATTGTTGTCGATTCCGCGGAAAGGCGCGCCAGGCTGATCAGGGGGTTAGACTTTCGTCTAGAAAGCTGCTTGGCACCGGTGCCTGCCTCGGGCCCTGGGCAGTCGAAGGGCCGGGATCAGTCGAGGGCTCGGGCGACGCGGCCGGCGGGTGGGGATCCCGCCCGCCTGAGCTGGCTGGGCGGCTGGCCGAAGGCCCGACGGCAGGCGTGGGACAGGGCGCTCTGGTTGGCGAAGCCGGCCAGGGCGGCGACCTCGCCCAGAGGCAGGTGGCCTTCGTCGAGCAGCCTGCGGGCGGCCTCGAGGCGCTTGCGGCGCACGTACTGCCAGGGGGTGAGGCCGGTCTGCTCACGGAAGCAGTGCCGGAAGTGGGCCTCGCTCAGGCAGGCCTCCCGGGCCAGGTCGGCGACGCTCAGGCGGCCGGAGAGGTGCTGTTCGATGAAGCGGTCGAGCCGCGGCAGGTCCAGGCGACGGTGGGTGGGGTCGGGGGCCGCTGCCAGCCGGGTATGCAGGCAGCCGAGCAGGGTGGCGGCCAGCCGCTCCCCCTGGCCGGCGCTGGCCGTTGCCGGTGAGGCGGCCAGCTCGTGGAGCAGGAAGTCCAGATAGCGTCGGAGGGGATCGTCCAGGGTGAAGAAGCGCGGGGCGTCGAAGAGCCGCGTCAGTTCGTGATGAAAGCCGGTGAGGGAGGGGGCCTGGGCGGGAAGGTCGAGGATCAGCTGGCGGTTCTCCCCGGTGCCCGCATAGTAGTGCACATGGTTGGCGGGCACGATGCAGCCCGACAGGGCGGAGATCGAGCCGCCGAGCCCTTCGATCTCGAAGTCGGCGCGTCCCTCCAGCCCGATCACGATCTGGTGGTAGTCGTGGGCGTGGTGCTGGATGGCGGTATCGAGGGGGATCTGGCGGATGGCGCTCGACATGGCGGGCCCCGTGCGTCGGCTTCAGGCTGTCAGTCTAGCGCGAAAGGCGGCGAGCGTTCATTTCACGTTGCGTTGACGCTCCCTGAGCTCGAGGTGGCGGGCCAGGTGGTGGCGAAGGGCCTCGAGCTCCGCCTGGCCGGTGGCATCCAGCAGCGGCCTGCCGCGGCTGGCTCGCCCATGGCTGCCGTGCTCGTCCACCAGGCGCTGGGCGCGGCGGCGGATGTCGTCCAGGGTCTCGTCGTGACGGATCGGGTAGCCGATGATGGCATTCCACTCGGTCTCGCCGACCTCGCTGGCGAGGGCGCGATCGATCAGCGCCAGCAGCTGGGCCGGTTCGGTGCGGTAGCGGGGCGTGCCGGAAAGCAGCAGCAGGGCAGTCATGCCACCGAAGATCAGCAGGCAGACGGCGAAGACGAGGAGGAAGAGGGCCATGGGGTAACCGCAGAGCGTTACCAACTACAATTAAATAAGTAGTTCCACGTCTAGGGTGTGTGGAAAGGCAAGGGGGGACGTGGAGCGGGTGAAGGGAATCGCCCATCACGCCGCCGGGCGTATTGAAATCAACATCTTACGTTAAGTCGGTAGCCATCTGTAGGCAGATTTGTAGCCATTAGCGTAGCAACCTTCAGGCCATCATACGAAATCTGTGGGGCTCATGAAACCCTCCTTTCAACTGACGCATCGCTCTGGTCCTCCATGACCTCTCGCTTTCTTCGTGTCATGCCCTTGCTTCTATGCAGCATTGGGCGGCGGAGGTCCGGAATGCTATCTTCACTACTATAAAGGCTATTGACGACTATTTTTCCTTTTGCTATCTTTGCTCCTATAGTTACTCAAAGGAGCTTTTGTGATGAAAACTATCTGCATACCGTTTCCGAAAGACCTCTACGATAAGATCATCATGCGTTCGGGAGGTAAGCTTGATCCGTGTATCCTCGCTGTCGATCAGGTAGAAGGTTTCCTAGATGTAAATGGGACGGACCCGAGTTTTTGGACTGAGGAAGGGTTGAAAGCCTTTGAGGCAGAGCAAGCACCAAGCAGCGGAGCTTACGGTCAGCCGAATCTGGGGTTCCAGTGGAAAACTTTATTTCTTCCAAATGGAACTGAGGTGAAAATGGTTTACAAGGGGCGGACTCATTATGCCGTTGTATCGCATGAGCGAGTAAAGGACAGCGACGGTAGCTTTACTCCCGCAGAGTGGGCCAGGAAGGTGGCCAACCATACAGCAAGAAATGCCTGGCGCGATATCTGGATTCGAATGCCAGCTCAGGAAAGCTGGATCTTGGCAGACAAGGCTCGTAATGCAGGTGGTTGATGTAAAGGCGAGTGGGGGAGCTGATGGTCCTCACTCGCTTTTTTCTGCCTTGTTGGTCTCATTCCACATATTTGAAAACAAACATCGAGGACTCTTCCCTGATGTTGGCGCGTGTGTTGGCCGAGGAGGGCATACTTTGCGGGACTGTTGTTGTATAGCCTGAAATGTACCTCTGAGAGTCTGTTCTTATCACGCCGTCTGCATTGTTGCTTTTGACGATATTGAGGATTTCTCTTCGATTGACTCCGCCAAACATGGCGTCATGCATCGTATTGGCGCTTTTGTTTTGTGTGATCATTCCGACAATGTAGAATTCGGCTTCTGGAGCGCCGCTTCGCCAAAATTCTACACCATCATGCTCATCCAGTAGTCCTCCGCTCCCTACGTATGTTCCACTTCCTGACCATCTGGCGAAGTCGGTGCTGGTGCCAATTACTGTGGTGCAAGCGGAAACAAAAATAATGACACTGGCGAGCAAGCAGGTTCGAATGATTCTCATTTTTTCCTCTTCAAAGCTATACAGGCGACACTTCTACTAATCATGACTTTATGCGACTGCTTTGCAAGCCCTTTTGACCGAGGCAGTAGATATGCCGAAGTGATCTGCTGTGGCTTTGATGCTGGCGCTGTTTTCCTGACGCCATTGGGCGACCGCCTCGTCATCGATGACCTTCTCCCGGCCAAGATTCTTGCCTTCCGCTTTGGCCCGCTCTAGTCCTGCCAGTTGCCGCTCCTTGATGTTGGAGCGTTCCAGCTCAGCCATGGCGGCGAGCATTGTCAGCATTGCTTTTCCCATGGGGGTAGAGAGGTCGAAGCCCTCACGGATCGAGAGTACAGCCACCCCTTTGCTCTGGAGAGCCTCGACTGTCTCTAGTACATCGATGGTGTTCCTCCCCATCCGGTCGATGGCATAGACCACCACGGTATCGCCTTCCCTGACATAGCTCAGGAGTTGACTGAACCCGGCCCTGTCCTTGGCCTTGATAGCTCCTGAGGTCGCCTCGTCGGAGAACCACCGGTCTACTTTGTAGCGGCTCTCAATGGCATGACCCTGGGCGCTGGTGGTCTGATCGTCGGTGCTGACGCGGACATAGGCGATGGTGGCCGACATGGCTAGCTTCTCCCTGTTGGTGGCTCATAAGGTATGGGTCACAATCTACAGGGTGGCTCATAGGAAAGCAACAGCTTTGATCCATAGTTGTGATCCTCTACCTTGCCTGGCTCAAAGGGTACACCTTTTGCGCTAGGGTGAAAGCCGACACCGATTGGCAGGGGAGAGCGAGTGTCGGGTCCAGCCGGGGGAATCTGCAGAGAGCGCCGTCAGACGTCCCGCTGAGCCTCGCTGAACACAAGGGCATAAAGCCCAGTATCGGCAGCGGGTCTCCTGAGTGCTTCCTGAAAGCCTGACCTGGCCCCTAGGGAGAGTGCTGGGAAGGGATAGGGTATTTCCTGTCGAATCGCCTAGGGTAAGCAGGGGGCAAGGGGGAGCAATCCGAGGCGCTAGTTAGGGGAAAGGGCTCGAAAATTTGTCACGCAGTTTTTTGGACCTTTTTAGACTTCAGCGTAGCTCTCAGCAGTTGCCTTGCGGGCTGCTTGAGTACCACTTGCAATCTGATCGGCTGGGGCCCGACGACTGGTAATGGCTTTGAAAGCCTTGCTATCGTTTTCGACGTCGCCGAGATGAATCAGTTTTTTTTATAATCTGCGATTTTATAAATTCTTCAGCAACTACCGTTGCTATGCCAGCAGCCAAGCTGTCTTTCCCGCCAAATAAGTATCGGATTAGGGGGTAAAGGATTAAACACAGAGTGGCGGTGAAGGCAAGGAAAAAACCAAAAAACACTTCGTTTCTTATAAGGTAAATGCCAGTGGTGAAGGAGATGAGTGAGCCGAGGTAAAATGTTGATGTCCTGATTCTTGTCGTTTCCTCGCCCCGCTCTGTTCTGATGATTTCAAATGGCCAAGGGGGGGCGGGATTTATTGGCTTCATACTCTTTTTGACTATTTCGTCTGGCTCGGGTCGTAAGGGTTGGTGGTAGGGAGCAAGGTTTTCTTGTTTTGAGCAAGCTGTAGCGGCTTTAAGAATTTCTCGTATCCGCTGGTGCTCTTCGCTTTTTCTTGCGTATCTCGCGGCATATCCTTCCGCTGTTGTAGTGCCGAAGTCGCGGTCAGCTAAAAACGGGTTGGCACCAGCTTTGAGAAGTCGCTCAACTTCTTCGGTATTCCCGATGATAGCCGCATTCATCAGAGGCGTTTTGCCATTTTCATCGTAATCGTCAATGTGCATGACCATTCCCCACTAGATGCGCTAGCTTATAGAGGTTCTTCGTCGTTTCACGTGGATTTGGCCTGGTCGAGCAGGCGTCCCACCGGGCTGCCAATCAGGTAGATCATGGCGATGAAATTGACCTCGTTCCGGTAGCCGCGTGCGCGTGACCGAGCCGCCTGGAACAGACCGTT
>WPCH01083433.1_pt1 | contig 11100 bp, 9 predicted proteins | sample 5399881 | NCBI WGS metagenome assembly WPCH01 (sample SAMN12869468, study PRJNA574797) | sludge metagenome | isolation source: wastewater treatment of pH5 | place: China:Beijing | collected 2019-05-20 | reverse complement strand
CATGGCCCAGCTCGCCGCCCACTTCCACGACACCTACGGCCAGGCGCTGGCCAACCTCTACGCGGTGCTGGAGGAAGGCATCGCGGTGGTGGACAGCTCCGTCGCCGGCCTCGGCGGCTGCCCCTATGCCAAGGGCGCCTCCGGCAACGTGGCAAGCGAGGACGTGGTCTACCTTCTCGACGGCCTCGGCATCGAGACCGGCATCGACCTAGACGCACTGGCCGCCACCGGCACCTGGATCACCCAGGCCATCGGCCGGCCCAACCGCTCCAAGGTGGGAGTAGCGCTCGCCGCCAGGTAATCGCAACGCCAACAAGCGAAAGCCCCCGAGCCAGATGAATGACTCGGGGGCTTTGGTATTGCATAACGGTTGCCATCACCCGAGCGGAAGGAGCGGCAGCGACTGGAGCGTCGGGTGGATGGCATTGTTATAAGCGATTTCATTCTGGTAGCTGAACCTTTTTTGCTTTAGACGCATCATCTGTCCAGCAGCTACTGATGTTCTTTGAATTGCATCGGTTATATGCTTTTTGACCGAGCAAATCTTTCGTTTTCGAAAGATTTGTTTCGCTAACTCTTTCTCCACGAAGATCATTATTACGCCAGCCAAGAAAATATACTTTGTCTTCTTCCTCTGCCACATTCCGGTACTGAGCTATTTCATGCGGCTCTGCTTTGGCATTTATTGAAGCTGCATGAGGTACATTTTGATTAAATTGAGCAAAGAACCCCTTTGGGCTGAATGGATTATTGGGGTCATATTCAAGGCCGAGAACCCTACAAAGCTCTTTGTATGTGGTGCTGTCAAGAGTTGGGTTAATGTTGAATCCAGCTTCAACTTCCACCTCAAAACCAAAGGCTTCGCCTTTTGCGCCGAACAACAGAATGAACGGAGACTCATCAATGAAAAAGAACACATCAAATAATGCACGTCCGTGACGATACTCAAACCGGTATCGGTCAATTCCTTGATCTTTCATGCTTCGATATAGATCAACTAAACCATCAAGCTTCATCAGTGCTCCTTGAGCTTATAACGCCTTGCTCACCGGAAAATTAGGAGCGTAGCGAGTAATTTTTCCGAGTGCAGCAAATTGTTATATCCAGCCTGAGCTCGGCCGCTTCGTGGCCAATATTGAAAAGCGACTGAATAAATCCTCCTTTAACCTCTCCAAGCCTTCACCGTTGTTCAGATATTTGGCAAAACGATGGTGCCTTAAGTCAAACGGCACATCCTGCTCTGATTGAGTAATTGGCACCACATGCTTACCCAATGTATGTGCGATACCAGCTTCGTAAAATACGTTCGGATTCTTGCCTGTGAAGTCGCATACCACGATGTAAGACTTAAAAATGAGTGAGAAAACATCTTGGATTACGGTCGAGTGGTCCCAGATATTGTCCGCCCTTTGACACTCGAACCCTGCTTGCTGGGCAGCCGATATAATAGCGCCATAGACACCACTCATTGAGGCATCGAAAGGCATCATTACCGAGATCAGGTCTGTATCGATAGGATCGCTGGGAACGTCAAAGATGGTCGGAGAAAAAACTATTTTCCGGCCTTGTGTCACCTCACTAGAAACGTTCTCCCCTGCATTGCCGCATGTTTTGTGAATATATTTCACGACAGCATCAAGATTCTCGTCTTCTTGACCTATCATTCTTCGCAGAAAGGTCAATGCCAAGCCGTCATAATCAGCGTCGCCAAAAGAGAGGCTCCGCAGTAGTCGGGGGTGTCTCTCAACCTCATCAATCATATTTGTGAGGGCACCAAGCTCGCGCCAATTTGACGAATCGAAATCCTGGACGATAGCGTCCTTGAGCTGGATCAAATCTTGTCCAGAGATACGCGAGGGCATCCGAATGTCTCCTTAGATATAACGCCATGCTCTGCGGCAAATTTTGAGCGCAGCGTAAAATTTGTCCGACAGCAGCACTTTGTTATACGGTGTTTTAAGCAGCACCGAGCTAACTTTATCCATCACTTCTAAGGCAGTATTTGCACCTGCTCGTTATCTAATAACTCACTTTCGATGAGTTCAACACGAGCCGCTTTTGCATCCTGACAATAAAGAAATATTCTTAGATTCATCCGAGCCCGTGAAAAACAAACGTATGCCAATTTCCTGCTGCGAGCTAATTGACCTTCTGTGCCATCTCCAGCAGCAGCGGGCGTCAGAAGCTTATTGAAGCTATACATGTTCCAGCTGGCTTCAATATCATCAAAAACAACTAAGACATCTTCGTATTCTTCCCCTTTTGATCCGTGCTGAGTACTGAGTGCCGTGTGATCAGAAACGAAACCGTAGTATGGGAGGAGCTCATTCGTTGACATTGATAAAAATTCGTCGGCTAACCAATCAGACTTTTCTTCAGTGTGAATTGCCTTATCGTAAGCCTCGATTCTTGGTTCTCTATCTAATGCTTCAGCCAAACGGTCAGAAATATTGCAAAGTCGATTTTCTTTTGCATATCTCAAAATGTCTCTAATTGGACGTTTCGTCCACATGTCGGAAAGCTCGGTCACAAGATTATGAGCACTATCTAGCATCTCCTTAAGAGGGCGGTCCTTATTTATGCCTAATATATCGAAAGCAGGTGTCTCTTCTCGTAATATATTGACAATCTGTTTTTTGTTGCCGCTCTGTAGTGAAGCTATCAAAGGGCATAGCGACTTGATAAATGGCTTAACTAGGAAATGGTCCCCATCGATATACTCATCTTGTGCTTTGTTCGAGGCATAGTCTCCCGTAAATAGATTTTGTAGTGATGAGAACCCAAGACGTCTTGCAATCATCTGGCGCACCAAGAACAGTCTTTTAGCTCCCTCGTTATTCTGCCAACCGATGTATTGCAGGGCTTCATCGAATTTCGATAGAGACTGGTCTAGTTGTTCGGGTGTATATCTTCCACGAGGCCCAGCAGGTGTGTCTGCTTCAATCAAGATCAGTAACACACTACCTACATTCAAGGCGCTTTCGCCAGAGGGCACCTGCTGAATGTCATTCCGAAGCTTATTAGTCAGCGCAACGATTGAGGTAGCCGATCGAAAATTTTCCTCTTTCTCGATTAACTGGAACCCTTCAGGCCCATCAAATACACCGGCTCCATTATCATAAATCTGTTGCATAGGGTCGCCAAAATAGGCAACCACCGGAAGACCTTCACCCGAGCAAATTGTGTTGAATGCGCCAATAACACTATCAAATGTATCCTGCGCTTCATCGACAAAAATGTAGGGAAACTGGAAACCAAGCCCACGTTGCAAAATAGGCCTCTCGGATATCAAGTATGCAGCTAAGTCGATGACGTCATCATGACCGATTTGCCCTTTCGAAAAGCTACTAAACTGGCTCTCATCGTATTTAAACGTAGTCACTTGATCTAAAAGTTCTAATTCTTCCGTCAATTCAGCAACTCGAGCGCGCGCTCTCTGGGCTGATTGAGAGTTACCACCATTGTCTTTTTCGCGTGCTTTTGCGATACGGGCTGGTATGAGGTTATCACGAAGAGCTATACGAATATCTTTCGTAAATCGGCTTATGGAACTCCAAAGGAAACTATGAATTGTTGAAACCAAATAAAGCTCATCGAACCCAAGCCGTTCCTCAATTACAGCAGTTGCTCGCTTAGTATAGGTAATACAAACGATTTTCTGACCATTTTTTCTTAAATCACGCCCAACTTCATCACGAAGAAAATTTAGTGCCGTCACAAGTGAAGTTGTCTTCCCAGAACCGGCTCCTGCTACTACAGAAAAAGACTGAGCGGCCAAAAGGCATTCTTCAATTTCCTTATCTGCTTTAGTCGGCTTGAGCAATTTGGTCATATGACAGACTCCTCAATTGCCTGATCTTGGCTGTGTAGCCTCTGTTCAAGCCATTCCAACCCTTCACGGATGTATAAAGGTACTTGCCAATCATCAGAAGACAGGATAGTAAGTGCAAAATCAGTTTTCTTGAAGCTCGATTCTCGAATGAGCTCGAAAATTGACTGATTCAACTCTTCAGCTTTCGCTGGAAGTACAACGCCTTTGAACGTTTCTCCTTCACCAAAGGCTTGTATGTTTTCATAGATGAATGCTTCTTCTAAAGTTCGACCATGAGCCATTATATGCTCATCTAAAAAATCCACTTCAACTGGACGCTGAAAAGCAACAAAACGGTCAAAATCAGCCTGCGATTGATCCTGAGCAGGAATCTCATTGAAATCACTGATCAACAGTTTTCCTACGAACATGTCTTTGAGGCTAGCATTAGAAGTTATTGCACCAGCATCAACGGCACAGCAGGCTTTGGCTCGGCCTCCACCCTCTGGAGGCTTCACAGAGTCTATGTCGGTAATAACCAAGTAGGGTATGTGCAGGAAGGTCATTAGTTCTGCGAACCGATGAGCATACGCCCCGCCAACTTCTAGCGTAGTGAGGTACTTCGTGTTCAAGTTTGGTGATGTCTTCGTGATCATTTGTGGCAGAAGAAGCCGCTCCACAGTACCTTCAATCAATATTGCTGCATCAGCGAAAAAGAGGTCGCAATGGATCAGAGCTAGATAGCGTTTTAAAAAATCAAGAGCAGCATCAGCATCTACTTCACCGTCATCCGTAGCGACTGCTGAAGCTTGAAAGTCTCTTAGATTATGTATCTCTGACACGCGTAAAATTTGAGAGACAGTAGGATCTTCTTCTGAACGATGACATCTTCGAAAATACCTAACTTTTTCAAAATCAACGGAATTGAGAACATGTGATGAATGCGTTGTAATAACAAGTTGCGGACTACCAATTCCATCTTCATCGAGATTGTTAAGAATATTCCATATATTACCGATGAATGTTTGTTGAACCTGAGCGTGTAAATGTACCTCGGGTTCTTCGATAAAGATTAGGTGGCATAATGGCCGGTTCTCTAGGGTTTGCAACCACTGCAGCTGAAAATCCCGGATCTGGATCGCCATTAGCACCAAATTTTTGAATCCCAATCCATTATATGCCTCGGGAAGTTCATGAGCAGTTTCCGCATCTATGTAGATTAAGTCTGTGCTGCCTCGTAGTGCGACATCGGCACTGATAGATGAAATTATCTTCAAACGACGTTCATGTGCTGCAGGCACACCCAATCCATCCAATACACCCATAAGGCTCCCGAAATGCTCATCGTAATGTTTGGTGAGTTTTTCGTTGTTCTCATCGATAATTTGGATGGCCGCATCGCTGATATCAGCTTGATCTAAGTTGTTGCGATAGAACGAGGCAAACGCGGTGGAGAGCTTACTGCTACGACTAGCTTCCTCATCATCATTCATGTTTCGTTGGGCATCGACAAAGTCAGCTCGCACTAAAGAATTCAATATGCGTTTGCCATCAGATGGCTTGAGTATTGTTTCCTCAACCTCATCGTTATCCAGCCTTGAAAGTGAAGCAAACTGAATGGAAAAATAATTCTTAAAGTTACCATCAAGGCCTAAAAAGTGGCTTAGGCTTCTTTTTCGGTTACCGTTATCATCACTTGGGTAAATGATGTTATATTCAGCCCATAACTTAGCAATATCATCTACTGCATACTTGCAGCGGATGCCGACTTTATATGTCTCTATGGAGACACTTGAAAGCAAGGAAAAAGCACGACCAAAGGAGATATTCTCGGGATCAAAGTCGAACCATAAGTCTAGCTCTATTGTGGGAAAAACAATATCTCCTTCTGGCGAATAATGATCAATCTGCGAGATGCGTTCTATCGAAAAATCATGAATCTTAAAATCCCTTGAAGAGAGAAAACATCTAAATATGCTAGTTGCCGAAGTTTTTCCACTATTATTTGGCCCAACGAAAACAGTTTCAGAATCTTCGAAATCCACTTCGACCTCTTCAAGGCGACGAAAATTCCTAATAAAGGCTTTAGCTAATTTCATTTTTCACTTCCCTATTGAATGTGGCAACCAGTCTTTACCAACTAACTTTTTTCTTCAGTGGTATGCAACACCAATACTCACTCTGAGACGAAAGTACGGCCACGAGCGGTGCCGTATAACGCTTTGCACAGCGGCGCGAGGAACGAGCGTCCGGCGCCGCAGGCGCGAACTGATGCAACTTGTTAGAGCTACCCATAACGCTCAAGTAATTCACGTAGTTTTTGATACGCGAGCATCATGGTTAACGCTGTTGTTGCAGACACCCCGGCGGCTAAAATAAACATGGCACCGACCACTAAATCATTGAGATGCTGTCCGAAAATCCAAGTTACTAATCCAAGTCCGCCACTGAAAATAGCAAAACTTATCCCAACCACAACGCGAGCTACAAGCAAAGGATATAACGGCCATTCATAAAGTACTCGATTGAATGAACTATCCAAGGGCGCACGAATTTTGAACGAAAATCTAAATGCAGTTCCCGCGAATATCAACACCAAAGAAGGGAGATATTTCCATACCTCTGTATCAGATTTCAGATGAGCCCCGAGCAACTCAAGTGAAGTCGGATCTAAGAAAAACCATAAGAACACCAGAAAAGCAACAACGGCTTCAGGTGAAACAAATAAAGCAAAAAACACGTTCTTTATCCGCTTCACTCACCATGCTCCATATGCCTCTGTTTTTCTATCCGCTCGAATATTTTAAGCGCTCTAAGATACAGAGCCTCAGGCTCTGGTATCTTATCAAACGTGAAATTCAATGCGGTTTCCGAAGTTTTGATAATAATAACTTCATCGTCGCGTCGCCCCCTAACTGTGCCACTTCCATACCCATCAGCGGCCATTAAGATTGCAGCATCACCTACAGGTATTTGTATTTCAGGTAAAAAAGGTGAATCCTCGGTTTGCAGTGAAGCAGCCTCCACAAGTTTGGGTAGATCCGTTTTTAGGGTATCTGCTTCAGGCGCATCTTCTACAATTGTCATCCGATCGGTATTTCTTCCCCGTAAATACTTTTCCAGTGGCTCCCATAGTGGGCTAAACAATGGATTCGGCGGGGAAACCTTGGCTTCGATCTTAAATATTCCTTGGAGCGAGCTAAGTTTTGCTGAAAATGATTTCAGATCTGAAACCAGTTCAATATCACAGTCCACAAAGAAATTTTGATGGGTAGCTTCAACTATTTCACAGAATCTGCGAATAAAGGTTCTCATCTCGATATGACCCGAAACGTTTAAGAACGCAATCCCCGAGTGAGATGGTATGTACACGAACGGGCTCGATGCGACCAGCAAGTTTGGCTCTGCTTGTTTTTTCTCGGATCGAGTTTTTTCATCAACAACCCCAACTTCGCCCTCCGGTGCATATTTACTTAGCCGTCCGAAAAGGAAATGATGTCCTGACTGCTCGTATTCAATTACATCAAGAAATGTCCAAGCGTTTCCTCTGTATTTGATCGAAATAGAGTCCCTAAGTGCCGAGAGCAATTTATCTTGGTCGAGAAGCCCCAACTTCAAAACACGCCCAGCGTAGTAAGTACCTTTCTTAGCCATTCATTCTCCCTGCTGATTTTTTTGCTCTAACGCCCGGCTCACGCGCCGGTTTGGAGCTGCGAAGCAGCGGAAAATCGGTCGCTGTGCAGCCGATTGTTAACTGTTGATGCTCAACGTCAGCGGTACGTGGTCACTTATTGAAATCCACTCGTCGTGTTGACCGACCTGCAGATTACATTCTTCTGTAACGTCTGACGAGGTGAAAACGTAGTCAATGTGATAGGCCTTCTCGCGGTTCCGCTGCAAGAAAAATGTCGGGCTGGTCTCATTGCCCTGTTCTTCCTCGAAGACTCGATGATACTGGCTCTTGAAACCCATCTCACTAAGCTCAGCAACTACGTCCGAGTGATTCCACCAGCGGTCCGGCTTATCCCAGCGCACATTGCTATTAAAATCGCCGAGAATGACTGTCTTTGGCCCGCTGAGATCGTCACGGTGAATCTGAAGGTACTTCCAGAATTGCCCCATGTAGCCAAATGCTTCTTCATTGCGCCCCTTCGTCCAGACGGCCAGCACGGTGAAATCTCTATTGATAGTGAAAGGGAGAAAAAGCCTGAGATCTTCCGTGCTCCAATTCAGTGTTTCACTTTTGCTGAAAAGCCCAGAGACGGAAAAGCTGCCACTCCAATTTAACTTTTCGACTCGATGTCCGCTTCGCGGGAAAATGCCGATGCCGCGACTTTTTGACTCGCCCACCCACAGGTAAGAACCGGCCCACTCTCTATATTCGGGGGTCGACAGCGCAGGATCTTCACATTCCTGAACCACCAAGACGTCAGCTCGCAAGCTATCTGCTTCTGCAAGCTTTCGTCTGAGTGCGCCATTACAGTTCCAGGTTACGACTTTCATAGATAGAGACAGTTAACGCCAAGCTCAGCCGCCGAGGTACGAGGTCGGCTGGAGCGCCTTGTTAGAAGACTCCAGCACGTACTCCAACTGCTCAGGCGTAATATCTTTTAGCGCCCAATATTTGGCCGAAGGCGAATAAGACGATATAAGTGAATGGTCATAAAATTGTACGTTTTTACTTTGCAGGTACTTAAAACCGTCATCAGTACTTATGTAGTCAGAGCCCGTTGCAGATGGAAGCCAGCCTTTAATCAACGCCTCATATGCGAGCAACCAATTAGAGGTTTTTAGCTCTGTTGGATTCATCAATGACTGCCACAAGCTAAATGTATGCGAACTAGAAATAAGACCCTGCTGCTGAGCATCCAGTGTAAGTAAGGCAACAATAGGATTCTCGATTGATTCAAGGATGGCAACTGTACTCGTAGAAAAATCAACCCCGAACAATATCATTCCAAATATGGCATATGAGACTTCGCTAGTATGCCCCATCGGAGCATGCTCGGATATTAAGAATTCTAAGGTTTCTTGTAGCTCGTCTTTGTCTATAGAAAAGCCCGTGCTTTCATAGAATTTAATGAAATCTAATGCGATTGGTAGAATTCCTGGCTCAGCAATTGCCCACTGTAATATGATGCTTTGGTAAGCAGGCCAGTTAACAGAATAAATCAACCTGGAAGAAGACTTAAGGATGGCGTACTTAACTATAGGGTCATCTGGATACTTTCCAAGATACTCCATTACTATATCGAAGTAATGAAGGAAATCATTTCGCTGCTGTATTTTTCCGTTACGAAACCTGTAGTTCTTTAGCTCGTGTAGCCAAATAGGATCTAGTGGACATGGCGAGTCAATGATTCTAGTTTTTGACGAATTAAGTGTTAATTCAAACTGCTCTAGCACCTCCTGCAGCCTACCCAGTGTTGTTTCAGCCTGTTGATAAGAGCTACAACCAAACTCAAAGTCATCAACATAGCGATGGTACTTGTCACCCACAATTGGAACCAACATTTCATCAATTGATGTCATTATAATTTCTGCAATTGCGAATGAAGTATCAGGCCCAATTGGCACACCCTTGGTCTGCATTTCTTGGCAGTTTCTGATGTGTGCGTCAATCTGGTTGCCAATATTCGCTGAAAAAGAAAAGTTACTTTTAGCAACAGACTTTGTATGTAGCGCCCAAGGGATACTATGTGTATAAATTGAAGGATAGAAATTACTAATATCTGCTTGAATGATATATTTCGATGAGGATCTAGTTCTTAGCTTAGAGTCAGAAAGCTTAGCAAATCCCTTTTCCCAGCCCAATGCACGATGCGTGTCAAGCACAGGCTTGCTTAAAGATTGGTTTGATTTTTTATAGTGAGTTTCAATAGCCACCCAATTGTCTGCAATAGACTTCGCCGAATGGTAATAATTGATTGGATTTGGAATCGATATTGTTCTTCTAAGCTTACCCCTTCTAGCTAAATTGAAAACGGCGCATTTAGAGTTGTATTTTGGCCCTTTTTTTCCATAAGTGTATGGGTGGGTCGACGGTAACGAAGGATTACATATGGCTGCAGCATAGTCCCGCGTTGTAAATGGCGCAGGTAATTCGCTTGGAAAATATCCTTTTTCGAGCAGTTCTTTTAGCATTTATTAACAATATCCTTTGCGATTAACCCGATCAGGCCTTCTAACGCTTCAATCAGCCGCCGCGTCAGCGGTCGGTTGAATTGACTTGTTAAATTTTGGTTGTGCCACCAATTTTATGGCATCAGTTGGTAACACAAGCAGCAAATCGCCAGCACTTCCGCTCAACTTAAGCTTAGTGTTTGTCCCAATATTTGTGAATAAAATGTCAGCTTGTTGAATAGTACATAATTCACTGCAAGCCAAATCAGAGATCAGGCCTGCATTCTCATAATTCTCCAGTATAGACTTATATTCTCTCGCTTCTACGTGCAGCGTAACGCCCTCTTGCCTAACCCCCATAATTTCGAACGTTGTTCGTGTTACACCGCCACCCACCTGACCAAACAGCAAAGGGGCAATGTATACAAATACGTAAAAAATAATTTTTACAACTTGGGGACTGATAGGACTTGTATTTATTGGCTTTCCATTTGAACCTAGTAGACTGTCACTAGCGACGCTGCGCTTTGATAAATTTTCGATTAGCGTATAAATAAACCCAATCAGAAATAGTGCTCCAAATATCGCTAGCAGGGGGTGTCCCTTAAAATAGCTAATACCCAAGATCAAAATATTTGCGATAAAGCCTCCACCCAATACCATCAACCAATCGGATTTTGGCAACGGAACAACAATATCAGCCTTATTCTTTTTTAGCTTTAGCGCAAAATTGATGGGCTTTGCAAAAATTGCGACCCAAAAAATACTGGCAATAAAAAAAGCAAACGCGACGACTGAATAATAGAAACCAAATACCACAACAACCCATAAGAAGAAGAGCGTGTCGGCCATGGTTAAGCCTGATGGGTAAAAGTTGATACTGCCACAATAATAAATCACCAGTATTGCACCAATGACTGCGGCAGTAACGCCAAACGCCCTAGAGTGCTCCTTTATCGCGTTAGTTAAGCTTCCAACTAGCGAACTACGTTCCATGCACCTTCCTACTCATAATGCAAAAAATTTAACAGGTATTAGACAGCGTGCTCGTTTATTGACTTGAACGAGCACGCGTGTTCAACAATCTTATCATCGCAAGCTTTACCAGCTAACCCCTTGATTTCATTATTCCCAAAGAAAAACTTGGCCACCTATACAAAATTCGC
>WPCH01049815.1_pt1 | contig 11110 bp, 10 predicted proteins | sample 5399881 | NCBI WGS metagenome assembly WPCH01 (sample SAMN12869468, study PRJNA574797) | sludge metagenome | isolation source: wastewater treatment of pH5 | place: China:Beijing | collected 2019-05-20 | reverse complement strand
GGCGCGGTCACGCCGGCGGCCCGGAGCGCCGCCACGGTGTCCTGGATGGGGTCGGTGGGGGTCACCGAGACCGTCATGGCCACGGCGACCAGGCCATCGGCGTTGACCGCGGCGTGGACGAACGCCTCCGGTGGGGTGTCCGGCCCCAGGTCGATCACGGCGAAACCCCGACCCCGGAGCGGGTCGGCCACGAAGGCGCCGGGCAGTCCGTGGGGATCGCCGGCTACGGCGCCGAGGACGATCGTGCCCCGGCGTCGGCCCCGGCGGGTGAAGTTCCGCGAGAGGCGGCCGAGCAGACGGTGCATGATCGCCGTGGCCTGGTGCTCCTCGGCAACCGAGACGGTGCCGGCATGCCAGCCGTCGCCGATGATCACCATGGCCCCGGCGAGCACGTCGAAGTAGAGCGTCTCGGGATCCATGCCACCGGCGAGCGCGGCCTCGGCCACCGCCATCGAGCCGGCCTCGTCGCCGGCCATCAGCCGTCGGGCCAGGCGGTCGGCGTGATTGACACGCCGTGCGCTCGTGGTCGGTGAGGTCGCGGCGGGTGGGGTGCCCATCGCGTTCAGGTCGACCTGACGGACGGCCCAGGTGGTTCCCTGCTTGGTCGCCGGCAGCTTCCCGGTGCGCACCCACCGGTACACGGTCATGTAGTGGATGCCCAGCTGGTCGGCAGCTTCTTGGAGCGTGAGCGTCACGCAACGCATATTAGCGCTAATAAGTTCCCGTCCACAGGAAATGTCTGAGTGCTCCGCCCCGCTCGATCCATGCGCGGAGAAGGCCGGCCGCGGCGTGGCCCTGGTCAGTACCCCGTGTCGCGGTCCACGACGTTCACGAGGGGCTCGTCGGCCTCCCAGCGGGCCAACTCCTCGAGGAAGAGGCCGAGGATGCGGTCGTGGCGCTCGGGCGAGCTCCAGGAGATGTGGGCGCTGAGGTGGACCCGGGGGTGGCCGTAGAGCCAGTGGCCCTCGGGCAGGGGCTCGGGCTCGACGGTGTCGAGGGAGGCCAGCGCGACCCGTCCGTCGTCGAGGGCGGTGCGCAGGGCGTCCTGGTCGATGAGCGCACCCCGGGCGATGTTGACGACGTGGGCGCCCGGACCGAGGACGTCGAGCACGGCGGGACCGACCAGGTGCCGGGTCTCGGGCGTGGCCGGCGCGGTGACGACGAGGTGGTCGGACCACTCGGCCAGGGCGAGCAGGTCGGTGACGATCTCGACGGCGGGGTCCTCGGACGGGATGGGCCGGCGGCGGTGGGCCCGGACCTGGCTGCCGAAGGGCAGGGCCCGCTGGGCGACGGCCTGGCCGATCCCGCCGTAGCCGATGATCCCGACGTGGCTGCCCTTCAGGGTCCCCAGGTCGGCCAGGTTCCAGTTCTCCGGGGGCTCGGTGATCCACGAGCCGGGCAGGCACTTCTCGAAGGCCAGCATCTGGGCGATGACCCACTCCGAGATCGGGCCCGCGCCGGCGCCCCGGGAGCAGGTCAGGACCTGATCGGGCCCGAGGAGCTCCAGGGGGAACTGGTCGACGCCGGTGCCGAAGTTGTGGACCCACCGCACGCCTCGGTCGAACAGGGTGGCGAAGTCGGCGGCGAACCAGTGCGAGGTGACGAGGACCTCGCCCGCGGCGTCGGCCTCCAGGCCCTCCCCTGACCCGATGGACCGGACATCGAGGTCCGGAAAGGCGGCCGCGATCTCGCCGGTGATCCGGCGGCCGAGCTGGCAGAGGACGGTCGTCATCGTCCAGCCGCCCCGATCAGGCGAAGGCCTCGTCGATCAGGTCGGGCTCGCCGGCGGCCTGCTCGGCGGCCCAGCGGTAGTCCGGCTTGCCGCTGGGGGCGCGGGTGACCGCGGCGACGAAGTGGACCTGACGGGGGACCTTGTAGCCGGCGATCTCGCCCCGGCAGTGCTCCTGGAGGTCCTTGATGTCGGTGAGGCCGCGCTCGTCCCGGAGCTGCACCACCGCGGCGACCCGCTGGCCCCAGCGCTCGTCCTTCACCCCGATGACCGTGGCGTCATAGACCGCCGGGTGGGACTTGACCGCAGCCTCGACCTCCTCCGGGTAGATCTTCTCGCCGCCGGAGTTGATGGAGACCGAGCCCCGGCCGAGCAGGGTGATCGAGCCGTCCTCCTCGACGGTGGCGAAGTCGCCGGGAACGGCGTAACGGGTGCCGTCGGGGCCGGTGATGAAGGTCTCGGCCGTCTTCTTCTCGTCCTTGTAGTACCCGAGGGGGATGTTGCCCTTGCGGGCCACCTTGCCCACGACGCCGGAGCCGGGCTGGACGATGTTGAAGTCGTCGTCGATCACGACCGAGTCGGGCATGGCGGTGACGGTCGGCCCGCCCTGCATGGCCGTGTTGCCCTTGCCGACCACGACCATGCCGTTGTTGCCGGACTCCGAGGCCCCGATGGCGTCGGTCAGGATCAGGTCGGGGAAGACCTCGAAGAACTGGTCCTTCACCGACGGGGAGAAGACCGCCGCGCTGCTGGAGAGGGAGAAGAGCGAGGACACGTCGAAGCGGTCCCGGTTGGCCTGCAGGGTCTCGATGAGGGGCCGGGCCATGGCGTCGCCGGTGATCATCATCGAGTTGATGCCCTCGCGCTCGATCAGCTCCCAGCACTCCTCGGGGTCGAAGTTGGCGACCAGGACGACCCGGTTCCCGGTCATGGCCTGGCTCATCAGGCCCCACTGGGTGGCGCCGTGCATGAGGGGGGCGATGGGGAAGAAGGTGATCGGGTCCGGGTAGGCCTTGGCGATGATCTCCTCGGGGGACGTCGCCTTGACCTTGGTCATCGGGTCGATGCCGCCGCCGAGGGCCATGAAGACGTCCTCGTGGCGCCAGACGACGCCCTTGGGCATGCCCGTGGTCCCGCCGGTGTAGAGGATGTAACGGTCGTCGGGGGAGCGGGGCCCGAAGTCCCGCTCGGGGGAGGCCGCGGCGAGGGCGTCCTCGTAGGGCACGGCGTCGGGCAGGCCGACATCGGCGCCGGAGTCGTCGTCGATGACGAGGGCGTGGACCAGGTCGGGCAACGAGTCGATGCAGTGCTTGACCCGGGGCCCGAAGCCCTGCTCGTAGACGAGGGCCTTCAGGTCGCTGTTGCCGAAGAGGTAGGAGAGCTCGCCCTCGACGTAGCGGTAGTTGATGTTGATCCAGGTGGCCCGGATCTTGAACACGGCCCACAGGGTCTCGACCCATTCGGCGGAGTTGTGGGCGTAGATCCCGACGTGGTCGCCGACCCCGATACCGTGGGCGGCCAGGTCGTGGGCCAGCCGGTTGGCCCGTTCCTCCATCTGGGCGTAGGTCCGCCGCTGGTCGCCGACCACCAGGTACTCCCGGTCCGGGAAGGCGTCCACCGCCTGCTCGAACAGGTCCGCCAGGTTGAACGTCGGCTCCCCCGTGTCCCTCACGAGCGACAAACTAGAACACGTTCCACCCACCGGTCGAAGCCAGCATTCAGGTCAGGCGGTGTCGTCGGCGGGGAACTGCCGCGTGAGGGCGCGGCTGATCTCGAGGCGGCGGAGGAGGAAGCTGCGCTCGTCGAGGCGCTTTCGACGCAGCCAGGCGGTGACCTCCTCGTTGCCCTTGCTGGCATTGCAGGACCCGCACGCCGGAGCGATGTTGTCGAGGGTGTACCGCCCACCTCGGGAGAGGGCGAGCACGCAGTCGCGTTGGAGGGACTTGTCGGTCACGCCGCAGTAGGCGCAGCCACCCCAGGCCGCCTGCAGAGCGACCCACTGGTCGTCGGTGAGGTCGTGATCGACGCGACCCATCCGGCGCTGCCGACGCCGCGAGGCTCGAGCCCGACGACTGCGATCCACGGCCATCGGCCGACCGTAGGCCGCCCCGTCCTCTCGACGCCGGACCGTGCCCGGCCAATGAGGTCAGGCTTCGCCGTTGACGGTGAAGGAGAGGACCTCGCTGGTGGGGAGGTCGACGGTGGCCTGCCAGAAGCAGCTGCCGCCGTCGGCGACGACGACGAGCTGGTCCTCCCAGTCGAGGTCGTCGACGGCGCAGAGGGCGTTCACGGACACGACGTCTTCGCCCTCGCCGATGCCGACGTACTGACGGGCGTAGGTGTCGATGGCGTCCACGCCGAGGTCGGGGTTGGCCTCGAGGTGCTCGGCCAGGGCGGCCTCGGCGCTGAGGACGTCCTCGATGCCCGGTGTCCACGTCAGGGGCTCGCCGTTGGCATCGATCTCGGTGTCGTCGGGGGTGAAGACCACGACTTGGTCGGGCAGGTCGTCGCCCTCGATGACCTCGGTGGTGGTCGAGCCCGGATCGTCGAAGGTCTCGTCGTCCCCGCTGTCGTCGCCGCAGGCGGCGAACAGGAGGGTCAGGGCAGCGGTGAGGACCAGGAGACGGCGCATGCCCTTCCGACGATGCCCGGTGCGGTCCCGGTTCCCCACCTCAGACGATCCGGCTCTCGTGGCCGGCCCAGTACTCGTCCTTCAGGAGCCGCTTGTACAGCTTGCCCGTGGGATGCCGGGGGAGCTCGGCGCGGAAGTCGATGGAGCGGGGGCACTTCACGTCGGCCAGGTGCTCCTTGCAGTGGGCGATCAGGGCCCGCTCCATGTCGGGCCCGGCGGTCGACGGGTCGGCCAGCTGGACGACGGCTTTGACCTCCTCGCCGAAGTCCTCGTTGGGCACACCGATCACCGCGGCGTCGGCCACGGCCGGGTGCACGATCAGGACGTTCTCGGTTTCCTGCGGGTACACGTTGACGCCGCCGGTGATGATCATGTTCGCCTTGCGGTCGGTCAGGTAGAGGAAGCCGTCGGCGTCCACCTTGCCGATGTCGCCGAGGGTGCTGGACCCGTCGTCCCGGTAACTGCCCGCGGTCTTGTCGGGGTCGTTGTGGTACTCGAAGATGCGGCCCGCGGCGGTGGCGCCGAAGTAGATCGTCCCCTCCTCGCCGACGGGGACCTCTTGGCCGGCCTCGTCGAGGATGAGCACCGGGGCGGTGAGACCACGACCGACGGTGCCCTTGTGGGCCAGCCACTCCTCGCTGTTGCAGTAGCAGAAGCCGTTGCCCTCGGTGCCGGCGTAGTACTCGTGGATCACCGGCCCCCACCACTCGATCATCTGCTCCTTGACCGGGATGGGGCAGGGGGCGGCGGCGTGGACGGCCACCTGCATCGTGCTGACGTCGTGGGCGTTCCGGACCTCCGGCGGCAGCTTGAGCATCCGGACGAACATGGTCGGGACCCACTGGCTGTGGGTCACCTGGTACCGCTCGATGAGGGCGAGGGCCTCGGCGGCGTCGAAGTGCTCCATGACCACGATGGTCGAGCCGAGGCGCAGGAAGTTCATGCAGAAGGCCAGGGGCGCGGCGTGGTAGAGCGGGGCGGGGGAGAGGTACACCGAGCTCTCGGTCGCCCCGAACACCAGGCTGACCAGCGCCGTCATCGACTCGGCGGTGCCGAGCCGGTCGCCCGCCAGCTTGCCCTTGACCCCCTTGGGGCGGCCCGTCGTCCCCGAGGAGTAGAGCATCGCCATGCCCTCGACGGCGTCGGCCGGCTCCTCGGGGGACTGGGCGGCGAGGAGGTCCTCCAGACGCTCGCAGCCGTCGACGTGACCGCCGACCGAGGCCAGCAGGTCGAGCCCACCCAGTTGGTCCATCAGCTCGGCGACCTGTTCGGCCTTCGCCGGCGAGGTGATCAGGACCCGACTGCCGGAGTCCTCCACGATGTAGCCCAGCTCCTCGGCCGTGAGCCGGGAGCTGATGGCCGTGTAGTAGAGCCCGGCATAGCGAGCGCCCCAGGTCAGGGCCAGGTAGTCGACCCGGTTCTCCAGGCACAGGGCCACGTGGTCCCCGGGCACCAGGCCGAGGGAGGCGAACAGGTTGGCCAGCCGGCACGCCGTCTCGTGGAACTCGGCGTAGGTCATCACCTCGCCTGAGCCCCCCATGATGATCGCCGGGTGGTCCGGCGTCTTCGCCGCCCATGCCCCCGGGTACTGGAGGTCGGCCTGGTCAGTCATCGGTGAACCTCCACACGTCGAGCACCTCGTCGCCTTCGGTCAGGCCGATCGCGCCGTGGTCCGTCGCGGTCAGGGCCTGCAGGGAGAACGGGTCGAGCAGCAGCGGGCCGTCCAGCTCGCTCGCCGCCCAGGTCTCGCCGTCGGGCGAGGTGAACAGGGTCGGGATGCGCTCGCCGAAGTCGTCCCCGCCCTCGATGGGGACCGAGGCGAAGAGGACGAACTGGTCGTCGACGGCGGTGACGGCCGGGATGACGTCGCTGTTGGGCAGGTCCAGAGCGTCGAGGCCGGTGGGCTCCAGCTCCTCGAACTCGCCCAGGGTCCCCCGCAGCAGGCTGAGGCGGGAGTCGTCGAGGCCGGTGGCCTCCCGCACCACGAGCATCATGTCGTCGACGACGGCGAGGCTCTCGATGGACTCGCCGTCGTCCTCGGTGTCGGTGTGGTCGAGACCCTCGACGGCGACCACCTCCCAGCGCTCACCGTCGTCGGAGTGCCAGAGCGTGAGGGTGGTCTGGCTGCCGTCGTCGATCTCGCCGCCGGCCACCCAACCGCCTTCCGGGTCAGCGATGACGGCGGTGACCGTGACGGTGTCGCTGCCGAACGCGAAGCCCTCGACGTCGACGGACTCCCAGGTGGCGCCGTCGTCGGACCGCCACACCAGCGTGCTCGTCGTCGGGATGACGTCGGCGACGAGCTCCTCCTGGTGGCCGATGGCCAGGAGCGTCTCGGCGTCGGAGGCGAGCACGTCAACCACCCGCTCGGTCGTCCCCTCCTCGCCGGTGTCGATGCCCTCGGTCGGGGTCAGCTCGGCACCGGACTCGGGGCCGAAGCGGACGAGGCCGCCGGCCGGCCCGAGGAACACGGCGCCGCCGTCCCAGGCGGCGAACGCCGGTTGGCTGGTCGCTCCGCTGATGTTCACCGGGGGCAGGGGGAGGTCGGCGAAGACCTCGGCGCCCACCGCTTCGGTGGTGACAGCCCCCAGCGGGCTCGACCCGCTGGTGGCCGCGGCCGGGGTCGAGGTCGTCGTGGCGCCGGCGTCGACGGTCTGTTCACCGTCGCCACCGTCATCGCCACAGGCCGCCAGCAGCACCAGGGCGACCGCGACCCCCGTCATCCGTCGCATCGGTCCAGCATGGCCGATGACCCCGACTAGGTTCGCCCGCCGTGGGCTCGGGACCTGAACGGACGCCGGTGATCGCCGGGATCGCGCTGTCGGACTACCCGATCGCGCCCGAGCTGGACGGGGTCCAGCACCACGTGCTGGCCATGCAGCGGGTCCTCGAGGACAGCGGGGTGGCCAAAGGCGACATCGACGGGTACATGTCAGCGGGCGGCGGCGGGATCATGGTCGACGACGCCGTGACCATGTCGGAGTACCTCGGCATCGACCACCGCTGGGTCGACGGCACGATGACCGGCGGGTCCAGCTTCGAGTTCCATGTCCAGCACGCCGCCGCCGCCATCCGGGACGGCCAGGCCGAGACCATCCTGATCACGTACGGCTCCGATCAGCTGACCCGCATGGGCCGGACGCTGGGCACCGGCCAGCTCCGCCAGGGCGGCAGCCGGGCCGTCCCCGGGCCGTCCCAGTACGAGGCGCCGTTCGGCAACTCGCTGGTGGGGGCCTACGCCATGGTCGCCCAGCGCCACATGTACGAGTTCGGCACGACGTCGGAGCAGCTGGCCGAGATCGCGGTCGGCGTCCGCGAGTACGCCCAGCTCAACCCCCTGGCCCGTTACCGGGACGACCTGACCGTGGAGGACGTCGTCGGCTCCCGCATGGTCGCCGACCCGCTGCACAAGCTCGACTGCTGTGTGATCACCGACGGCGGCGGGGCCGTCCTGCTCACGACCGAGGAGCGGGCCAAGGACCTGAAGCAGCCGCCGGTCTACGTGCTGGGGGCGGGTGGCGCGCAGTCGCACTGGAACATCTCCCAGTGCCCGGACTTCACGACCTCCGCCGGGGCCCGCATCAGCGCCGACGTCTACGCCCGGGCCGGCCTGACCCCGGCCGACGTCGACACCATCCAGTTCTACGACAGCTTCACCATCACCGTCGCCGTGCTCCTGGAGGACATGGGCTTCTGCGCCAAGGGCGAGGCCGGCGCCTTCGTCCAGGAGGGTCATCTGCGGCGGGGCGGGAAGCTCCCGCTCAACACCGACGGTGGTGGGCTGTCCTCGAACCACCCGGGCATGCGAGGGATCTTCCTGCTCATCGAGGCTGTCCGCCAGCTACGGGGCCAGGGCGGCGAGGCCCAGGTACCCGACGCCGAAGTGGCGCTCGCCGCGGGCTCGGGCGGCTGGCTGTCCTGCATCGGCATGGTGCTGCTGGGGAAGGACCGACCGGCATGACCGACTCCACCGACACCGGCGAGTGGGTCAAGCCCATCCCCTTCGTGGATGCGGTGAGCAAGCCCTTCTGGGCCGCCACCCTCGAGGGTCGCCTGACCTACCAGGAGTGCAGTTGTGGCCATCGCCAGTTCTATCCCCGGGCGGCCTGCACGGCTTGTGGCCTCACGCCCGAGCTGGTCGACGCCGCCGGCACGGGCACGGTCCACACCTTCACCGTGATCCGCCAGTACGGCGGCCCGGGCTTCAAGGACGAGCTGCCCTACGTCGTGGCCATGATCGAGCTCGACGAGGGCGTCCGCATGATGGGCAACGTCACCGACGTCGACGCCGAGTCCGTCCGCATCGGCGACAAGGTCCAGGTCTGGTTCGCCGACGCCGGCGACCGCGCCCACATCCCCCTCTGGAAGGTCGTTACATAGCTCCGCTCCGCTGCGCCGGCTTCGCCGATCAGGGGAGTCGCCTGAGCTGCTGCGCTCCGCTCCGCAGCGTTGGTGACGGCCGGGGGCTCGACTGGTCTCGTCAGGCCTCGGGGCGGTGGACGCCGGGTTGGGCGGGGGCGATGAAGAGGCACTCGGCTTCGGCGAGGAGCTTGTCGCCGTCGTGGGCGGTGCCCCAGCAGAAGATCTTGCGACCCTCGGTGCGGTCGACGCCCGCCGCGTAGTCGATGCGCCGGTAGAGGGGCGTGGGCTTGATCATCTTCACGGTCAGGGTGCCGGTGAAGCCGGCGATGCCGGAGGCCATCTGGGCGCAGCCGAGGAGGTCGTCGAAGGCGGCGGCCACGAACCCGCCGTGCAGACAGTCCTGCGGGCCCTCGTAGGCCGCACCCCAGATGGCGTGGCCCCGGGTGATCTCGCCGTCGAGCAGGAACTCCATGGGCGGGGCCAGCGGGTTGCTGCGGCCGCTGATGCCCGAGCGCTCGGTGAGGATGCAGTCGTCGCCCCCGGAGGCCGACAGGCCGCCCCGGGCCCGCACCGACGGCGGCCGGTCGAGGACCTCGGCCAGGTGGGCCGTGGCCTCGATGAGCTCGGCGAAGCCGTCGTCGCCCACCGCGTCGGTGTCGAGCAGGGCCACCCGCTCGACGACCTTCTTGGCCTCCTCGACCAGCATGTGCTTCTGGGCCCGGGCCCCGCGCGCGTTGGAGGTGTTGGTGAGCCAGAGCTCACGGGCGTCGTCGGGCAGTCCCATGGGCGCACGCTAACGGCCGGTCGCGGACCACTAATCTCTGACTAAGGTCAGAGGAATGGACGAGGCGACCGTGCGGCAGGTCCGACGCTTCAACCGCACCGTCACCCAGCGCATCGGCGTGCTGGACGACGAGTACCTGGCCCGGGGCCGTCCGCTGGCGGCGTCCCGGGTCCTCTGGGAGGTCGGCGCCGAGGGCCTCGACGTCCGCGCGCTGCGGGACCGGCTCGGGCTGGACTCGGGCTACCTCAGCCGGCTGCTGCGGTCGTTGGAGCAGGAGGGGCTGGTGACGGTGACGCCCCACGCGGCCGACGGCCGGGTGCGCACGGTCCACCACACCGACGCCGGCCGGGCCGAGTTCCTGGTCATGGAGGGCCTGAGCGACGAGCTGGCCTGGTCGATGCTCGACCCGCTCGGCCCCGACGACCGTCGGGCGTTGGTGGACGCCATGGCCACCGTCGACCGCCTGCTCCGCCTCGGTCAGGTGACCATCACCCCCGAGGGCCCGTACAGCGCGGAGGCCGACAGCTGCCTGCGGGCCTACTTCGCCGAGATCGACCAGCGCTTCGAGACCGGGTACGACTTGGACGCCGCCGAGCCCTTCGCCGTGGACGACATGGTCGAGCCCGAGGGGATGCTGCTCCTGGCCCGCATCGCCGAGCGCCCCGTCGGCTGTGGCGCGCTGCACTTCTTCCCCGGCGCGGTGGCCGACGTCAAGCGCATGTGGATCGACCCGTCGGCCCGGGGGCTGGGCCTCGGGCGACGGCTGCTGGTCGAGCTGGAGACGGTGGCCCGGTCCCGGGGCGTCGAGCTCCTCCGCCTCGAGACCAACCGGTCCCTGACGGAGGCCATCGCCCTCTACCGGTCCCTCGGCTACGAGGAGGTCGACCCCTTCAACGACGAGGTCCACGCCCACCACTGGTTCGCCAAACCCCTGTCCTGATCCCGGTTGGCCGTCCACCGGCAACGGCCCATCGGTTGACGGGCGTGTCGGTGCGGGTCGACGATGAGTCGCGGGGCAGGCCGCCCGCTCATCGACACCGCGGTGTCTGACTCATCACGGGCCTCGAGCACTCCGCGGGACGGCCTTCCCCACTCACCGGTAACGCCCCGGTGGGCGACGTGGTCGAATGGGGGATGCCTCCCGCTGCCGTCGTCCTCCGTGCGGCGGTGGACGGGACCCTGGAGGCCAAGGTCGACGACCGCTACGGGCGGCCCGCGATGGTGGTGCGCTCGGTCAGCGACCGGCGGGCCGGGGCGCTGGGCTCGGCCGACGGCGACACCATCGCCCTCGCCACGCGCACCGCTCGCCAGTCCGGCCTGCCGATCGTCCTGGTCCTCGCCTCCAGTGGGGCCGACGTCCACGAGGGGGTCGAGGCCCTCGTCGGCTGGGGCCGAGCCGCCAAGGAGCTGGTGGCCAGCTCCGGGGTCATCCCCGTCCTCGCCGCCCTGACCGGCCCGGCCGTCTCCGGTCCGGCGCTCCTGTTGGGCCTGGCCGACCTCGTGGTCATGACGGCCTCGTCCTACGCCTACGTCTCCGGGCCCCGCATGGTCCGGCAGATGACCGGTGCCCACATCACCTCCGAAGCGCTCGGCGGGGTCGCCG
>WPCH01069916.1_pt1 | contig 11118 bp, 17 predicted proteins | sample 5399881 | NCBI WGS metagenome assembly WPCH01 (sample SAMN12869468, study PRJNA574797) | sludge metagenome | isolation source: wastewater treatment of pH5 | place: China:Beijing | collected 2019-05-20 | reverse complement strand
ATATGTCCGGGAACTTCTCTTGCGGTAAGTCCTCCATCAAAGTGTGGGACACGAATGCTGATTACTCCCAACGGGTTTTGAACATACCCCTCCTTTATAAACTGGCGCGCCCCGCATTCAGGATTGGCTCGAAACTGTTTCCCCTGCCTCACATTCCCAACATTGGGGAAGAGGTTCGAGTTTGGCAACTGTATGATCTGGTTCTCGATCAGCCAGGTGACCTCCCTTATCTCCTAGAAAGAATTCGCCTAGCTGCGCTGGAGAATAATGTCCACTACCTAGTTATCTGCATGAACTCCAAGGAAAGAGGCTATGAGCAGATCAACAAGAAGGCCTTAGTGCGACTCAAGTACTTCTTATTCTTCCTACCTTTGACCGAACTCCCTATGCCCCAGGAACCAACGTATTTTGATGTCACTCACCTTTAGTTCTAAATCTTATCTTGACCACTCATCCTCCCACTGTTGAAGGAAAATCGTTTATGTCTTGAGGTGTGTGTAATGAAGCTCTTGAAGAAGTTTTGCCGCAGTGAGGGATTAAATCTATCAGGCAGGACCATTAGCCGTGAAGCAGTCAGGGCGATCATTCTCCAAGGAGATGAGGTACTGATGGTATATTCGCCTGTCAATAGGGATTATAAGTTTCCTGGTGGCGGCATCAAGGAAGGGGAAAGTCATCAGGAGACACTGCTCAGGGAGATCAAAGAAGAGTGTGGAGTCATCTTGGCGGAGATTCGAGACGAATTCGGTCTTGTGGCTGAGTATGCAAGGCCCCGTGAGGAGGAGTACGACGTCTATCAACAGCTCTCTTATTACTATCTATGCGCAGTGCATCCAGAGTTTATAGGGCAGAGTTTGGACGATTATGAGCGGCGCTTGGGCTTTACGCCAAAGTGGGTAGCCATTCAGTCGGCTCTGAAGAAAAACCAATCGGTCTTGAAGGGTAGGTATGGCGAACCACCTCTGTGGACCATGAGAGACACCTTCGTGCTTGCGAAGTTAGCTGAGTTGCAGACTGGTACAGAGCGTACATAGTACGGCCAAGAAGGGGGAGGAACGAAGCGATGAAACGATGGTATCCCTTTTTTCAAGTTACCCTATTGACCTGGGCAGTGCATCGGATAGCCAGGGCCCTGATCGGCTTTCCTAGGGTTTCGTTTTCCAATTTCAAACTCGTTGAATTTGTAGTGGACATAGGCCTGTGGACGGTTCTGTTTGCGATTTTCTCTTGGTTTATGATGCGCCCGAAGAGGCGTGGAAAGGGTGTCAGTAGGGAAGAAGATCATCGTAAGTAGGTATATCGGAAAAGGGCTTGCAGTTTAGCATATGAAGGGAGCCTTGTATGAGAATTTGTTTTATCTGCACTGGTAATGCAAGTCGGTCCCCGATGGCCGAGGTAATCGCACAAACCTAATCTCAATGACTGAGATTGAACTTTAGAGTTGGTATACTTGGGGCATGTCAGACGGTGGCTCTTCTGGCGAAGGGATCGTCAGATAAAACGGGAAGATGATGGCATCAAGTATTTTTTCCTTCAGCTCATTGACGAGCAAAAATGCTCTCATTCTTATGTCAATCAGGCCATAAGTGCGCTAAAGCTCTTTTGGGAGGAGATTCTAAATAAGGCATGGTCAGCTCAGAAAATTCGGCGACCTAAGAAGGAGACACGTTTACCAAGAGTGTTGGGTGAAGATGAGGTGGCTGCACTCATTAATGCTTTGACCAACTTGAAACATCGATCGATCATGATGCTACTTTACTCGGCGGGATTGCGTGTTGGAGAGGTTGTTCGCCTAAAGGCATCAGACATAGATAGCTCACGAATGTTGGTTTTGATTCGATCCGGCAAAGGAGCTAAGGATCGCGTCTCTCCGATGTGGCACTTGAGATGCTACGGGATTATTATAGGGTTTATAGGCCACAGAAATGGTTATTTCCAGGAGCTAAGACCGGTCGCCATATCACAGAGCGTACGGTGCAAAAGGTATTTGTACAGGCCAAGGATAGGGCTGGTATCCACAAGGATGCCACAGTGCATAGCCTTAGGCATTCGTTTGCAACACACTTGCTGGTGCAACACACTTGCTGGAGGCGGGTACTGATCTTCGTTACATCCAAGAACTATTAGGCCATCAAAGTTCAAAGACCACGGAGATTTACACCCATGTGACGAGCAGGGACCTGCAGAGGATTCAGAGTCCACTTGATCGTCTGGTGTTGAAGTAGAGATGGCCATGGACGATGTAGTGGTCTGAAAGGGGTTATTAGCGAAATTCGTGAAACTATCGAATGGAATGACGTTAGCGTAGTTCGCGAAAGAGGAGTTATACGCCACTTGATTGAGACCTTTGAGTCATTTTAGATAAAATTAGGCTAGGAGGTGCACATAGCGATGAAGAAAAAAATTACTGATGTCTTGTCTCCTAGGGAATTAGATGCTATCCGTGATCTAGAGTCTGAAGTGAAACAGCATTTCAAAACTAAGCGTGTGTCTCTTTTTGGATCGGTTGCACGGGAAGAAGCAGACGAAAACTCTGATTTAGACCTGTTAATTATTTTGTCAGAGACTGTTACTCATCGACTTCGCAACTCCATTTCGGATATGGCTTTTGAGGTTAATCTAAAGCATGACACTAATATTAGTGTGATCATCTTTGATGAAGAAACGTGGTCTAGTGGCGTAATGAAGCTGACGCCGTTCTATTCTGAGGTTGTACGTGAAGAGGTGCCTATTTATGAAGCATAGAATGCAGTTGGCACTATATTGGTTAGACAAAGCCGATGAAAGTTTGAATTCTGCTACCAGTGAGCTAGAGGCGGACCGTTTAACATTTGCGGTAAATCGACTCTATTATGCAATGTTTTATGCAGTTAGTGCCCTATTTGCAGCAAAAAATCTCAGTTATGGGAAACACTCGGCAGTTAGGTCGGCCTTGCATAGGGAGTTTATCAAAACGGGTCTCATAGATAGGTCATTGGGGCGGCTTTATGATGAATTATTTAACGCCCGTCAGCAGGGAGATTATGTGCCATTGGTGGAGTTCGATAGAGAGGTTGTGGTTGAACAGGCCAATGATGTAGGTGGATGTCTACCTCAATTACGCCAGTTAGTTACGCATCTTGTAAGCACTTACGAGGAATCAAACGGCGTATAACAACGTGTATGCGCAGTATTTCCTGCCAATAACTTGGAGGTTAGGATAAGGTCATGTGACTGATTAATCATTAGTGACATTTAAACTTGCGGGTAACCGCAAACACTGGAACGTTATCAGAAATAGCCATAGTAAGTTTTGAAATCAAAAAGGACTTCGACAACTAATGCATCAAAGTCCTATCATAGACAATTTCTCCTGTTTGAATTATGTTGTAGACAAATTTCGTTGGATCAAGGCTATCCAGGTGATCTGTAGAGTATGGGATTGCTTCTATGGATTCATCTACTTCCCAAGCTAATTTAGACAGTAATTGTAGCTCTTTGAGCCTGTGCTTGCCAAAATCTGGGGAAAAAATCGCTAAATCAATATCGCTTAATTCTGTTGGATTGCCATTTGCCCAAGAACCGTACAGTATTACCTTGTCTATAGTAACATGTTTTGCCACCTGTTCGATGAATTTGTTAACCGTAGCATGGATTATATTTTTGTCGTGAGCCATTGGAACAGCCTCCTTGTGTTATCCAGAATTTCACTTGTGTATTCATGGGTTAATTCCTTCAAAATATCGAGTTCTTCATCAGGATATCTGCTTGCTATGTTCAGCGGATTAAGTTGATGAAGTACTTCCAATAAATCAGCTGGTATCTCATCACCTAAATTATTGAGTTTCAATAACCTGGCGAGATTATGTATCCGAGGGGGAACTTCGTTATATTTTTTGGAATAGATGGCTTTAAGTGTTTTTTCGATGGTCTGATGGCACATAAATCCCACGTAGAGGTATCTCTTGGAAATGAACATGACTTCGGCAGTTTCTAAGTCATACTCAGCTAAGTCAAGCCAATAGTTATTGGAAGCCATTTTTTCACCTCTCAGTAACTGTTAAGATTATTATATCAGAAAATTTGGGGATTGATAAGGGGTACATTGGCTACATCTGATAACAACGTGTGTTTGTAGTAAGCTAAAAGTACCTAAAGGGGGTGAGGACGAAATCTTAGTCAATGGAATCGCCGTACGGCACATAACAACGTGTTTGCGTCACCCCTGTTTTTCCAGTCTGCGGTCGATTGCTCTTAAACATGATTGGGATATTAGATTACGCTTGCAAAAAGTCAAGGGGTTGAAAACGCTAAAAAGGAATTTCTTGAATCTAGCGGTGGGCGAATTTGCTACACTGTTTACTTTTATCTTACTTTACCTCTCATTAAGACAAGGGACCGCCAGATCCAGCTTCGTAGCATTTCAAAGCCCACTTTGGGGGTGACAATTATTCACGCGGTGATGCCCTAGTGTTTTGGCTTGGCCATGTAGAGTTTGTAGGAGAAATAATTGAAATAGTAGAACGCTCTCGGGGAGGGACGATTCCACTAGTTTTCAAATGGTAGAGGTGCTGGAGTTGAGGGATGCGATGTGTGATCCAAAGCTATACCCCCCCTACTTGAACCAAAGCAAGCAAGGTGGGTGGACTTATTGAACTCGTATTCGAAAAAAGCACGAATGGTACCGAAGGGGGCATGTTGAATGCGTGAAGCTAGGGAAAACCAAGACAAAGAATCTATTGGTGTTGTAACGCGGTTTATAGAATACCACGAGATCAGTGCGTTGCTTGATTTATACAGACATCTGAATCCTGAAGACCCTTTTCTTACAACGGGTGAAGTATCCGATCTATGGGACGCAATCTTTAACGATCCGCACTTGCATATCTTGGTGACCGAGGCCGATGGACAGATCGTGTCGTCATGTACTTTGGCCGTTATCAGAAACTTGACCCGAGGTGCTCGCCCTTATGGTCTTATTGAGAATGTGGTAACACACGCAGAACATAGACAACGCGGCTATGGCGGAATGGTCATGGAAAAAGCGATCGATGTTGCCCGTAATGCTGGATGCTACAAAATCTTGTTGCTAACTAGCTCCACAAAAGCCGAGACGTTGCGATTTTATGAAAATGCCGGGTTCAGACGGGAAACCAAGACGGGGTTTGTCTATAGGTTGTAAGTGGACGAGTATCACTGGGATCGTGAACACAGAGAAATAATTTTCGGCAGGCAAGGAGGCACCTTACATAGAGTTTCCAGTTGGATTTCGCTTTGGAGGAAGATAACAAGGTTGACCCTCCAAAAGAACTGATTGATGGCCTTAAGGCCCAAGAAATTAGGTAAGGATGCGCTGATATCTTACCAGGCGTTCTCGTATTGAAAAGTGGGCCGGATGATGACCCTATTCGACCGCGCCGGTTATCCCAAGGAGGGGTTGCGAAGCATAGAGGACGAAAAGGGCTTCTGGCAGCGTTATTACGAGCCCAACATTTGTGAGAGGGGATACCTATGGACTTGCTTATTGAAAGGCTTTCGCCGAACCTGGCCGCAACGTATATTGAGTTTATTGAAGGTTTGGGTTTTGAGCATGAACCTCGCTGGGCCACTTGTTTCTGCAGGTGGTATCACACCGATTGCCCAACGGAAGACTGGCAGAAAAGAACAGGTGTGGAGAACAGTCAAGAGGCACTGGAAGAGATCACTCGTGGGAACATGAGCGGCTATCTTGCCTTTGAACAGGATAAGTGCATAGGCTGGTGTAATGCGAATAATGCAAGGCAGTTTATCAGACTACAGGACCAGTTGGAGCCCCTGATTGAGGGCAAGAAGATCGGCTGTGTTATCTGCTTCATCGTTCACCCCGAGTACAGAAAGCGCGGCGTCGCTAGACAACTGCTTGCTAGAGCCATCATGGATTTTAAAAATGAAGGCTATGATGGGGTATTAGGACTCCCCGTGGAGATCAAAGGCAATCCTGAGAAAATGTACAGAGGCGCACCTAAGATGTATCACGAACAAGGATTCAAGTTGATCGAGCAGCATGACAATGTTAATGTAATGTTCTTGGAACTGAAGTGATAATTTCTGGAGGGCAAGGAGGCAGTCCTGGTGAGAATTTTCCAGGTTGATTCATTCACTGATCAGTTGTTCAAAGGGAACCCCGCAGGCGTGTGCATGTTTGTAGAAAACGAGTCTGATCGCTGGATGCAGAACATGGCGGGAGAAATGAACCTGTCCGAAACAGCGTTTTTGAAAGAGGCTGACGATGGATATGAGTTGCGCTGGTTCACACCAACCGATGAGGTTGATTTGTGTGGGCATGCCACGCTGGCGGCAGCTCATGTTCTGTGGGAAACAGGCGAGTTGGATGTTGCCCAAGAAGCCAAGTTTTTCACAAGAAGTGGTGTTCTGAAGGCGGCCAAGATGGGTGATTGGATCCAGTTAGATTTCCCTTTGGAGGAAGCTGAACCGATTTCGCCCCCCCAAGAACTAGTTGATGGGCTCAAAGTGCCGTTTATCTATGTCGGTCAAAATCGCATGGATTATATTGTTGAAACTGAATCCGAGGCAGTTTTGAGAAGCCTTAGACCTGATAAGGAGATGCTCTCGAAGCTTACCAACCGAGGCGTAATGGTCACATGCAAGTCGGATAACGACAAGTTTGATTTTGTATCCCGCTTCTTTGCTCCAGCCCTAGGCATCGACGAAGACCCAGTTACAGGATCAGCCCACTGTTGCCTAGGACCGTATTGGCGAAGAAAATTGGGTAAAGATGAGTTCACCGCTTACCAAGCATCAAAGCGAGGTGGCATTTTGCAACTCAAGGTAGATGATAGAGTCTATATACGCGGGCAGGCCAGGACAGTCTTTAGTGGAACAGTGCACGGGGAATACCATAGCGAGCATTATTCCAAGGTTGTCTGGTGATATTCGCGATGCAACTGACGGATGTGTTCGGCTAATTCAGAAACTGGGCCATCCACTATCGTGTCTCGAATTACCTGGTGAATGGGGAGGTTCCGGACCCGTGATGGGCCTACACCAATTTCACTAAGCCATTCTACCAATTGCTCTGATGAACTCGCATAGACAATGCGACCTAAACCAACCCAACCATGAGCTGCAGCGCACATGGGGCAATGCTCGCCTGAGGTGTACACGGTAGCCCGGCTTCTTTCTTCAGGTCTCATGTTCGCAGCGGCCCAGCGTGCTATAGCAAACTCGGGATGCTGCGTATGGTCTCCTGTTGCAATGCGATTGTGATCTTCATAGAGCACTTGGCCAGCGTCTGACACAAGGATCGACCCGAATGGTTCATCGCCTTGCACCAGAGCAGTTCTCGCTAACGCAATGCAGCGCCTTAGATGCTTTAAATCTGTCTCGGTGATCATAACTGCCATCCTTTCTATTTACGGGTACAATCCGAATTTCTCAGATAGTGCAAAATGGGTGCACCAATTATAGCACCGGGTTGTGGCAATGTCAAGAGTCGTGGCGATCCCCGGGGTTGGGGTTGGCACAAGGGAGACACAAGGGAGGCCGTCATGAGACTATTTCACGTTAGTGAGGACGAGAGTATCGAACAATTTGAGCCCAGACGTCCAACGAGACAGGACCTGGACCAGAACACAAAGCTCGTTTGGGCGATTAACGAAGCCAGATTAGTGAACTTCCTTACCCCGCGGGATTGTCCTAGGGTCACTTTCTATGCGACGCCCGACTCTACGCAAGAGGATATAGATCGATACATAGGCAACACCGATGTGAGCTCGGTGATTGCCATTGAGCACGCTTGGTTCCGTAGGATGAAAGAGACGCGACTAACGATCTATGAGTTTGACCCCACTGGTTTCACCCTTCAGGATGCAATCGCAGGTTACTATGTATCTGATAAGATCCAAGTACCCATCGGAATGGCAACGATAAATGATCTGTATGCGGCTATCTTTGAAAGGAATGCTGAACTAAGGGTGCTACCAAACCTATGGCCACTATGTAAAGTTGTCAAGTCATCAAGTCTAGGCTATTCAATGTGCAGGATGAAAAATGCAATTCCAGAGCGTTAACCGAGGAGGTATGATGTTAAGGATGAAACAAGTGCAGCTAAAGAACGGCCAAGAACTGATCATTCGCCAAGCGCTTCCAGAAGATGCTCTGGAGATCATTGCGTATATCGAGCAGATAAGCGCAGAAACGGAGAATCTAACATTTGGTCCTGGCGAATTTGGCATCTCAGAAGAGCAGGAAGTCAAGTTCATTGAAGGCCTGCTAGAATCAGATAATCAGGTGATGATTCTGGCTTTCATTGGAAACATGCTAGTGGCACACCTTTCCTTCACGGGAGGGTCTAGACCCCGCATAAGGCATAAAGGGGAACTGGGGATCTCCGTCTTTCAAGAACACTGGCGGAAGGGGATAGGGACTGAGCTCGTCAAATACTTGCTTGCCTGGGCGGTGGGGACCGGGATCATTCGCAAGGTTAACCTAAGGGTGCGAAGTGATAACACAGGTGCTATTCGCTTATACGAAAGCTTGGACTTTGTCTATGAAGGGACAACTACCCGGGAGTTTAACGTTGACGGCAAGTTCTATGACTCCATACATATGGGGATAGAAATCGACTAGGCTCTAAACGAAAGGGGACTATATGAAACGAAGAATAGGTATGACCCTGCTAGTGTTCGTAGTTGCTCTCTCAGCGTTCATTGCAGTAAGCTACATCAACCATAGAATACAGCTTGCCAAAGAGGATGCGCTTTTTGTTCCCATGGGTAGGTTGGTAGAAGTCGATGGGCGCGCGATCCATGTGTACTCTGAAGGCAGCGGCGAGGTAACGCTCGTATTCATGTCTGGTGGGGGTACTTCCTCACCTGCCCTAGACTTCAAGTCATTATACTCGTTGCTTAGCGATCAATATAGAATTGTGGTTGTTGAAAAAACAGGATACGGCTTTAGTGATGTGGCGGACGTGGATCGCGATATTGATGCCCTTCTTGCCGATACAAGACAGGCCCTAACTCTTGCAGGCATTGAAGGACCGTTTGTGCTCTGCCCCCACTCCATGTCCGGCATTGAAGCACTTTATTGGGCACAGACATATCCCCATGAAGTAGCCGCCATCGTTGGGCTGGATATGGCTGTCCCGGCGTCCTATGAAGATTACGAGATCAACCTACCGATGATTCAACTTGGAAAGTTCATCGCAGATACCGGTATTATTCGGTGGATTCCAGGCGTAGCGGATAGCGACGCCAGCAAATATGGCTCACTTACCGATGCAGAAAAGGAGCTGTATAAAGTTGTTTTCTACCGGCGAACGGCCACTAGAGCAATGCTCAATGAAGTGCAAGAGATGAGAACAAATGCCGAGGCGGTGGGGAAAGGCGGAAGCATTCATGTCCCTGTTCTGTTGTTTTCGTCCAACGGTCAAGGTACAGGATGGAATTCAGATGAGTGGCGCGCTCACCAGTACAACTTCGCTTCGAGCCTACCACACGCGACTTTAATCGAACTGGATTGCTCACATTATGTCCATGATATTGAATACAAGAAGATTGCATCGGAAATGAAGTCCTATCTTGATACGATGTACCCCCTATCTAGAATTTGGCCCATACCGTAACATATCAAGGGTGACGACCCTAGAGGAGGCTTGATCGATGAATATTTGTGATGGCTGTGGAGTGCACATTACTGGTACAACGGTAGTGTTGTCCTCACTCGAGGAGCATGATCGTGGAACATATTGCCTGGATTGCAATAACCAGATAGTCGCTGAACATATTGGTATCAGTTATAAGAAAGAAGAGTTCACTCCTTATCGCATCAGCGATGCTTATGGCGTTGAACACACCTTCGTTTTCGAGGTCCATTTCGTTCCGGCGGGAATATCAATCTATGCTAGCGAATCTTTCCTCGATAGCGAAGATGAAGGCCACAGGTTTGAGGAATTGGGCGAGTTTGATTGCCATCCCCGCGAGCTTCATGCCAAGCTGTTGCAGAAAATGCACAAAGCACTGCAACGAAGCCATTTTGAAATAAAGGGATCGAACAAATCATTGAAGGATGTAGTTAGAGGACGAATAGGGTACAATTACGACTCGGACGGTGCCGAACTAGTAATTGATGGACAGGCTATCTCGTGGGATGATTTTGGGCGTATGCTAGATACTTATGAAGGGTTTCAGTTCCGTCTCGAGTTCATTGATCCATCAGACGAAGTGGAGTAACTCATTGGCGGCCGCCCATGCCTTATGGGTATCGGGCGAACTAACACCCTAATCACGAAGCGATTTTTTCCCAAAAGTGGTGAGCCGAAAAGAGGTGAAGCTTTTGCAGATACCAGTGCTAACCCTAACCCTCCGCCCTATGATTTGCTGGTAGAAAAACAGATCTATGGAATAATAACCCCAAGCTTAATCCATAGGAGTGTGAGCTGTGACAGTATTTGAAAAAATCCAGCAAGAGATCATGGCAGATCCAATGAATCAAGAATATACGAAGCGCGGCATTCGCCCTTTATTTAAAGCGTCGAAGGATGCTCGCATTGTGATTGTTGGGCAGGCCCCGGGTCGCAAAGCAGAAGAAACCCGTTTGTTTTGGAACGATCCCAGCGGTGACCGCCTGCGGGAATGGATGGGAATATCCCGCGACCAGTTTTACAGCTCCGAGTCTATCGGCCAACTACCCATGGATTTTTACTATCCGGGTAAAGCGAAAACTGGCGATAAGCCACCCCGAAAAGGTTTCGCCGAAAAATGGCACCCTAGGCTGTTAGAAGAAATGCCAAACGTTGAAACCATTCTTCTAGTTGGGAGCTACGCTCAGAAATACTACTTGGGTGGGAGGTGTAAGGCCAACTTAACGGAAACAGTGAAAAGCTTTAGGGAATATTTGCCACGATTCTTGCCATTAGTCCATCCCTCACCACTAAATCATGGTTGGTTAAATCGCAATCCCTGGTTTGAACGCGATGTTATACCCGTCTTGAGGGACGAGTTGATGCAATTTGAGTAGAGCAATTGATTGGAGGTATCATTGATGAATTGGAAAACAATTCCGAAAATCGATGCTCATGTACACGATACAAACGACCTAGATGGCTCCACCCACATGCTCTTAAGCTATTTTACTTTA
>WPCH01076444.1_pt1 | contig 11125 bp, 9 predicted proteins | sample 5399881 | NCBI WGS metagenome assembly WPCH01 (sample SAMN12869468, study PRJNA574797) | sludge metagenome | isolation source: wastewater treatment of pH5 | place: China:Beijing | collected 2019-05-20 | reverse complement strand
CTTTTTGTTTATTGCCGATAAGTAGAGTTATGTAAATAGGTATTTATTTACCGTTTTTTATTTTTTAAAGGTATATAGTTTAAAAATAAGCATGTAAAACAGAGATTTTCTCTGTTTTATCTTTAGAGAAATGGAATGTCTTTAAGTATATTTACTAAGGTAGATCCCTTCAACCAAACTTGTTGTTGATACATACGTTGACCATTTAATACAAGAGTTTTGGTGGTTGCGTTGTTTCCAGTACCACGTAAGAAAATATCATAGTCTTTGGATTTAGGGAAATTAGTTTCCTCCATGGGTAAACCTGTTTTAGGTGTAATACGAGTATTTCCGTTTTTGTCTTTCATAATAGATACTTTCAGTTCGTTATTCCAAACTAATTCACGTACTCTATCCCATACGGGTTTGACTTTGTTATATAAGAAATCATCATCGTACTGAATGCGCTTGAAGCCTTCGAAGACGGTTTGTTCAAGTGGTGTATTTTTATCAGTTTCCTTAAAGATAATGAACAACATAGATTGGTTTGAGAAGAAATCATAGATATATGATTCTTCAAAATTAATTTCTTGATTAGTCCATTCATCGAAGTTGATAGTATCGAATTTCATATCTTCGGTGCGTCCGCCTGTCATGGTTTGTATCATTGTTTTAGGTATCATACCAAGTTTTGCAAAAGTATCAATCTTTCGGAGTTTTTCACCACTCGCCCCAAACATATGAGTAATAATTTGTTCAGTAATTGCTTTATTAACTTTACCCTGTGTGTTTCGTTTTAAAGGAATGTTGAGTGTATTCGCGATATATTCAACTGTTTGTCCTTTAAAGTCAGTTGTAAATTCATGAAGTTTCTTGTCTAGTTCAGTATAGCTTGAAAATTTATTAGATGGTTGGAGAGGTTCAAATTTCTCTCCTAAGTATCCTTGTACTATTGTATTAACTACAGAACGTTTTAAACGGAATCGTGGAGGATTAGGCCATTTTGGTGCAGTGTCTATGTACATCATTTTGTCGCGTAGCTTCGAAATTTTTGGATATTCAGTTTCTGGATTTTCCAAGGTTTCTTGAAGTTTTTTGATAAAATCGCGAACTATAGTCCAGTCATTCTTTAAGATTTTTACGTCAGTTTCACTAAAGGTATGAAATTGATAGCCTTGAATTGTAAAGTTAGCATACTCCGAAGCAGGAACGGTTTTATCTGAGTCATATAGATAATAAACCAATAGTGAATGCTCAATTTTGTTCCAAAAGGTTGAGTGGAAAAATTGTTCATTAACAATCTTTTTGGGTGAAACAGCAGTTATACTCATTGGTTCTTTAGCTTCGAGTGCGTGTTTACCACGCTTTGTACGTTTCAATCCAGTCGTTTTTAATTCGGTATCAATTCCGTCTACAAGTAAATCTGCTTTTTGTTTTGTATCGGGTGGATAACCGAGAATGGATTGCTCAACTACATCGCCTGCAATTCCTGTGATTTTCGGATTGATTTTGGTTTTGTTGAATACATGATTTATATCAACTTCGCCAAGTGTTTTTCCAACAACAGGGCGAAGGATATTATCTAGTTCTTCACGCGTAAAAATATGGTCAGCCATATCTTCAACCCCTTTTAAGAAATTTTTAAAAGTTTGTTCTCTTAAATTATACTTTTACTTGATCTTTTCTGCTTGTTAAGTTATAATTCGATAATACGAGATTCCGTATTTAGAAAGTGAGCTGAAAAAACTTGATCAAGCTACGTCTTAGTGATATTCTCAGAGAGCGCGATATGAAACAAAAAGAATTAGCTAAATTAAGTGGACTTCGCGAAAGCACGGTGAGCGATATGGTTCGAGGTATTCGAACTTCAGTCAACTTAGATTCATTAGAGAAGGTTATGGATTGTTTGGACATAACTGATTACAACGAAATGTTTGAGAAAGTCGAGGAAAAAATGTATGTCTAATCAATTTAATATATTTTCAATGTTTGATGGTGTTGGTGGATTTATCGTCGGACTAGATAACGCCAATAAAAAATTGGGAGAAGAATTTTTTAAGACAACTTATTCAAATCAATTTGAGCCAAGTCGTAAAGCGCAGGACGCATTTGAAGTTGGTGTTTATCGTTTCCCAGAAATGAATCACAGCAATCAAGACATTATGGAAGTGCCAAACAGCTACTTCGATGAAATGAAGGAAAATGGTGTGAATGTGATTGTCGGGGGGTTCCCCTGCCAGGATTATTCAGTAGCCCGTTCAAAGAAACATGAAATGGGTATTCAAGGGAAGAAAGGTGTCCTGTTCTGGGAAATTATTCGCGCAACGAATCACATTCGTCCTGAATATTTAGTTTTGGAAAATGTAGACCGTTTATTGAAATCTCCGTCAAGTCAACGCGGTCGTGACTTTGCTATTATGCTTGCAGCGTTTGATCAACTTGGTTATTCGGTTGAATGGCGTGTAATTAATGCAGCAGATTATGGACGTGCTCAACGTCGTCGTCGTGTATTTTTCTTTGTATATCGAAACGATACAGACTGGGCGAAACGCATTGATGAAAAATATGGTGTTCCAGGGCAGATTTGTGCCAATACAATGTATGATGATTATATTTTCCAAGATGGTTTGTTCGCACGCCAATTTCCAATCGTTCAAAAGCCGTACAAGTCTCGGCAGTGGATGCAAAAATTATCTGAGTTTCGTTCAGATGATGAAGAAAATTACATTCTAGATGTATCAGACAATTTCACCGGTGCAATTTGGAATACAGGTATTATGCGTTATGGTCAATATTTCACGATTGATACTGAACCAACTATGGAAGAAAAGCCAATGACGTTAGGTGACGTAGTTTCTCAAGCAAAAGACGCATTTATTGCTGAATACGCAGACAAAGTAGAAGGCGAAAAAGCTTACGCTGAATACATTGATAACTACATTATTCGTGATGAAGCAAAACTTGAAAAATTTCACTATTTACGTGGACCAAAGAAGATTGAACGCACAACTGCGGACGGTCACAAATGGATTTACTCAGAAGGTGGAATGTCCCCATACGATAGCTTGAATATGCCAGCGCGCACGATGTTGACGAGCGAAGGTTCAGTGAACCGTTCAACGCACTTTTTGAAAGAAGATGACAACTACCGTTTAATTACACCAATGGAAGCTGAGTTACTCCAAGATTTCCCACCAAATTGGACGAAATACAAAATGACTGCAAACGGCAAAGCAGAAGTTTCTGACCGCATGCGTATGTTTTTTATGGGAAATGCTTTGGTAACTGGTATAGTTGAACGTATAGGTCAAGAAATGGCGACAATTGTTAAGGAATCAGAAAAACTCTTGTCTCAATAAATAGGGGTTAGTTTGATATTTATTATAAGGTTGGTGAGGGGTTAAAATGGATAAGTTTAATAAAGCTTTAGATGAGGCAATTTCTGCATGGATTAAATTAAGTGATGAATGGGAAAAGATTGAATTAACACATTCGGATAAACTTGCAGAAGGGTACCCATTTAATAAAGATTTCGGGGAAGTAATATTAGATTTATTGGAATGGAAAGAAAAGATTAATAAATAATTTAAAAAACGCTCTAGCTCTGGTCAGCGAGGCGTTTTTTTTGTGAAAGAATTATTCTATGACAAAAGTTGTAGATTTTAGACGGACTAAACTTATGATAGGGGATTTAATAAGCGATTATTAGAAGAGGACAAATAATTGGTAAGAGTCAATGGTAAGCGGACTGGAATGGTTCAGCGGTTTGTGCTGATGCATGAAAGGAGCATTAAGGAATTGACTCGTGCAGCTGATTCTTCATCCTCTTGGCAGTTCCTCAAAACGAACCGTTTTGGGGACGCCAACCGGCGAGGAAGCCCCTCAAGGATTGAGGGGTTGGGGAGTTCGATTGATGGGGTCAAGGGGAAGAGTTCCCCTTGTAGGTTCGGACAAAGTCCGAGGTTTTTTTGCCATGCAAGGCATGGTTTGGCGAAGCCAACGAGCCTCGCAGAGCACGTCCAAATGAAATTTGGTATAACGTGCTAGACCAAATTATTGGATTCTCTCAATCTTCGTGCTATGCTGATTACCAAAAGGGGGGCTTACTTGTGGCTCATGTAGAAAAATATACAAAAGGCAGCGTACAAGGATTATCGATTCATTGGGACAGAAAAACAGAAAATCATTCGAATCAAGAGATTGATAATGAGCGGTCAAATTTAAATTATGATTTATGCGAAAAAGAAGGAGATACACTTTCCCGCATGAATGATCGATTACGTGAAGTACATTGTTTGAATCGGAAAGATGTAAAAGTTTGTAGTGATTGGGTTGTTACGTTACCAGAAAACTTGAAGGGGACTTCAGAAAAAGAACAACGTGAATTTTTTGAAAAAACCTATGAGTTTTTAGCGAATCGTTATGGCGGTGAAAAAAATGTATTGTCCGCTAACGTACATAAGGACGAAACAACACCTCATATGCATTTTGCTTTTATGCCTGTTGTTTGGGACGAGAAAAAACAACGGGAAAAAGTTTCAGCCAAAGAGGTTTTAACAAGAAAAGATTTAAAGACATTCCACCAAGATTTAGATACATTTTTGAAAAAGGAAATACCACACATCTACAAAGATGGAATTTTAAATGATAAAACGATTGGTGTTGATACCGTTAAGGATTTAAAAAAGCATTCTCTAGAAATAGAGAAACAAAAAAAGGCGATGGATGCGGAAATAAAGATAAAAGAAAAAGACTTGGAGAGAAAAATCCAATCTTTAGATAAAGAATTTGAAAGTAAAAAGAAAAAGCTTTTAGATCTCAGTGAACAATTACCACAAGAAATCAAAATCAATGCAAAAGGGAAAGAGAAAAAAACAGAGGTTGTGAAAAAAGGATTATTTAAAACAGAAACGATAACCAAAAACACTGGGAATTGGATTATTGGAACGAACGAATTGAAAAGAGTACAAAAAATGGTGAACGCTGCCTATATGGTCAAAAGGGATTATGAACGTTTGCAAAGTACAGATTTGGTGGAAGAAAATAAAAAATTACACCTGCAAGTAGAGGGCTTGTCTAACAATTTAAAAGCATCTCATCAGATTAATGCGGAGTTGAGAGAGAGAAATAAAGAATTACATACAAAAATAGGCTCGTTACAAGCTCATATAAACGATTTGAAGATAAACGTAAAGGTTTTATATCAACAAACGAAAAAAGTCTTTAAAGAGCAATTTAAAACGTTTAGAGGGCTTGTTAAGAATGAACTAGTTGGAAGGGAAGTAGAGGATTACTTTGAGCGTGAACATAAAAACGAAATGACTAAACAACGAGGATATGATATGGAAAGGTAAAACCGCCTTAGAATCAATTCTTGGGCGGTTTATTCAACTGCATTAATTGGAGCCTTATTATTATTAAAATCTTCGAATCTAGCAAGTAAGTATTTCTCTTTTGTATCTTTACCACGATGAACAAGGCTTGGATGTATCATTATTGCTCCAGTTCTTCTAGTAATTATTTGGGCTTGCTCCAGTGTTTTTAATGTGTCTATTACAGTTTGTCTAGATACCTTGCTTTTTTCGGTCAATTCTCTTGTAGTTATAATTAACGTATTTGTTGATTTGTCCATGTTTTCTAATATGTATTTTACAACTTGCATTTTTTTATTACCTAAACTATCTATTAATTGAACGATTGCAGTTAAATATGTGATCATAAAACCATTTCTAGGAGTTTTCTTTATGACTTCATCAGTTTCTATTATTTCACCTGTATCTAGGTTTCTCCATCGACTTTTACCGTTATATATTATTTCGTTTTCAGTTTTTTGTTTTGGCATATTATCACCTTTCTCCTATATTTTTATATTTCCATTTTATCATAATTAGACCAAAAGGTCAAAAAAAAATAGACCAAAAGGTATAAAAAATTAGACCAAAAAGTATAAAAAATTAGACCAAAGAAAATGCCCTTCAATAGCTATATATCAGCTTAAAATCTACTTTTTACCCCCTGCTTACTCTTTTCTATATATTTAAGGCGATAAATATCGCCTTAAATATATTCTTTTTTCATTTTTTTTAGAGGGCTTTCCACAATGCAATAGTCGAGTAGTATTTTTTGAGAAAACCACTCAAAAAATCTCCACTCTTTTGCTATTGCATAGTGAAATTCGGCAGGTGTGAGCATGTCGCCAAGCCGAACATACCAAAAACGAGGATTTAAGTTGCACGACTTGGACTAGCAATTGTACCTGCCGAACCGCCTTGATCTATCGTTCAAGAATTTCACTAATGCCATATAAAATTACGTTAAGTTCCTGGGGGCTAGCCCCCAAACCCCCAGCCAGCACTCACACCCAAAAACAAGGGGGATACCAATAAAAAAGTCAAAATCCACTATATAGGATTTTGACTTTTTTATTGGTATTGAACTACAAGGGTCCCTACAGGCTGTTTTTGAACACCCGTAGTTCTTTTTAAAAGGGATTAATTTATCAGATTTATTAAATGAATAATTCATAAAATCCCCTTTCAATCACTCTGTTGTATGGCAATTTATCAAGTAGGCAGTTGTACATAAGTAGTGTATGCAGGGGACAAAAATGTGTATATAACTGGATAAGCCTTTTTTATTTTTGGCTTGGTATGAAAAAAGAACCCTAATGTTGGATAGGGTTCTTTTTAGGGGTAACAGTTGAAGGTTGAAGGTATATTTCATATTTATTATGTACTTTACTCTTATATTCATTCGAATAGGAAACACATATGTTTGGAGTAATTTGCAAAGCGATTGTTGGAAAAGGAAAAATTAGCGGTAAGTGTCAATGGTAAGCGGACTGGAAGGGGTCAGCGGTTTGTGCTGATCCATGAAAGGAGCATTAAGGAATTGACACGTGCAATTGATTCTTCACCCTCTTGGCCTGTCAAAACGTCAAACGTTTTGGCCTGCCAACCGGCGAGGGAGTCCCTCAAGGATTGAGGGGTTGGGGAGTTCGAATGATGGGGTCTGGGGAAGAGTTCCCCAGTGGGTTTGGGCAACGCCCAAGGTTTTGTTTTTGCCACGTGTAATGTGGCTCGGCAAAGCCGAAAAGCGTCGCAGACCCCTATCGATTTTGATGCGAAAGCGTCAAAATACGTATAGGGTTACTTTAATTGACTCCATTTCGTCGCTTTGCTAGACTTATGGTATCAATTAATCTAGGGAAAGTGGTGGCACTTTATGTTGGGTTCTATCTCATTTAATCAATCTCACCAAAGTTCATTAAGCCACAATAACAGGGAAAATATTCATGGGAATCCTGGTATTGATCCAGCCAGGTCAGAGGAGAATATTTATTTTGTTCAAAAGGACATCCGAAGTGTATACAAGGATGTTTTTCAAGAAGCCGTGGATAAGTATAACGAGAAACAAAAACGGAATGATCGTAAAATTGATGACTACTATAAAAAAGTACATAAAGATGATAAGACACATGAGCAACGAGAACTCGTTGTAGCGATTGGGGAAGGTAAAGACGACGTAAAGTATAGGGAAGCTAAAAAGGAAGCTCTGAAGCGCTATGCTGAAGCTTTTCAAGAGAGAAATCCAAACCTAGCGGTTTATAATATGGTTTTACATGATGATGAAGCGAATCCGCATTTACATATTAACTATGTACCGAATTTTGAGAGTAGTCGAGGATTAACGAGGCGTGTCGGAATGGATAGAGCCTTGCAACAACAGGGTGTCGAAGGAACGGGAAGAAAGTTAATTGCGCATTGGAGAGAAACAGAAACGGCTTATATCGAGCAATTGGCTAAAGAATATATTCCGAATTTTGAACGTGCTAATGTAGGTTCATATAAGTACATGAAAGTTCGTCAATACAAGGAGTATGCAGAAGCAAAGTCAACTATTGAAAACCAAGTAGAAGAAAAAGAAACACAGTTACAAACGATTGACGATCATTTAAAAAACGTTGAAGAGAAAACAAATGAATTAGAAGTAACGAAAACGAGTTTGGAAAGTGATGTCGTTGATACGTACAAAGAATTAGAGATAGTAAAGCAACAAGTAGAGAGTGAAAATGAAAAGCTGCAGTTAATTGGCCAGCGTCATATAGAGTTAGAAAAAAGAGTAGAACAAATGCAAAAAGAATTAGATAGTGCTACAGATCAAGTGCCAAATAAACCTGTTAAAATTCTATTTTTACGTAAAGAAGTAGTAGTAGAAGTACAGGATAAAATGTTTGGAAAAGCTGAAATTACAAAGAAACAGACGAGAAATTATGTATTATCACCGGAACAATATCAAGAATTTACAAAACAGGTGAATGCAGCGGTCACTATCAAAAAAGATTATGAGCGTTTGAGAGAAACAGATTTTGTGAAAGAAAATGAGAGTTTAAGAGGGCATGCAGAGGGCTGGATGAAAGAAAATCGAACGTTGAAACAAGAAAAAAGTAAGTTGCAAAAAGAAGTTGGTGTATTAAATAGAGAAATTAGCTCATTAAAAGCTCATATAAAGGGTCTGCAGACAAATATAAGAGTTTTGTATGTACAAACTAAAAAAGTTTTTAAAGAGCAATTTAAGGCGTTTAGAGGGATTATTAAAAATGAATTGGATAGTAAGGGAATAGACAATCAATTTGAACGTGAGCATAAAAAAGAAATGAATAGACATCGTGGATTGGACATGGAGCGGTAAAATATTAAGGAAACTTTGTTTTTATCTTTAAGGTTATTGAAAACGTGATAGAATGAAAAAAAGAGCCATGCGGTAACATGACTCTTTTCATAGGGTATTCTACGAAAATACCTAAACTTCACTTATCTGATTATAGATTATCATAATTTGATTTATAATCAAATAGCAAAAAATAGGTGTTTTTGTTGATTCCCTCAATTAAGGAGGAATTAACCTAGATATGACAAAGCAAATTATTGATTTCGGACAAGCTGAAAAAAAGGCAAAAGAAAGAGATAGTAAGATTAATAGCATTTATGAAAAACTTGAAGGTAGTGGTGGACTTTCTGAAGAAGAAAGAGTCATTATGCTGCAAGTATTAAGTAAAATGTCTGGTGGAGAAGAGTATTTTATTGGTAAAAAGAAAAAACCTACAGATCGGGTGAGATTTGTCCAAATGATTACAGAGAATATTGATTATTTATGTGAAATTGGTTATTTAACTCAACCAGAAAAAGCATTTTTATTTGATATTTCAAGATTTCTAGAATTTAAATCGAATGTTATTGTTGAAAAAAATGAAAATGATGATATAAAACCAAATACAGCGTCTCCTAGTTATTTAGCCAAGAAATTAGGAAAAACAAGGACTTCTATTTCAAAAATGATGAATGAATTGCTTGAAAAAGGGGTTTTAGGAGTTGCAGAAACAGGTGTAATAACTGAAGATGGAAGGGCTTGTTCAGCAAGAACTTGGTTTGTTAATCCTAATATATTATGTAATTCACCTAAAGATGATATTGATAGAGCGACTCAACAAATTTTTTCAAAGGCATTACGTAATATCAAAATCGAAGGTAATAAGAAAAAACATAAACTACCAATTTATTTATTTTAGATGTCAATTTTTATATTGACATCTTTTTTTATTTAGGATTTTCTATTTTTTAGGTGTTAAAAAAAATTAACACAGGTGTTAAAAAAAATTAACACCTCATGTCTTATAAACCCTTGATATTACTGACTTTCTTTACTTTGCTCTTCTCACTCTTATATATATAGCTAAAAGTTCCGCAAGGAACGGGTCGTATTTTTGAGAAAATCATTCAAAAATCTCCACCCTCAACATCAAAAAGTCGGTTCGTTGATCCTCACCTAAAGGCTACCGCCTTTTCTTTTTGATGTTGTCCTTGCAAAACTTTTTTCGGCTCGTTTGCTTTTCTCGCCAAGCCGAAGGACAAAAAGCAATGCAATGGTTCTCGGCTTGGATTAGCAAGTATACGAGCCGAACCGCGAGATCATTCGTCCTAGACTTGCTCTTACCCGTCATAACGCTACGTTTTAAACCGTGGGGTTTCGTCCCCACACGACGAGCCAGCACTCCAAACAAAAAGCAATGGAAGATCTAAAGATAAGATCAAAACAAAGAGGGAAAATCTTTCCCTCTTTGTTTACTCGCTCTGTTAAGGGGCAAGCTACGGGTATGGCATGCCATACCCCAAAAACGGTGTTTTTGACTTGGTAGGAGATTCCTACAACCTTTACCGTTTTTTCTGTCTCGAAATTTCATTTTCGCGTCCGAAAACGGTTGTCGCTTCACTCGATTTGTAATACATAAAAAGACAAGATGAAAACAAAAAACTAGCCCCTAAAAGAAGAGCTAGTTTACGTAAAATTCGTTATCAGAAGTTAAATTTTCTCATTTAATTTTGTAGGATACCCACCAAAAACACTGTCCCATATATATTTGTAAATCACTTGAAACAGGGATAAATATATCTTTTAGTTCTTCCTCAGTGTAATAGTTCTTTATGATTTCATACTTGGTTCCATTGTCCAAAGTCCTTATTTTATATGTATTTGGGTCATTTTCTTTATGCGCTAAAGTTCCACCTATGGACTCTGTATAAATATTATCAGCCATAAAAACTGTTGTTCCAGGCCCAAGCTTATCATGTAATTGATTTAAAAATTCTTGAATTCTAAACTTTGGTATATGTGAAAACCAAAAGTTTGCAACACATCCTTCAAAGTTCCCAGGGATTTTATCAAGTTGGTAGGCATCTCCTTGAAGAAAATTCACTTTAGAAGGGAGAATATCTTTTTGATTTGCGATGTTTAATACTTCGTTGGAATAATCTATGGCTGTTATATGTTTTGCTGTTTTAGCTATAAACTGTGTCCAATAGCCTGTCCCACATGCTACTTCTAAAATAGATTGGTTTGTAAATAGTTTTTGAAGTTTCTGTTGAATAAGAGTTTGTTCTTCTTGGCGAATTGGATCGTTTCTAAAATAAACCTTTTCATATTCATGGGCTCGTTCGCTATAATACATCTTCATAAATATCCCCCTTTATACACAAATTAACTAATTATAACATTTATTTGCTAATATCACATATGATTTTTTATGTTGAAAGAGTTGAATATTGTATACAATCTTAGTTAACATAACATCTCATTATCGGTAGCAAAT
>WPCH01224410.1_pt1 | contig 11153 bp, 10 predicted proteins | sample 5399881 | NCBI WGS metagenome assembly WPCH01 (sample SAMN12869468, study PRJNA574797) | sludge metagenome | isolation source: wastewater treatment of pH5 | place: China:Beijing | collected 2019-05-20 | reverse complement strand
AGGATTGCTGACGCAACCTCGCCACATTATTTTTGCAGCTTATAATTAGTCAAATATTACAGTAAGTCAGGAAATTAAATGTATAAACTATTTAATGATTTTGACAGAAAGGTTTCGAAAGGAAGGAAATACCTTGGAGAGGAATACATAAAAATATTCAGCAAAATAATAAGAATATTCAGCAAAATAATAAAAATATTCAGCAAATTAAGAACTCAAAAAATTAGAAAAACCCACATAAAAAGTTCTTAAGAACTCAAAAAGTCCTTAATTACATCTAATTGAGAAAAATTTCCGGGACATGAATTAATAAGTCCCGGTTTTTCTCATAAATATCACGCAAAAAGAAGAAAAGTGTTAGGGTTATTTTTTCTTCATTTCCTTTGCCAGCTTCTTCTTTGCGTCCTTGCTGCCTGCGGAAGCCATTTTTTCCAGCTCCTGCATCTTTTCTTTCTTAGCTACCTTTTTCTTATCCATATCTTTTTTAGACATTGCCATGGTATATACCTTCATAGAATTTAATGAAACAGAAATATCCGCAAGGTACGATGCCAGTTCAGTACCCCAGCAGATACCACATTAACCCATTAATTTCATTTTTAAAACTATTTATCAGTTTCCCGAGAAAGGGAAACTGACGTTTTTATAAAGTTCCGGAGTCATCCAGCAAATGCTGTCCTTACTGAACTTCTCTTTCCTTCCTGTATTTACACATTGCCCTGACGAGCCCTTTAAATGGAGGAGACGGCCTGCCTGGTCTCGACTTGAACTCAGGGTGGAACTGGGAGGCAAAGAAAAATCGTTTTCCTGGGATTTCGGCAATTTCCATTCTATTTTTATTTTTGCCGGAAAACACTATGCCAAAGGATTCAAGCCTGTCCACGAATTCGGGGTTTACTTCATACCTGTGGCGGTGACGCTCAACAATATAATTGGTCCCATAGAGCTTTGTGGCAAAGGAGCCTTCTTTCAGGATAGCATCATAGTCCCCAAGACGCATGGTGCCTCCCATATCCGCAACTCCGGTCTGTTCCGGGAGGATATCAATCACAGGGTAAGGAGTATCTTCATCAAACTCCGTGCTGTTTGCGTTTTCAAGGTTTGCCACATTTCTTGCAAACTCAATTACCGCAAGCTGCATACCCAGGCAGATTCCAAGGAACGGGATGTCGTTTTCCCTGGCAAATTTAATTGCAAGCATCTTCCCTTCAGTTCCACGGCCTCCGAAGCCGCCTGGAATCAGGATGCCATCATACTGTTTTAGTTTTTCAACTTCTACCAGGTCTTCTTCAAGGGTCTCAGCTTCAACCATGTTGACTTCAACCCTGCACGCGTTATCAATTCCTCCGTGCTTTACAGCTTCAAGGATGCTGAGATAGGAATCTTCGAGATTTGTATATTTGCCCACGATTGCCAGCTTTACCTCGTCGGTTGTGGACTTCATCCTTGCAACCATTTCTCTCCAGCCACCATCATCAACACCGGACTCCAGCCTCAGGTGCTTCATAAGCTGGGTGGTCAGTCCCTGCTCCTCGATCTCAAGAGGCACTTCGTAAATGTCGCCGGCATCATGGGCGCTGATAACCAGCTCCTGGGGAACATCACAGAATAAGGCAATTTTTTCCTTGGCGCTTTCCTGGAGGGGAGTCTTTGACCTTGTAACTATCACTTCGGGGCTCAGCCCAAGTGCCCGGAGTTCTTTCACCGAGTGCTGCGTAGGTTTGGTCTTCTGTTCTCCCTGCAAATCTTCCATTACAAGGGTCACATGGATAAAAACAATGTTTTCCGAAGGTTCTTCCCTGTGCATCTGGCGGACTGCTTCAAGGAAAGGCATGCTCTCAATGTCTCCTACAGTCCCTCCTATCTCAATAAGACAGACATCAGCCCCGCTCCTTGCTGCAACTTTTCTTATTTTATTTTTGATCTCATTTGTAATGTGAGGAATAATCTGGACGGTTTTTCCGAGGTAGTCTCCCCTCCTTTCTTTGGCGATCACTTCCTGATAAACCTTGCCAGTTGTTATGTTGTGGTCCCTGGTGAGTTCCGTGTCAAGGAACCTCTCGTAGTTTCCGAGATCCAGGTCAACTTCGCCTCCGTCCCTGAGCACAAAAACTTCCCCGTGCTGGTAAGGGCTCATGGTACCTGCATCGATATTGATGTAAGGGTCGATCTTGATAGCCGTAACTTTATAACCTTTATTTTTCAGGTTTCTGCCGATGGACGCGATGGTGATGCCTTTCCCAAGCCCGCTCATCACCCCACCGGTAACTACGATATACTTCATGGGTAAGCTTCCTCGATAATTTTCTAATAAGAATTCCGGACTGAATACAGTCCTGTAAATGTCAGATTAAAAAGTACTTAGAAGTGTAACTTATACAATTCCTGATTTAATTCTTGTGTACGAACACAATACCAATATCTTCATGATATAAAAATTACTCTCTGATTCTAAAAGAGACAGCACTTGGAAATGACAGAAAGTAAAGAGACATAACTTAAAAAGGACGGAACGTAAAGAGATAGAATTTAGAAAGAACGGAACGTAAAGAGACAAAACTTAAAAAGGACGGAACGTAAAGAGATAGAATTTAGAAAGGGAATAACGTAAATAATAAAAACAGTTCCATGTTTTTAGAATCAAACAGATCCAGAACTTAAAAAATTAAAAGCTCAAATGAGCCTGAGAATAAACAAAAGGTCCGGACAGGTGAGTTTAACTGAGCATCTTATCAGAAACCTTTTGCTTAATCCAGAATTTGTTTCACAGGGTTTTACTTCAAGCTATTTACATTAGCTGAACCGCGGAACATTAAGCCCGTAAACGGCACTTAAATTTCGTCCATAAACTTTAGCAGGATGTAGGTCGTACAGGTCACAAACAGAATCGAGAACAAAAGGGATTGGGTAAAACTTACATCGAACTGGAGGCTCTCTGGCAGCAGGAAATAAAGAAGGAATGAAGATACAAGAAGTAAAAATCCTCCCAGAGCCAGAATAAGGGGAAACCTTTCGTTTTCCCCGGTGCCTTTTCTGGTCCGTTTTCCTGAAGAAGCCGGGAATCCTCCCCTGAAGTTCTTGAAAGCTGAAGCTGATATCCCGCCAAATCCGCTTCCTCCTGACATCCGGGAGCGGGAAGCCTTTTTTGCTGGCTCTGCTACGAAAGGTCTTGAGGGTCTTAACTCTTCGCTCTCTTCTTCCCATTTATCAAGCTCATCTTTTTGGGGCTCCTGAGTCTTTGCCTCAACTTTTCCGAGCTGGACAGGAAAACTTTTCTTCTTTGAGCCGTAACCTGCGGTTATAAAAATCTGACCATTTGTAAGTACCCTGCCGTCCTGCGGAATTCTTGCGACTGCAGAAACATATTCTTTCTGAAGGACATAAGGGTTGTCCCGCAAAAATGTAATCTGCCCTTTAAGCTCGTCACTGACGGAAAGGTGAATATGTGTTGGGGATCCGTAGTTTGTGATAAGGATTTCAAAGGTCTGTTCTCCGCCCGGATAAAGAGGGATTTCAATATTTTCTTTTTCAAACTCAATTGAATTTATTTCCTGCCGATTGATAATAACGTTCTGGAATATCTGCTCCAAGTTCACCCCTCACATCAGTTCCTGAGGTCTGCAGGAAGCAAGTTCGGAATCCCTTCGTCTATGGGGTAATGCTCTTTACAGACAGGGCAGTAGAGGGTTCCGGATATGACCTCTTCTTTATTTTCTTCAACAACGTTCAAAGTCAGGTCGCCCTTACACACAGGGCAGGCCAGAATATCCATAAGGTCTTTTTTCACAAAAATTCACCATCAAAGCCACTTTTGCGATAGGGGAGACAGAGTTTTACTTTTCGCAGGAATAGTTAAATGTTTTGTTTTATATTTCCTGCTTCTTATCTTCATAATCCCGGATATGAAAAACTTATCCTTGTATTTACATTTAATCAGGGTATATCCGCCAGAGCCATTTACTTATATCTTTGCAGACTTCATGTTCGCCCACAGGTCTCATAGCCTTTATTTGACATTTCGAATTCCGGTGATTTTGTATTCAGACAGTGATTTTTTATTCCTGACCAGTGGAATTATCTGTAGAACTGGCTTTTCCTATCTCTACCCTTTGATCTCTGTAATACTGTAAATTTAATGTTTTCAATGAATCATTCTTCAATTCATCTTCCTATTTTAATGTAATCTAAGTACTTACAGCTAACCTATCATTTAATAGTCTATTTATGAGTTGGGTTTTAGATTTCTGCAGAAAGTTATAACTTTAGATATATATTAACGCGTTGCTTTTTTAAAGAAAGTATATAAAACAATAGCTTTTGATATTCTTAATAATTTATTAAACTAGAAAAGTCGAGATTCAGAGAAATCATGTTAACCCGGTTTGTCGCATTTTTTGGGTTTGGAGACACCTTAAAAAAATAAAAACTGGATTTTCGAGCAATCTCAAAAATGTACAGATAAAGATGTGGGATGTAAAATGAAACAAACGGCATTTGAGAAAAGCATCGACCCAGCAAGTCAGAAAATGCTGGAGAAAGCGGAAAATGAAGGCATAGAAACTGCCTGGGACAGGTATGAAAAGCAACTGCCTCAGTGCAGTTTTGGGCAATTGGGGATTTGCTGCAGGAACTGCAATATGGGGCCCTGCCGGATAGACCCTTTTGGGGAAGGGGCTGAGAAAGGGATATGCGGCGCTACGGCAGACATTATTGTTGCCCGGAATCTCTTAAGAATGATTGCTGCAGGAGCAGCAGCACATTCGGACCATGCCAGGGACGCAGTGTTGACTTTTAAGAAAATGACTGAAGGAGAAGCAGGAAGCTACGGGATAAAAGATAAAACAAAACTGTTCTCGCTTGCTTCAGAGTACGGGATTTCCTTAGAGGGAAAAAGCCATGAAGAAGTGGCAGGAGAACTTGCCAGTGCCCTGCTTGCGGAATTTGGAAAGCAGGAGGGGCCCATACAGTATACCCGCCGTGCCCCCGAAGCAAGGCTCAGGCTCTGGACAAGTCTCGGAATAGAGCCCAGAGGAGTTGACCGAGAAATTGTAGAATGCATGCACAGGACGCATATAGGAGTGGATAACGATGCAACTCATATACTCCTGCATGGGTTGAGGACCAGTCTCTCGGACGGCTGGGGAGGTTCCATGATCGCAACCGAGATACAGGACGTCCTTTTCGGAACACCTGAACCAAAGAAGAGTACTGTAAACCTCGGCGTGCTCTCCCATGACAAGGTAAACGTGATCATCCACGGGCATGAACCAATCCTCTCGGAAATGATTGTGCAAGCTGCGGAGGACCCTGAACTTCTTGAACTCGCAAAAGAGAAAGGGGCAGCAGGAATCAATGTTGCCGGAATTTGCTGTACGGGAAATGAAACCCTGATGCGCCATGGGACCCCTATTGCAGGAAACTTCCTTCAGCAGGAACTTGCAGTGGTTACAGGTGCTGTAGAAGCAATGATAGTGGACGTGCAGTGTATAATGCCAGCCCTGGGAAACCTTACAGGCTGTTATCACACGAAATTCATATCCACATCGCCTAAAGCTGATTTCCCCGGAACTGTGAGAATGGAATTCCATGAAGAAAGAGCTTATGACACCGCAAGGGAGATTGTGAGAACAGCTGTAGAAAACTTTCCTAACAGGAATATCGAAAAGGTAAATATTCCGGAAGAAAAGCAGGAGTGCATGGTCGGCTTCAGTGCGGAGGCAATCCTTAAAGCCCTTGGCGGCAGCCCTGCTCCACTCATCGATGCGATTGCCGGAGGTGCGGTGAAAGGGATCGGAGCAGTTGTCGGATGTAATAATGTAAAGGTCCAGCACAATTACGGGCACGTGAACCTTGTAAAGGAGCTGATAAAAAATAATGTCCTTGTGGTTACCACGGGATGCAATGCAATTGCCTGTGCTGAAGCCGGGCTCCTTGTACCTGAGGCTGCTGCCCAGGCAGGGGATGGTCTTAAAGGAGTCTGCGAGGCTCTCGGCATTCCACCTGTTCTGCATATGGGTTCCTGCGTGGATATCAGCCGAATCCTGGTGCTTGCCTCGGCAATTGCAAAGAGCCTGGGAGTCGACATAAGCGACCTGCCTGCTGCCGGAGCAGCTCCGGAGTGGATGAGCGAAAAAGCAGTGAGTATAGGAGCTTATGTTGTTTCTTCAGGAGTGTTTACAGTACTGGGCACTGTTCCACCTGTCCTTGGAAGCCAGGCAGTCACGGCTCTTCTGACAAAAGGCCTGGATAATGTTATTGGAGCAAGCTTTGCAGTTGAGCCTGACCCCTTCAAAGCCGCAAACCTGATGCTTGAGCACATTGAAGGAAAAAGAAAAGCATTGGGCCTGAACTGAGGGAGGAGGAACGTAATGAAAGACGTGATCATCCTGCCGGAACGCTGCATGGGCTGCCGCTCCTGTGAGGTTGCCTGTGCTGTTTCCCATTCAAAAAGCAAGAACCTTTTCCAGGCTTTAGGAGAAGAAAAAGTCCCGAAAAAACGCATCTCTGTTGAATACATCCACGCACTTGAAGCCTCAGTTCCTATCTCCTGCCGTCACTGCGAGGATGCACCCTGCGTTTCGGTTTGCCCCACAAAAGCTCTTTCCAAGGACACAGTAACAGGTACTGTAAATCACAATAATGAGCTTTGCGTGGACTGCTGGAAATGTTCTACTGTATGCACCCGTTTTTCGCCCCTGTATCTCTTACTCCTTGTTTCAGGGTGCTGGAGCTCTTCCATGTCACACAACTATGGAGTAATCGACAGGCAGACTGAAGAAGGGACAATTGTAAGATGTGATCTATGCGGGGAAAGGGAATTACCTGCATGTGTTGAAGCCTGCCCAACACACGCTCTTGTATTTCTGGATATAAAGAGGCATCCGGAAACAAAGGCTTTTAGCTATTTCTGAAAACTCCAGGGCAAATTAAAAAATATACTGGAAAACATCATTTATGGTAATGGGTTTTCCAGGTTTTATTTTTCGTCGTGAAACAGTAAAGTAGCCGGATATTCTCTCAGATGGAGTACAGGGTTTCTGCTGGTGCCTGGTTGATGCTACTTACCTGCTGATAGATTTCTCCAGAGGCGATCAGAAAGGTTTTTTCAACTTCTCCAGCAAACGAGTAGATTCAAACGAGTAGATTCAAACAAGTAGATTAGTCCTTCCTGTAATCCTGGTTCTTTTTTTCTGATAAATCCTGAAAGGAGTTTGATCTCTCTTATCCGGTTAGCCTCCATGAATGATACTATATAAAGGATTATCGTGATATTAATATAAAGAACTGAAAAAGGGAGTCAGGTATGAACAGTAATCTTTACAGAAAAATAATGGTCGCAACAGATGGCTCGGAAAATGTAAAAAAAGCTGTCAGTACCGCTGTTGAACTTGCAAAGCTTAGCAGGGCAAAACTTTATGCAGTATATGTTGTTGCTGCCGGTGGAGGGTATACGTTTGGCCATCCCAGAGACCTTGGATGGGAAAGAGCAATGAAAGAGCAGTTAAATGCTGAGGGGGTAGAAGCGACAGCTTATGTGGAAACTGCCGGAAAAGCTGCTGATGTGGATGTTGAACCCGTTATTCTTGAAGGGGGCCCGGCAAATGAAATTGTCGATTTCGCGGAAAAAAATAATATCGACCTCATAGTACTGGGAACACTGGGAAAGACGGGAATTGAGAGGTTTTTACTCGGAAGCGTTGCTCAGAACGTGGTGAGGCATTCCAGAAAAGCCGTACTGGTCGTAAAAGAATTGGAAACAGAGTGATGAAGCATACGTACCGGACATAAAAACAGGCGGCATATGCAGAAACTCCATGTGTAAAAACATAAAGCGAAAGGTTTCCGGGAAGGAGCTCCGAACTTTTTCGGGATAGATTGATTTACCTGCCCGGTCCAAATGTCTTTCAATGATAGAACTCTTTCTCAGCGTACTGGATTTTGCGCTTCCTGTGCTTGTAATGATTTTTGTCGGGCTTGTAGGCACCAGTGTACTTGTAGAGCTTGGCCTGATGCAGAAATTTTCAAAACTTGCAAGCCCTGTTTTTGCCTATACGAACCTTCCTGAGACCTGTGCTTCTTCTTTTGTCGTGGCAATAGGGTCTGCAGATGCCGCAAACAGCATGCTTCTTCAGGCAAAAAAAGAAAACTGCATCAACGACAGGGAAGTCCTTCTATGTTCGATGATGAATGCGACACCTGCCTATTTCAGGGAACTTTTCACCTATCAGATCCCTATAGTGCTTCCCGCACTCGGGCTTGTGGTCGGAGGATTTTACTCTCTTGTATTTGTGTTCACTGCCGTGGTAAAAGTTCTGCTTATTGCGGTTGCGAGCAGGATATTTCTTAAGGGCAATTCCTGTAAAGCCCCTGAAACCCGGAGCAGAGAAAAAGTGTCCCTGAAGACTGCTTTTGAGCGTGCATTCAGGAAAGAGTTCAGGCTCTTTCTGAAGATAGCAGGAATTTACCTTATAGCAACCACGGTTATTTTCATCCTTCAGGAAAAGGGAGCTTTCGAAATTTTCAGTGTGCTTCCTCTTGCAGAGCTGTTTAAAATCCCGCCGGAGACAATTGTCCCTCTTACAAGTTACGTAGCGAGCCCCATTCTGGGAATTTCCCTTCTCGGACCCATGATCCATTCGGGAGAGATGACAGAGGTACAGGCAATGATCGTACTTATGCTGGGCAGCATGTTCATGCTCCCGATTTTTGCTATCCGCAGCCAGCTCCCGAGGAAGGTAGCTATTTTCGGGACGCGCCTTGGAGTTCAGATTGTTGCATATTCGACATCAATAAGTATACTTGTAAGGTTTGCAATTCTGCTAATACTGCTCAGTATGGTTTCCTGAAAATAACAAATGGGTTTTAAAAATAATTGTCAAGTTGTATCAAATAAATATTTTCTCAAAAGAGCCTCAGGATATAAAAATGTTAAAATAATTAAGTGAAGATCACAAGAAAGGAAAGACAGATGGATAAAACTGAACTAAAGTTTAGTTGTATATACTTAAAAAAATATTAAAAGCAAGTTAGTGAACGGGGTTTTTTGAAGGAGGTTAAAATATGTTGGATTTAATTATGAGCAATAATATTTGATTTTGAGCTTGGCCCGTTCACCAAGCTCAACAGAGGAGTAAGCAATATATAAAGTTTTTGGCACAAAAAAATACAATGCCTTTTTGTACCATAAATAGAAAAAAAATACTAAATTTTCAGATATTCTTTCCTTATATGACTAATTAAACAGAAAATGATATTAATATGAACAGGAATGTCATTGCCTGTCCTGGATGAAAAGAGAGAATAAAAGAAAAATTGATTAAAAATTAAATTAAAAGAGTTATGTAATTTCATAACCATTATCTTTTTGTAATAATACTAATCCTGGCATAAAAAGATTCCAATCATTTTAGATTATACTAAAAAGAGATTTAAACGATAATTGCCACACTATAATATGAAATAAATATATACACACAGAATATTAGAACTGGAAAGAAAACATAGCCATCATGAGCCTTCTATAGAAAAACGGATCTTATAAGGCTTAAAAGAGAATAAAATTGAGGGATATGGCATGAGAGAAGAAACTTTTAAAAAAATAATGGTTGCAACCGATGGTTCCGAGCTTGTAAAAAAAGCAGTTGAGACTGCCGTTGAAATAGCAAGGCTGAGCGGAGCTAAACTTTACGCTGTGTACGTTATAGTTGCAGCAACCCGTTCTCCGCGAGACTTCGGCTGGGAAAGAGCTGCTATGGAGCATTTCAGGAAGGAAGGCGAACAGGCTACCCGTTTTGTGGAAGAGAGCGCAAAAGCTGCCGGAGTAGAGGTGGAATCCGTACTGCTTGAAGGGAACCCTGCAGATAAAATTGTGGAGTTTGCAGAACAGCAGGGCACTGAAATGATCGTAATGGGGACACTCGGAAAAACCGGACTTGACAGGTTCCTGCTTGGCAGCGTAGCCGAAAAAGTGGTGAGGCATTCAAAGACACCTGTACTTGTGGTAAGAGAAGAAAACCCCTAACAGAAATAAAAGCTGATAGATAAGGAATTAAATAAAAAAAGAGGGCTTCAGAGTTTAAATCTGAAGTTAGCTGAAATCTGAGCCTTTGAAGACAGAAAAAACTGACTGCAATGGCTCAGATATTAAAAATACTGTTTTATCCGATTACACTCAGACCGGAGACCCGGATAGAGGGCGTGATTATGCCACCAACTTTCCTCACGTCCAGGCCTGCACCTGTGATGTTCTTAAGGAGCTCGAAAGCATTGCCCGAAATCATAATAGATTTTACAGGCTTATCCAGGGCTCCGTCTTTGATTGTAAAGGCATTTCTGGCTTCTACGGAAAAGTCCCCGGAAATCGAGTTTGCGGTATGAGCGCCGATAATTGTGTTTACGAAAATCCCTGAGGAAGTATTTGCAATAACGTCCTCCTGAGGATAATCGATTATGAAGTTCCTGAGCCCCACCGAAGGAGGGCTTGTATAAGATGACCTTGAACCGTTTCCTGTACTTTTCACACCGGCTTTTCCTGCCGTGTAGCTGTCATAGAGGTAGGACTTAAGGACGCCGTTTTCAATAACTGTGGTGTGCTGAGAAGGAACTCCTTCGTCATCCGAAGCTGAGGTTTCTATGCCTGCTTCAATCAGCCCATCGTCGTAAATGCACAGTTCGGAAACAGCAATTTCATCCCCGAGCTTTTCTATCAGGCCGGAACGTCCTTTTTGCACATTGTCAGCGTCAAGAGAGGGAGCGAGGGCTTCTTCAAGAATGTCAGAAAAGGCAAATGGGTGAAAAATAACATCGGTTTTCTGGGGCTCGATTTTTATTCCACTTCTGGATTTCAGGGCAAGGTCAGAAGCGTTTTTCCCGAGAACAAAAAAATCAATATCAAGAGACCGGGAAACAGCAAAGTCATAGGCTGTAGAGGTATCTCCGTTTACGGTGATAACATCGACAAAACCGGAAACTGCTGTTGACTCCTCTTCTATTTCTATCCCGTTTGTGTTCAGGATAAGCCTTTTGCTCTTAGAACGGGTAAACCCTCCAGAGGTAGGAAGCGTGCCTGGAGTCTCTTTTGTACCTTCAACGAGTTCTACGGCATAGCCTATGCATTCCTCGAGTTTGAGAGCCTCAACTTTTTTGTCGAAAAT
>WPCH01101207.1_pt1 | contig 11153 bp, 17 predicted proteins | sample 5399881 | NCBI WGS metagenome assembly WPCH01 (sample SAMN12869468, study PRJNA574797) | sludge metagenome | isolation source: wastewater treatment of pH5 | place: China:Beijing | collected 2019-05-20 | reverse complement strand
TAACCGGCAATCATCATTCCCTCTATAACACTGTGGGGGTCACCTTCCATAATGCTCCGGTCCATAAAGGCTCCTGGATCGCCTTCATCACCGTTACAGATCACATACTTTTGATCTACGTTTTGATCAGCGGCAATCTTCCACTTACGACCTGCGGGAAATCCGCCGCCTCCTCTTCCCCTCAAGTTCGCCTTTAAAATTGTCTCCAAAACTTCCGATGGCGTCAGTTCAAGAGCATTAGTTGCTAAAATTCAGATGTTTAGTAACGATATACGTAGTAGATGCGGAATTACAGGGGCAAGGAATCTCAAGTGTTACTCGGCTGCAGGAAACTACTAAACCAAGAGGAAATATACCCTTAAATCCACAGAAGGGAGAAATGACTTTGTGTAAAAGAGTATCTTACTCTCTAGTTCTCATAATCTCTCTATCACTAGTTCTAGGTATGCAAACAGCAGCGGTTGATTTTGGGAATATCGAGGAGTTGATTCACACCAAAGACTTGGCGCAGATCGAAGAAGCTATTAAACGTTTGGAAAACCATTTAACCATCAATTCTGATGATGGTGAAGGGCTATGGATGATGGCCAAGGCTCATTTGTACTTAGGAGATCAAACAGAAGATGATAAACTGGAGGTCTATGAAGCGGGTAAAGCCTATGCAGAAGCCGCGATGGAATTCTTACCGGCATCACCACATCCATATTTCTGGCAGGCATCTCTAATTGGGCGCATTGGGGAGACGAAAGGAATTATGAGCAGTCTGTTCATGGTACGTCCAATGAAAGATGCCCTTGATCAGGTTCTAGAGTTTGATCCAAACTACGCAGATGCACACTGGTTTTTGAGCCAGCTTTATCATCAAGCTCCTGGATTTCCGTTAAGCATTGGTAACAAAGAATCTTCTCTAAAGCATGCCGAAAAAGCGGTTCAACTAAAACCAGCTGACCTGAACTACCAAGTTCAACTGGCAGTGGCCTTAGAGTATAATGGCAAGAAACGCGATGCCATCTCCCTTCTAGAGGAGCTTATGAAAAGTCCTGCGCTCGAACAAGAACCTGACGTCAAGGCCGATGCACAGAAACTTCTCCTAGAGTTTAGCAAGTGATCAAAAGCCTAGAATACTGATACCGCCATTTGATGTAGAGACCCGAATCGAGGGACCATCTCCTCGCTGAACGTTAACTTGTCTACGATCCTCAACTTGATCTTCACCAACGCGAAATTCAACCCGCCCGTTCGAGGTCCTTGCGTCAATAGAACCAAGGGTGTTGTGGGATACCCGTAACTCGATGGAACCATTACTGGTCTCAAAGCTGTATAGTCCATCCCGTGGAAATGCAACCTGGCCAGAGATAGGGCCGTTGGAAGTTCGCACGCTGCTCGGGGCCTGAAGGGACAGGTTTCCAAGATCGACTCTTCCATTTGAAGTTCTAATGTGAACGTTCCCACTACCAGACCTAAGAAATATCTTGCCATTTGAGCTTTTCAAATCCAGTCTACCATTGAAAGACGCATCCACAACAATGGCACCATTAGACGTTCTGGCTGCAAACTCTGTGATCTGTTGTGGCGAGGCGTAGAGCGTAAAGCGAACTTGATAGCTGGTGATACCAAAGGGCTTAAGAGGCTTCGTTGCACTAAGTACCATCTTCCCATCTGAAATGTGTTTTTCCACTTGGAGTTCTTCCAACTCCCCTTCGACCATGTCTTGACTAAGACCCCGCACCTCTTTTTCAGCCACAATACGGGGAGCGCCCGCATCGATGGGGGTCCAGGTGATAGCCCCATTGAAACCATGGATCTCGATAGACCTAATCTTTGAGCCGACGTCGAATACCTTCTGCTTAGCTATTCTCGCAAATGGACTCATTTATCCGACTCCTCCTTTCCATCCTAGTCCAATTGTACCACCCTCGTTGCTAGTGAGATAGAGCCTTAGATTGGAGACGTGCTCCTACTTAAGACCGATTTTTATCAACTTATTCTCTAAAGAGAAGGAGAATTAATACTAAGTGAGGAACATAGGATATATCTCGAGAGGAGGTAATGATTCAGATGACCAAGCGTGAAATAACAATGCATGGTAATGTTCTTACAGCTCGTGGCAAAAGACTTTCCGCTGGTGAGCAGGCACCAGATTTTGAACTACTTGATAATGCTCTGAAAGTAAAAAGCCTGAAAGACTTCGGAAGTGATGTGAAGCTTATTAGCGTAGTGCCTTCCCTTGACACCGGGGTATGTGATCAACAGACTAGGCGTTTTAATGCGGAGATTAGTTCCCTCAGCGGAGCTACAGGGATTACGGTGAGCGCAGATCTACCCTTTGCACAGAAAAGATGGTGCGGTAATGCCGGTTTAGAGGATGCCATCACCCTCTCCGATCACTTCGATGTGGCTTTTGGTAAAGCTTATGGAGTACTGATTGAAGAACTCCGCCTCCTGGCAAGAGCTGTCTTTGTTGTGGATAGCAATAACACCATCACCTATGTGGAGTATCTCGACGAGATGACCAATCATCCCAATTACGAGGTAGCTTTAAAAGCCTTAAAGGCATTGCTCTAAGAAAAAGTCCCCCATGGATTCGTTTCCAGGGGGACTTAATCTCTCAAGAGCTATAACCGTTCCAACTTACCAACTCTTCAATGCTTTTTCTCTTCTTGATGGGTCTTTGCTCATCTCCAGGATAGCCCAAAGGAACTAGGGCAATGGCCTCCAAATGCTCCGGCAACTTAAGCACATCACGAACATGCTCTGCATCAAAAGCACAAACCCAACAAGTACCAAGACCTAGTTCTACAGCTGCCAAGGTCAGATGGTCCACGGCAATGGCTACATCTACATCAACATGATCCTTGCCGTCACGACGTTTCCACGACATACTATGATCCCCGCAGGCCACAATGACAACCGGTGCCTTAGCAAACCACGGCCTAGAATATCCCTCGGCAATTTTCGCCTTGAGCTCATGGTCGGTTACGATAATAAAGTGGCAAGGCTGATAGTTCACAGCACTAGGTGCTAACCTGGCTGCTTCTAGGATTCGGAGTATTTTTTCCTGTTCTACTGGTTGATCGCTGAACTTTCGCAGCGAATATCTTTCAGTTGCCAGTTCTAGAAATACCATGTATGGTGTACCCCCTCTACATCTAGTCTAAGCCTTCTTGTCCACATGTAGTCCCATCAAACGTTTGATTCGTATTTTATGATCCACTTGGGTTGCCGAGGGAAGGTCCTTGACGGTCTTGCCTGTGGTGTTGTCTATAACATGAGCAACGTTTTGCCCCAAATCTTTATTATACTGAAAGCTAAGACGATGATTCTTCTTATCACCCTTAAAGTTGACATCATCAACATTGTCTACTTGCCTAGGGGCAAGCTTAGGAACGCGCCCCTCAAGTAACTCCGAAACCTCCCGCCTAATCTGGATCCTATCAGGTATTCTCATAGCTTTCACCTCCCGGACAGCCTCTACCATATTACTATAGTACTACACTTACCCGGTTTCGTCCCATCTTCTTAGATCGATAGAGGGCTTGATCAGCCCTATTAAGAGCTTCGTTGAAATCCTTATCACCGGAAAAAAAATAAGACGCCCCCAAGGAAATGCTAGGATTGATAGATGCTTGGTCCACCTTAAACTCTAGGGATGATACACTGCTCAACAATTTGGCACCGACCGTTTCCAAATTTTTCTCATCCACCCCGTGCAGCAAGACCACGAACTCATCTCCGCCCCAACGAATCACCTGGTCAGAACCGTGAATGCTTCTATACACAGCATCAACAACTCCCTTCAATACCTGATCACCCACTTCATGGCCAAAGGAATCGTTAATCTCCTTAAGGTGATCTACGTCGAATAGAACGATCCCGGGACTAACACCACCAAGGCGAAATAGTTCAAAGGCATTGGCCAAATGGTCGCTTCCAAAGCGGCGGCTTCTTGCACCCGTCAACACATCCTTGTTCACTTCTAGCTCAAGTTCCTTTGTGCTTTGTTTGAAGTAGAAGTTTTCCACCACAAGGACGACTCCAAGGGCCAAAATGACTAGGAGCACCAAGAGGAGAACCAGCCTTAAGGAAAGTAGAATAGACAGTTTTTTACTTTCGGAACCTGTCTGAGCCCTATATTCAGCAATCTCATTTGTATGCATACCCATACCAATGACCCAATTGAAATCCATATACATGGTAGAATAAGTCAACTGCTCTGAAGTATCAAATTGCATGGCAAAGGCATCTCCATTAGTTAGCTCGTCAATCCAAATGAAGGAACCATCTACGAGGTTGAGTTTTTCGATCTCTGTCTTGATTTTCTCCCTAGTGCTTTCTTCTAAGAAACTACTAAGAACCCCCCAGAGTGCCGTTACTTCTCCGTGTTTAATGGTACGGAAATAATGCAGATCGTCCAGGTCAAAATCTAAAATTCCTTCGGGGCTGATACCAATCCACAGATGTCCTACCAGATAAGGCCTCGCCTCCATTTCTGTTGAAAATAGCTCTATAAACTGCAAATCATATAAGTGAGCACTATAGCTAAACACCGCATACAGGTCATCGATAGTCTGCTCGTAAAACCCTTCCTCCAACTCCCGTATCCAATCAATGGTCAGAACAATATTAGCCACATACGGCTTGAGAAAGTCCTCCTTGATTTCGCTGATGGTACGTTCGATTTCAGCCAAGTAGATCTTGTCCACATTCCTGAAAGAAGCCCACGAAGCATAACCAATGGCAACACAAATCAAGAGGATTAAGATAGTCATGATTGTTGTATGATTAAACCTACTCATAACCGCACCCTCTACCTGGCTAAGGCACGTAAATCATAGTCTTAGTCATACCACCATCAACGATCAGGTTCGTCCCGTTAATAAACTTGTTTTCTGGGTGCGTCAAGAACAGACAAGCGTTGGCTATATCTCCTACATGCCCTACTCTCCCTGACCAATGTTGTACATGATCGATATCGCGCAGGTCATCCCAGGAACCTGTTTCAATCCAACCTGGACTGATGGCGTTCACCTGAATCCCATCATGGGCTAAAGACGCAGCCAAGGCATGGGTCAATGCAATGATTCCGCCTTTCGACGCGGCATAGGCTTCGGAGTTTGCCTCGGATTGAAATGCCCTGGTGGAGGCTATATTGACAATAGAGCCCGAATTTTCCATCCTCATGAACTTTGCGGCCTCCCTGGAACAAAGAAATACGCCTCGCAAATTCGTGTTCATGATCTTGTCCCAATCCTCCACGTTAAGTTCGTAGGGCGACTCAAAACGCGAGATACCTGCATTATTAATCAAGATTTGTATAGTGCCAAACCTTCTTTGAACCATTTCCATGAGAGTAACAATCTGCTGGGGATCGCTCACATCGGTGGGAATATGGACTCCTTTATAGCCCTTACTTGTTATTATGTCTTCGGTTTCAGCTCCCAGTTTTTCCTGATGTTCTGCAATGATGACTTGAGCGCCCCTAGCTGCATAAGCCAGTGCCACCCCTTGACCGATGCCTCTGCCTCCACCTGTGACAACAACGACCTTACCCTCATAGGCCTTGGAGTTTACCATGTCCCTGCCTCCTCGGGGTCTAACCCCTTTATTTGAATTTCGTAAACACTTCTCCATAGTTTTCCTGTCACAAAAAGACGACCATTTTCCTCATCGTAGGCGATGCCATTCAAAACATCAGCTCCTGGATTTTCCTCCTTTTCTCTTTCATAGAGATCCGTAAGATCGAGCCATCCCAAAACGTTGCCAGTCAGAGGATCAATGCGACAAATTTCGTGGCTGAACCACACATTGGCCCAGATCTCTCCGTTTACATATTCCAATTCGTTGAGTAGCCTCACCGGCCCCTTGGATCCGACTACGCCTACTTTCCTAACGATTTCATAGGACTGCGGATCCAAAAAGGTGAGGATGTGAGACCCATCGCTCATAATCAAATGCTCGCTATTGGTAGTTAAGCCCCAGCCTTCACCCTCATAAGAAAACTCATCAATCAGCTGGAAACTGTGGAGATCGTAGACAAAACCCTGTTCTTCTTGCCAAGTCAGTTGAAAGATCCGTCCTTTTAAAGCGGTAATTCCTTCCCCGAAAAAATTATGGGCTAATCCAGCAGATTGTAGTACTTCCCCATCGTCTAGACGCACTTTGCGCAAGGAAGACTCACCGTATAAACCCGTACCCTCATACATGAATCCGCCTACAAAAATCAAGCCCTGGGTGAAAGCCCTTGAATCGTGGGGATAGCGATTAATAACCTCAACTGAATAGCGAATCTCCTGGGCATAAAGGGAAAAAGGAGTCAGAATAAGCATCAAGATCACGATAATCATCTGTACATTTCTGCGATTAAGTTTGATCATTGTAAGCTCTCCTTTAACTTCTTGGTTTTCTTATTCTTCCAGGCGTTAAAAGATCCTTCTTTAGATATGACGAGCCATTGAGGTAGAACGGGATCGAAATGATGATGACAGATATGGCAGACCCCCACTTTTTTTAATAAGAGTGGGGGTTCATTTTGCTAATTGATTTTTAATGCTGTTGAGTACAGTGATAGCTTTTTCGCATCCTAACTGTTCGTCTCGAAGCCCTTCTAAGTGAGGACGATGGCTAGGCAAAAGGTTTCGCCAATATTGCATAGAAAGCACCGGTGGATGCAAAATCTGGTCGTTCTCGTCAATCTTCGTTTGCAATTTAGTGATCCGGATATCAATCGCGTTTGTGATGATCTCATGGGTAATCTCCGTCCGATTTGTAGGTTTCCTCTTGCCAATGGCCAAATGATAGTTGCGAATCGCTTCATCGAGATCATCGTTTTCTAGTGCTTTGAGGGCCCGATTGACATAGATAGATTGCGGCATATAACCATGTTTTTGGAGCTGGGCGATACTAATTTTCGCCACCAATCCAGCCAAGACGCTGGTTAGTAAGCCTAGTGACGGGATCATCTTAGATCTTCAAAGCCTTCTCTAGCCAATCGGCGGTTTTGGGATTGACCTCCTTGAACTGCCTCCATTCACCTTCAGAAATATCCAAGGGGTCTTTGCCAAACATCTGCTCAATGTTGCGGGAGGCAGCCTTTACCAGCTCCCTATTAACCGATAAGGCAGCTAAGACAGACCCGCTTACTGCGAAAAGACCATCAACAAAGTCCAGTCCCGTCAGACTTTCTAATCCCTGTTCAAGAAGAAGACCTGCTAAAAAGCCTACTCCCCCGGCTGTTGTAGTCTTTATTATTTTGCGCATATCATTCGCTCCTCTCATCTTTCAGGCTCTTAATGGCCTTGGCAATATACTCATCCTTTTGTCTGAGACGCTTCTCTAAATCTCGGATCTCAGCACGCAGTTTATTCTCTGTTTTCGACTTGTTACCCATAAAACGGCGGTAGAGGACAGAAACATTAATCCCTAACACAATTCCTACCAGAGTTCCAAAGAGCAGGTACAGCATGTAACCATCTCCCGTGTTCATGGAGAACCTCTCCTCCAACTGCAGATTTCTACATTATATTTTCCACAAGAATAAGAAAAGCCCTCCATCAACATGAAAGTTGTTGGAGGACCCATTAGCGAATCAGGTTAGATCACTTCTACTCCCAAGACCGATCGCATTTGACTTAGGGCAAATGTGTGTGCTTCCTCTTCAAAACTAGCTACACCCTTGGCATAAATGGAACAATGTCACGAGCTCTCTTGGAACTCAGGGCACCTTCATCGGCGACAAAATCATTTTGCATGTCCACCACAATCAGTACTCTCCTCATTAGGCACCTCCTTTGGCGTTGATGATCCGATTCACTGCAGCCATATACTTAAGATACATTTCAACCATGAGGTCGATACTACCATATACCACTAGATTATTGATTTCTTCATATTCATGAACCAACCGATTACGCAGACCCGCGGAGCGGGCTATGGCTAATGCAAACTTGATATCGAAGACATTAATCTCTGCCAAATCAACGAAGGAGTTGTAGTAGTCGCTGGCAGGTGGTTTCTTATAATAAGCGAGTAATACATTGTTCACGTCCAAGGCCATATCAACGACTAATTGCATTACACGCTCCACAGCATAACGCGTTTTATGATCGGCTTGGTATTGCTCATAGGTCCCGGCTTCAGAACCTCTAGTTGTCTGATATACTCATGCATTTTTAGTAACTTATCAACTGCGACACCTAAGTCTGCCATACCATCACTCCCCCTCCGTGAGCAGGTCATTAAGATAATTTTTTCGCTGCTCCCTAAGAAACTTGGTGTCAGCGTACCTTGCAGATGCCTTCAGCTTAAACTTAAGATAACTATCGTTCTCCTCGTGAAGTACCTTACTATTATAAGCTACCTCATACAAAAGAAGAGGGTTAGCGCGGGACAAATCTACCAAGTCGACTCTATCCCTACCAAAAAGCCGTACTAGATCGCCTAACAATGCCAGTTGCTTAGCCGGGTCTAGAGATGTTCGCGACAAATACCCAATATCTATATCACTCTTGCCGGTAAACCGATCGGTGTTGATGGACCCAAATGTGAGGAGTAAAGCCAGATCATAGTCCTCAATAATTCTTCCTAATCCATCTCCAGAAGGCATGGACTACACCTCAATTCTAAGATATCCCAACCCTTACACTCTGTATTAGTTACAAGGCAAAATAATCCTGCTCTTTAACCCTACTAAGCTTCCATTTTAAAGTACCGGACCAATTCTTGCAATTTAAGTCCTAGATCCGTGAGGTCCTGCGCAGAACTGGCTACTTGATGTATAGATGCGGCTTGCTCTTCGGTAGCACTAGATATTTCATGACCTCCGCTGTTGGCCTGTTCGATCCCTGCAGAGATTTCTTGTACCTGCCCCACAATGCCTTCTACTGCTCGAAGGATACTTCGCAAAATCTCACCGCTCTTATCTACGCTACCCAATGCCCTTTCGACTTGTTCTTCACTAACACTCATATCGCTTACAGTAGCGGAAATTCCGCCCTGAATTTGGCTAATCAATGACGTAATCTCTGAAGTAGCCTCAGCAGATTGTTCTGCAAGAGTTCTCACTTCGTCTGCAACAACTGCAAACCCACGACCATGCTCCCCTGCCCTAGCCGCTTCAATAGCAGCGTTTAGCGCTAAGAGATTAGTTTGATCGGCAATAGCGCTGATCGCATCTACGATTTTCCCAATTTTATCCGAAAGAGTACCAAGGTTCGCCACATCATCGCTCATATTCTGCGTGTTTTTTCGCAAAGCGTCCATCTGATTAATAATGTCTTCAATTGCATCTTCACCTTGCACAGCCTGATGGGCAATACTTTCCACAGTCTTGCTCATACTTTGAGTATTTTCATTGATTAGATCCAAGGCACTAGAAAATTCATTTGTACTGCTCGCAACCTCTTCAATAGAGGCGCTTACCTCTTGGGATGCGGCAGCCATTTGTTGGCTCGTTGCAGCCAAGGTATCTGATGTGCTTGAAACAAGCCCCATTGCCTCCTTAATGCTAGCAATAGTCTCATTCAACGCCTCTGCTACCCTACCGACTTCATCCTGGGACTTAACGTGTGATATTCTGGTCAGATCTCCCTCAGCAACGGCTTCAACCACTTGTTGCACTTCCTGCAATGGATTAGCTATATTTTTGGCAAGTACTAAAGCCACAAGAATTCCAATAATTACAAGAGCAATAACAACTCCGGACCCAAAAACGCGAAGCTGGTTTACGTTTGCTAATACATCACTCTCTGTCGCTGCAATACCAATGATCCACCCGGTTGAAGGAATGGGGGCTAAAGCATTTATGCGTGCTATGCCATCTAAGTTATAGCGAACGACCCCAGTGCGGCCAACTCCTAGTTCTTCGATGGCTCGGCCCACATTCGCCAACTCACCCGAATCTCTAAATATGTTCGCCTGATTTAAGACATAATCCCTATTAGGGTGAGCATAAGCAGTACCATCTTGATGAAATATGTTGGCCCATCCAGTGTCTCTGTATCCCAAGCGATCGGTAATGTCGCTGAGCATTGTTCCATCTTGTCTACCTATCAATACGCCCACAACTTGACCATTATTTTTAATCGGAACCGCATACATCAGGACCAAGCTATTGTTGACGCGGCTGACAATAAGATCAGATACAACAGCTTTACCCGCTAAGGCTTGAATAATGTAGTCTCGATCCCCTAGTTGGGCAGAAGAGCCATCGCTATACCGAGCAAATCCATTACGATCAACAGCTCCTAATGCCAAAAACTGTGATAAGCGTTCACTTTCAGACTTAATTGTATGTTCTTGTACGTCCCAGACCATGCTTCTTATCTCTGGTCTTTCGGCAATTGTTTCTAATAAGGCTAATTGTAGCTCCAACCTACCTTCTATGTATCGACTCGCTTCTTGGGCGTCAGAGATTAGTGCCTGTTCGACTTCGGCCATTACAGCAGAAGAACTTCTAACATAAGCAAGTAAGCCTAGTCCCACACATGTGATAAGTACTAATAATCCAACATAAATCGAGATTTTCGCAGCAATGCTTTTCATCTTAAACACCACAATGACCCCCTAGTTATCTGTTACAACAATCTGAGTTGCTACATCTGCAGTGAAAAAATCTGTACTTGATATCTCCTTAAGAGCTTGGACAACATCATCATTGAACCTAGTATCTGTGTACTTTTCTCCAAAATACCAGGCGAAATAAACTGCTTTCCTATATCGTGAAGAAAACCCGCCATGCCTTCAAGCTTCATCAAAGCTGCGACAAGCATGTAGTCCGAACCCTCAAAAATATTTATCCCAAACACCTCCACTAACAGAATAAGCCCTTTTCTGTGTAGAAAAGGGCAAAATAGCATGTTATGCGTTCAGCACATGCAAAAAACAACCCGGCTATCATGATTGCGTCAAGCAACCCGGCTATCATAATTGCGTCAAGCAACCTTAGACCCGTGGCTTTGCGTCCGTTCCTTTCAGAACGTTAGCCCGATTTTCTTAAATTTACTTATGACTAATTAGATTATACTAGGAAATTTGTGAAAGTAAATGCAATGCCCAAAGTAAATATATAAGACGCAAAACACCAATATGAAACCAACTTACATAACAGAATGATAATGCAGGCGGCCCGAACTCTTTGAATAGGCAGAATTGTTCAA
>WPCH01215114.1_pt1 | contig 11179 bp, 9 predicted proteins | sample 5399881 | NCBI WGS metagenome assembly WPCH01 (sample SAMN12869468, study PRJNA574797) | sludge metagenome | isolation source: wastewater treatment of pH5 | place: China:Beijing | collected 2019-05-20 | reverse complement strand
TTGGTTTACATTTTCCTCAACTTCTTTTGATCTGAAAGCAGGGGAATACAGGGAAGTTAAAGTCAAACTCAATGTTCCTGCAACAGAAGAAACAGATGTTGAATGCAACATAAAAATTCCCTGTACCGTATCAGGAAAAATTGTTGGAGCCGGAATTATAATCCCTGTCCATATAGAGATTTCTGCCTCAGAAGCAAACTATTCAGAGGTCGGCTCTTCGGGTACCAGTTCCTCGGCAGGAGGCAAAAGTTTTTCCGGGTCTTTCAATAGCTCAAAAGTGAAAGAAATATCCCAGCAGCTTGTCGCAAACGCCAGCAATCTGGTGGTTGATTCCAGAAAGGATATCACATCTGCGGGTGAAAAATTGAAAAACTCTACCAAAAACTGGGAGGAAACTGCAGACAAGAGTCTTGATAACGCAACAACCGGCCTTGGAAAAGTAACCAGGAAATTCGAGGATACAGGCAGAAGGATTGAGGATGATACAAAAGAGAGATTTGATGACACTAAAAAGAAACTTGATGAACTAAACACAATTTACAGAGATATTATTCAGTACATTGATAATTTCATTAAAATCCGCCTGACAAAAATATTAAACTGATTCAAAATATGCCGGGCAAATCTCACAAATTGACTTTTTGTTATGATGAAGTCGTTCTGTATGTAATCGTTCTCGATATGGACCCGTGTAGACCCGAAGCTGTGGCCTGATTCTTGCTTAACTCAGAAGCAACTTAATAGCCATTTGAGAAATAGATCGAAAATAGAAAGATTAAAAGAAAGCAAAAAATCCGAGAATTTCAGGTGCGGGAGAAGGGATTCGAACCCCTGAACGTCTGCACGAACAGATCTTGAGTCTGCCACCGTTGACCGCTTGGTTACTCCCGCGCTTTTCGGAAATCCAAATAGGTAAAGTTATAACTAGCATATAAAGCTAATCCTGTGAACGAACCAATCCTGCTAATTATTACGAAAGCGGGTAATTCCGGATACTTTTATTTCAGCTTTCGGCTACAAAATATCGGCTTCAGGCTTTAAGTTTATTCCTGTCCGGAGGGTTTATTTTTCTTACGAGCTGTTTACATGCACCCAGTCGAGGTAATCCTGCTCGCCTTTAACCTCCCAGAATTCGATAGCAGGCAGGTCATAGGTGTGTAGGAACCTCACGGTTTCAATGATCTCTTCCAGGCGGGAAGAGTCGGTCTTGGCGAACAGGGCTACTTCGTTCTGCTCCTCCACCTTTTCGTTCCACCTGTAGATTGAATATATCGGAAACATATTTACGCAGGCTGCAAGCCTTCTTGCGACCAGCTCTCTTGCAATTTCAGATGCATTATCCATGCTCCCGGCTGTTATATATACGATTCCGATCATGAAACAGACACCTCATACAAAGTAGTTATAATCAGAAATATGCTGAGCATATGCTGAGTCTTATAAACTGAGCATTATTCATTAATTGCTCATTATTATCTATTGCCTCCGGGACATAAAATATAACCCCCGATGCTGAGATCTTTATATTATATGTGGCTGTTTACATGCGGCCGTAAACTGGCCTGCCATAAAATAATCTTGATGTAAAAGTTACCTTGACGGAAGAATAAACCTGCAATTCCATGTACCTTTTTATATAATTATGATGTATTATTACCCGCAGAGTTCAGTGCTATATGCAGAGAAACTAAAACCTATTTATAACAGAATAGACTACGGGGTGTAACAGGATTAATTATTTGAATATCTAAATTATTTGAATGTATGCCGGCTCCGGACAATTGCTGCTTAATATGCAGCTGGAGATTGCATACCGCGATAGAAGTTGCATATCGCGCTGGAAGTTCACTTGCGGCGTTAACCTCTTTATTAAAGATGTATTCTATATACTGTTATATTTCTTAACAACTAATCAATCGTCATTAAATCTGCTGCATTTATCTGTCAACATTTATCTATTAACATTTATCTGTTAACTTTCATCTATTAACACTATCTGTTAACATTTATCTATTAACATTTATCTGTTGACGTTTAAGTGGAAGTTATACCAAAGCTGTAAAGACTGATCACCAGATAAGTTTATTAAAATAAAAATTACAAACGAGAGCCTACAATGGTTCAGCTTAATAATTTCGGAGAATTTCCTTGAGCGGCACAAGCATTGCACTGAGTATTTTTTTAATGTACTGGTTCCTTGTCTCCATTCTGGACAGAAGGGGCATTCTGGAAAAGTATAACATAAGCACTTTTGGGCCTCTCCCCATCCTTATGATAAGGACAACGAAAGGTCTTAAGCTGCTGGACATACTTGCCCGCCCGAAACGCTACTGGAGAATTTTTGCAAATATCGGGATCCTGATGATGTTTGCAGGCATGGCTGCTATGTTCCTGGTCATTGTCATTTCAGACCTTGCCCTTTATACCTCGTTCCTCAACGACAGTGTTCCCGAACCTGGAAAATATAATTCCCCAAGGAATATCTTTCTGATTCCGGGTGTAAATGAGTTTATTCCCTTTACCTGGGGTGTAATTGCCCTCATTGTCACGCTTGTGGTGCACGAATTTTCCCATGCAATCCTGTGCAGGGTTGAAAACATCAGAGTCAAATCTATGGGAATTCTGTTCGCCCTCGTCCCCATAGGAGGTTTTGCGGAACCTGACGATGAGCAGCTATTCGGCAAAAAAGAAGAAGTAAAAAATGAGCTTCCTTTGACAGCCACGATTGAAGAAATAGAAGCCTGGGAAGAGAGGGAAAGGGAAGAAAAAAAGTTGAAAGAAATTCAAAAAGGAGAGGCAGCTTCCCCTGCACGTGAAGAAACAGGGAATAAACCTGAAGTAACTGCCACAAGAACCCAGAGAGCCCGTATCCTTGCCGCAGGAGTCATGGCCAATTTCTGCGTTGCTTTTATAGCCCTGCTGCTCTTTTTCGGGCCTGTGCTGGGAGCAATTGCTCCCCTGAGCGATGCCATGATAGTGGGCATAAACGAAAGTTCTCCTGCCCAGACTGCAGGGCTTCAGGAAGACATGGTGATTACGCAGGTAGATGATACAAATATCACTACTGGAATGGATTTTCTTTCCTACCTCGAAACCGTTGAACCAGGAGACACTTTACGAATACATGCCTCAAAAGATGATACCGTTTCAGTCTACGAGTTAAAAGTCCCTTCATCTTCAGAAGAATGCCTCAACGGAGTGCCTGTAGGAGGGATTGTTGAAGGAAGTCCTGCAGAAGAGGCAGGAATCGAAACCGGAATGACAATGATCCGGATTGACGACACGCAAATGCGAAGTATTGCAAGTTTCGTAGACTTCATGGAAGGGACAGAACCAAACCAGACCATAGAAGTGGAACTGCTCCCCTCAACAAATTATACCGGCGACCTCACTGAAAACGGCACTGCTGTCTTTAATGTTCATCTGGCCCCCCACCCTACGGGCGGTGACATCGGCTTCCTTGGAGTATCATATGGAGGTGAAGGAGTTCTGGAATGTCCTGCGCTTGGAATGTCCATCTGGATGCCCCAGGCAAAGTTCTATCTTGAAGCACTCAAACAGATACCTTCCCTGCTTTCCGAGCCTATAGGCTGGATCATCCTTTTCGGGCTTCCGATATACGGTTTTGCAGGTGAGGGCTTCCGCGGCTTTTCAGGCACGATTGCACAGTTTTACCACCCTGTCGGATGGGCAGAGCCCCTTGGAGTCGGGATTTTCTGGATAGCAAATTCCCTGCTCTGGATCGGATGGCTGAACTTTTACGTGGGCCTGTTCAACTGCCTGCCTGCGGTTCCGCTTGACGGAGGACATGTATTCAGGGACTACACCTATTCGCTTATGTACAAATTTACGAAGAACGAATCAGTATCTGAAAGGATCTCAAATTCAATTACGGCGAGTTTCTCGATGCTGATCCTGTTATCATTCCTCTTCATGATATTCGGGCCTTTCGTAGGGCAGTTGATATGAACAGTGATCTGAAAACCGCAAAAATGTAACAGCATCCAGAAAGCATCAAAATATGAAATCAAATTAATTATCCGATAATCGAAAAGCCGGAATTAAGCTTATTTTTCCGGCTCTTTTGGTTATTCCGCTTTATTCTGCCTTATTCCGCTTTCCTGGCGATTCGATATTTACTGGCTTCTGATACTGCTTATTTTTCTTGTCACAGGTTTTTATGCTTAATGATTATTTTCTGGTTTACTTAAGAAAAAAATTCATAGATTCGCAGAAACTCACAGGACTTTAGGACTTTAGGACTTTATATCTTCAACAAAACTACACCGGTCATTTTTCAAAGTTTTAAACTGAACGACAACACTATAAAGTAGTTAAGACAATTATGTTAAAAAAACAATTTTAATTACCTGTTATTTTAGATAAATCCGTTAATTCAGGCTATTTGAATTTAAAATATATCGAGACTGAAGATGTGATAGTATGGAAAACTTGCCTACCGGAGTGGAAGGACTGGATTTACTTATGGACGGGGGATATCCCAGGGGAAAGAGCATTCTTGTTACCGGGCCTCCGGGTTCTGGAAAAACTATCCTCGGGCTTCACTTTCTTCACAGGAGTTGCCAGGACGGAAGAAAATGCATACTTGTTCTTACAAGAGAACTCACTGAAGACGTACTCACTCAGGCACACAGTCTCGGGATTGGCCTTGATCCTTTCATTGAAAGCGGGCAGCTCAATATCAGGAATATATTCGAAGACAAAATAAACAAGATTAAAAGCGTTTCCAAATTCGGAAAGGGGCTCTGTGCCGTGGACACGGACATAATCGAATACTTAAGTTCCATGTCTACGGAAGTTGATGTTGTGGTTATTGACAACATCGGAGTAATGGCCATAAATCATGATATAAGGGAGTTCGCAGATGAGTTCAGTTCAATAAGCATTATCCTCCTGAAAAACGGATGTACAAGTCTCTTTGTCATGGACGAGGACTCTTACAATACTACCCAGAGGCTTACGGGCTATATGGTTTTCGGGCTTATGAGACTCATTACACAGGAAAACTTCATTTCCGGGAAAACAAAACAGTATCTCTATATTGAAAAAATGAGAAACACACCTGTGCCTGTCAAATATTCCCTTTTTGACATCACTTCGCAGGGGATAAGGGTTATTTCAGGCATGAAATCTCCGTAAATCTCGGGGATTATGAATGAAAGGGAGATTTTTACTGAAAGGAAATAAAAACATATTATGCTGCTTTTATCAGGAATTCGCAGCAGTCATTTCTGTTTCCAATGGTTTTCAGGGCTTCAAGCCTGCAGCCTGAATCTACTTTCAGGGTTATATTTGAAAATATTTTTCGGGTCAGTGTGCAGAGGATAGGGTTTTTGCGGGCTTCTTCCCCTTTCCATGGGCATCTGGTTCCTTTTACTATCCAGATCTTATCATTTTCTCCCATAGTAGAATAAAAGCTCCCGCCAAGCTGGTTCATTATTTCTGCACAGACATTCCCTGCGTAAGCCAGATCCATTTCCCTGTTTTCGAAGTGGTACATCTCAAGAAGTGTCTTTTCGACCATGCCTGTCATCTGGTTTATAATGACCTTTTTCTCTTCATTGGATACGGACTGGAGCAGGGTAGGAATTACGGCAGTGAGGATGCTCTGCACTCTGTTTTTTACTTCAAGGCTGTCCCTGTCAGCAACCAGCCTGTCGTGAAGGTATTTGACTCTGAGGAGAGACTTCACTCTGGTTTTCAGCTCAAGCCTGTTTATGGGTTTTGTGAGGAAGTCATCTGCTCCTACCTCAATCCCTTTTATGCGGTCTTCAAGTTCAGAAAGAGCGGTAAGCATAAGTACCGGAATAAACTGGGTCTCGGGGTTTTCCTTGAGGATTTTGCAGACCTCGTAGCCGTTGACTTCAGGCATCATAACATCCAGAAGGACGATATCGGGTTTTTCTTTATCCACTATCCTGAGAGCTTCTTTTCCCCCGTAAGCACAGAAAACTTTGTAAGGTTCAACCGCAAGATAGGCTTCCATCAGCTCGACATTCTCCCTCATGTCATCCACTATGAGGACTTTCGGCCTGTTATTTTCATTCAACAAGGCTTCCTCCTTTTGTTTCATGAATTTTAATCCCTTCGGATGTGATTTCAAATATCGACATATCAGGGGATATAGGAGTGCTGCGCATCTTGGATATGCACAGGTAGCGCTCCATTTTCCCCAGATAGGCGTTCTCTTTTACCAGAAGGCGAATAGTACCGTAGACCGAATATTCAGCTAGCTGGTTGGTCAGGTTGTGAGCTGATTCATCCATGATCAGGAGGGTGGTACAGCTTTTTTTTCTCACAAGGTAGTTCAGCCCGTCAAACTGGTCCCTTAACTTTTTTTTGGGAACTCTCAGAGCAAAGGTTCCCAGGTTATCTATGACAAGGCATTCTGTTCCGTCGCGTATGAATTCTATAAGGTTAGGGAGCTCGATATCAAGGCTTTCAGGTTTAAAACCGTATCTTGTCTGCCCTATGATTTCCGAGCGGCTCTCAAATATGTTTTCTATGACAAGCTGCCCGCTTTCATAGTAAGGCTTAATGTCATGCCCCAGCAATTCTGCCTGGTAAAGAATATCTTCAGGAGTTTCTTCAGTTGCGATCATCAGGCATTTTCTTCCTTCAACACAGCTCCTGTGAAGGAAATGGATTCCATAGATAGTTTTTCCACTCCCGGCTACGCCTGTTATCAGGGTTGCTTTATTCCCGGGATAACCTCCGCTCAATTTTCTATCAAGCTCCTCTATGCCTGTTGAAACTCTATCCATTCTGATAAGCCCTCATTATTTGTTTAAATAATTCTTAACACATTACCATTTTAGTGGGCAAAAATGATTTGATATCTGTTTTGATAAATTTGTCCAGAAAAATCTACTTGCAGGATCTTTAATTGAATGAATATGACTGTATGATATCGGAAATTTTCTGCATATATTAAAAGAACTTTTGTAATATAAAAGTTATGTCTGCATTTTATAATTATCCTTTTTAGTAATTTTTGAATTTATTTCGACTCATTTGGACATAAATCCTTTAATTTCTCTCAACTATACATATTTATTTTATCTGTATGGCTTCATAAACATTTTCATAACAAGGCAATTTTTAATTTGCCCTCCTTTTTTCCCTTTTTCTTATTTTTGAGAGAAACCTTTAATATGGATAGTTGCTATCAATACAGCGGCACCGCGGGCTCGTGGGGTAGCCAGGATATCCTAATGGGCTTCGAAGTAAGATTCTTACGAAGACACCCATTGACTCGTGTTCGAATCGCGGCGGGCCCGTTAACCTGTTTTATTTTACAAGTAATGTTTAATTCTGCTTTATTCTGCTTTTCAGTGAATTTGAGGGTCGGTTATCCGGGAACGTTTTCCTCAATTTGTCTTTACCGGTAATGAAAAAAATGAATCAAAAAAGAGGCGTAAAATGGGAAAAGAGAGCGAATATCCTCTGGAAGTAAAATGGATAGATGTAAAACATAAAGGGAACCTGGAGGATGCTTTCCAAATCCGAAGAAACGTTTTTATAAATGAACAGAATGTGCCGGAAGAAGAGGAATTTGACGAAGCGGACCTGAAGTCTCATCATGCAGTCGTGTATGCGGATGGCAGTCCGGTAGCCACAGGGAGGCTTTTTAAATCTGAAAAATACTGGATTATTGGAAGAATTTCAGTCCTTAAAGAACACCGGGGAAAACAGGCAGGAAAGCTCGTTGTGGAAAAGCTTCTGGAAAAAGCCGCTGAACTGGGAGCAAAAGAGGTGCATATCCATGCACAGACCCATGCAAGCGGGTTTTACGGGAAGTTCGGCTTTGTTGCTTATGGTAATACCTTTCCTGAATCCGGAATCGAGCATATTTCCATGGTGAAAAGACTGTAAGTTCTCAACCAGCTAATCAGATTAAGAGCAAACATGGTCTGAAGTTCATCTCATACGGCAATTTCTTAACCAGCCAATCAGGTTAAGAGCCTGTCCGGTCTGATGCTCATATTATGTCGTACCGTAAAATTCCATTTTACGGATAATTACTTATTCGAAAAATAAAATTAGATATTATGACCTGGTACGCAATAGATGCGATAGATAGAGCTTTTTCACGGACAAAAAAAGCTCTTTTAGAACCTTTTGATTTCTGGAAATGGGTGAAACTTGCAATTATTGTTTTTTTCGTTGGAGGTCTCGGGTCCAGTTATGGAGGTCAGGGAACTAACTATAATATGGGCTCCGAAGATTGGGGGAGCGATGTTCCTGCCATTGTGCCCGGTGACGTGCCTGTGTCCCCGTATGACATATCCTGGACAGGCCTTGGCTATGTTCAGTCCATAGACCCATTAATAATTATAGCTGCTGCAATAATTCTCTTAATTCTTTTCGTTATCGTCTTTTCTTATATTTCAAGTGTCATGGAGTTTGTTTTTGTAGAATCTCTGGTAAAAAATGAAGTAAAGCTCCGGGCTTATTTTAAAAAGTTTATGGGGAAAGGCTTTAATCTCCTTCTCATACGTCTGGCCATAGGTCTCCTTTTTTTCATAATTTTTGTTCTTTCTCTGCTGCCTTTTGTCTCAATATTCGTTACAGAGTCTCCTGATTTTTCAGTACCTGCTCTTGTAGGTGGGATACTGTGGATTTTTGGCGTAATTATCCTTCTTGCCCTGATAGGGGCAGTCATAAACTCTTTTTTAAGCCTTGCAATCCCTGTTTCCATTTACAGGGAAACCGGGATTCTCACATCTTTCAACATGGTCTACAGGAATTTCAGGAAAAACTGGCAGGAAATTCTGGTCTACTGGCTTATAAGGTTCCTTCTGGGAATCGGGGTTGGTTTCCTGGCATTGATCCTGTTTATCGTGCTGTTTCTGGTACTGATTATTGTTTCCCTTGTTATTGATGGGATAGCCTATTATATCCTCTCCACTTTCGTTTCTGAACCATTGATCTGGATAATTCTGGCTCTTTTTGTCCTGGCAGAAATCCTGTTTACATTTGCATTACTGATGATGCTGAGTGTACCGTTTGCAGTTTTCCTGAAGTACCACCTGCTGACTTTCCTTGAAAAGTGGTTTGACGGGTTAAATATTCCGTTTTTCGATAAGCCCGCAGGAGAACCGGGAACAGGTCAGGGAGAGATCGGAACAGGTTTAAGCAGTTCGGAACAGAATTTGCCTGAGCAAAATGCCTCAGAACAAAATTCATCAGAACAGAATTCATCGGAACGGTATTCACCGGAAAATGAGATGCCTGAGTCATCCAGACCCGGATCAGACAATTCAAACGGTTCAGACGGTTCAGAAACGTCTGCCAGCCGTGATTTCTAACCCTTAAAGCTGTCCGGGTACCGCTCTCCCGGACTTGCCCAGGAATGTTTTATAAAAATCTTCGGGTAAACCCTGAAATCTCTTTTTTATTCTCTTTCCTTAACCGAGTTCAGAATCTCAGTTTTTTAAGATATAATATAGCATCCTGATACTAACTATACTTGGTAAACACCATACGGGTCTCTCTGTATCCGAAGCATAAACCAGGAGTTGATAAGTATGAAACAGGAGTTCATTGAGAAATATTATCTGGGCAAGGAAGTAGAAATTGACATCGGGGGAAACACAACATACCGGGGAATCGCTGCTGAATGTAATGATGGAGTCCTGAGCCTTAAATGGACTATAAAAGAAGAGGGTTACACGCATATTGAAATAGAAAAAATTGCTGTAATGTGGAAAACCCTTGGCAAGTAAGAATGTGTTAAAATAAATTATATCATAAAATAATGGTGCAAAAAGATACCACAAAAAACAGTATTGTAGAAAAATATCGCAGAAAAATAGTGATAGCAGGAATATGAAAATATACCGGGTTTCATTAAAGTTAACAGGTAAACTCAAAACAAAAGCAAAGAAAAGAACTCAGGTTCTTCTAAGCCCGAATATTATTCCTTTTATCAGGTTTTAAGGAGGTTTCTGTTATTCCTCCTTCTATTTTTCTTCCTTCTATTTTTCTTACTTCTATTTTTCTTCCTTCTATTTTTCTTCCTTCTATTTTTCTTACTTCTATTTTTCTTACTTCTATTTTTCCTCCTTCTATTATTCCTCCTTTTTGTCCTCTGTTTTTAAATTGCCTGTAGCCTGAATGTAAAAACAATGCTTTTCTCAACCCTGAAAAATAATTGCATCTACACTGAATACAGCCGACTTCTCAAGCTCTTCTGGCAGCTCTGCCCGGGCAGGTTATGTAAGCAGGTGCGGTTAAACTGGTGAAAGATATACAACCTGGTGCTTCGACCTCCCCTGATCAGGCTCATTGCTGGAGAGTCGCATCTCTGCCGCAATAATTTCGAAAATTCAGACTATTTAAAACCATTTATCTTTGTTTTAATAAAAAAATTAATATTAAAAACCTTACTTTTTATTGTTAAGAATTAAGTATCAAAAACTAAAGTATCAAAAACTAAAAGATTCTATTTTTTTCTGTACTTTATATAAATTTTTTTAAAAAAGTAAAGCTGCCAACTGAGTTATATTTTTCATAACATTATAAGTTTTGAAACTGTTCTCTTATTTAAAGTTATCTCCTATATTCTGAGAAATAACGCCCAATGATGCCCATTTTACACAGAATAAGTATTTATACAACTATACCAGTTATACTATTGATAAAACATAATACCATTAAACAATAGATTATGGTTTATCGGGGGTAGCATTGAGCTTCTGGGGATTGGGAGTAAGCTCCAGATGATAGTACAGCTTTTGCAACAGGTGCTTGAGAATGCTGAACTGGTAGGTGGGGTTGAGTTACAGAACGGACTTGTTTGCATTTCTGGAAGATACGTTTGCGTTTCAGAATGAATTTACAAAGCACAGGTTCTGACTGGATAAACGAAACTAAAAACGAAGATTGAAATGAAGATTAAATACGAAGATTAAAAACGAAAATAAAAACGAAGACTAAAAGTGAAAAGTAAAAATAAAAACTGAAAACGCAAACCGAAAAAGCAAATCAGAAATTATAAAGGGTCTAAACAAAACTGGGATTAATCTAAACATTTTTTGGAGTGGGACAGAATGACGCTTTCTAACCTGACTGAGGCTGAAAAAACGATATTGATGGATGAAACCGTTACTGATTTAAAACAATCGTTAGAAACTGCCATTAAAAGTTTACTTGC
>WPCH01175627.1_pt1 | contig 11228 bp, 9 predicted proteins | sample 5399881 | NCBI WGS metagenome assembly WPCH01 (sample SAMN12869468, study PRJNA574797) | sludge metagenome | isolation source: wastewater treatment of pH5 | place: China:Beijing | collected 2019-05-20 | reverse complement strand
AACTACCAGCTGCTCAAAGTCATAACCTTCGTAATAGTGAAATCTTCCGGACATACAAACTACTTTTTTTCCGCCCAAGTCGCCGATAATCAATTTGCCTGCGTGCGAATCAACAGTAGTTTTCAGAAAACCGGGAATGTCTGCATAATCTATTTCAATAGAATCTTGGATCTCTTCAGACAATGATCCCAGGGACGAGCCCAATATCAGAGCCAGATCCACTCTGCACCCGATCCTGGACCGGACATAATCCGCAGTTGTTTTAAAGGAATCGTAACTGTAGCTATCAGTCATGCTCACCTCATCAACACAGGTGCTCAATACTCAACAAGCCGGATGCCGTGAGACCTGATTGTATCTTACTTAGTACCCTACCACAAAAAAAGCCTCTGCAATATTTACATTACAGAGGCTCTCTGGAGCCTTCTAAGGGAATTGAACCCTTGACCTCATCCTTACCATGGATGCGCTCTACCTACTGAGCTAAGAAGGCACTTATTTAAATGTGTCCGCTCTGTTGTCTGGAGCGGGTGAGGGGAATCGAACCCCCATATTCAGCTTGGGAAGCTGATGTTCTGCCATTGAACTACACCCACGTATGCAAATGAAGTTCTCGCACCTGCTGAGCGACTCTTAGAAGTATATCTCAATTATTACTTTGTTTCAATATCTCTTTTCCGGTTTTTGCTCATCATGATTCTTAGCAAGGTGCTGTCCATATCCGCCATGCCGTCTTTTGAGATGTGCTTCATATTCATCATGCTTTCTTCAACATCAGATCCGATCATACCGTCTGTCATTTTAATGGAGTTACCCTGCATGGCAACTGCAGCTGCCTGCACTGCAGCATAAATGCAGATTGAAACCTTGAGGGCGCAACCGGCTTTGGCTCCATCACAGATCATACCGGTCAAAGTTCCAAACATATTCTGAGCGGCGGCGATCACCTCTTCAAGACCGCCGCCCATCAGCATTACAATACCTCCGGCTGCTCCGATGGATGCAGGGACGGCGCCACAAAGTGGCGATAGGCGACCAAAAGCTTTCTTTACATGGATGGCCAGTAAATGGCTGAGTGTAACAGCACGCAATAATGATTCTTCGTCACTGTCCAGGTATTCTGCAGCTGCTGCTACAGATACAGTTGCAGTAATACCCTGATTGCCACTGCCTGAATTACCCATAACAGGATACATGGCACCTGCCATACGGGCATCGGCAGCCGCTGCAGTACGCGAGGCACAGTAATCAGACAAAGACATCTTTGAAATCTGTTCTTTGATCGAAGGGCCGACTTCTATTCCATATCCTTCTTTCATGCCGGCATCCGCAATTATCATATTCAGCTTAAGTGCGTCTCTGATCTTGCCCAGCTTTTCCAGGTCAACAGTCTGAGCAAACTCCCAGATATTAGCGATATCATCCTCGACCAGAGTATCCTCCAGTTCCTGGTTGAGCTGCATATCATTCTGATACACAAGATTGTCATCCTGTGTAAGTTCCAGAATCAAATCATGTTTATAGGCAATTACTGCAGACCCGCTGCCGGACGCAGTCTTAATTGAAACCTTTATATAAAGAACCGGATCGTGGCCTGATACCTCAAGCATTACTTTTTCCGCTTCAATCAAATTGCGGGCTGTTTCGACATCTTCAGCCTGCAGGTTTTCCAGCAATTGCAAGCAACGGTCGGGATCTCCGGCAACAGCTCCCAGAGCAGCGGCCATGGCAACGCCCATTTCATCTGTACCCGGAATCTTTACACCCATTGCGTTCTTAAAAATATTAACGCTGGCGGAAACCAGCATACTCTCAATAGCATCATAGCCGGCTTCTTTGCGCGCTAAAGCAGCAGCATAAGCTACAGCTACCGGCTCCGTACAACCTAGGGCTATGATCAGCTCATCTTCAAGCTGCTGCAAATAGTATCTTTCTTTCACTTGGGCCTCCGATCCGAGAAGACTCTTGCCTTTCAGTAATATCAGAATATCATAAAGCCGCTTATCTGCAGCAGTTCTATACCGTATTCTCTCGAAAGAAAGCAAAAGCAGCTTGTTTGTAGACCGACTTCGCTGATCTATGCAATAATAGGGAAAAAGTTTTTCAAAGTGGAGAATCTGTGCGGAAAAAGAAACAGTCATCCGATAATGTGAAAGTCAGACTTGGCGGCTCCCTGATATTTTTGTCAATAGCCGCCTTGCTCGCTATTCTCTTGCTCATTTTACGCGCACTTGCTTTCAATAACAGCAAGCTTGCAGACTTCTACACCGGCAAGATCTTCACACCTTTGGCAACAGCCTTTACTTGGTTTACAAGCCTCCTGCCCTTTTCTCTGACGGAATTTTCCCTAATACTGGGCTTGCCTTTCTTGCTGGGTCTTCTTGTTTATGGACTTATCCGACTGATAAAAAATAAATCACATCGTGGAATCCGCTTCTTGCGTATCTCAAGCATAGTGGCGGCTGTGGCCCTTACACTTTTATCGCTTTTTATCGCTTTTCACGGCATCAATTATGCCCGTTCACCTTTAGCTGACGTAATGAATCTGGAGGTCAAAGAACGCTCTGTCGATGAGCTGGAAGCTGCCATGCGTATCCTGGGGCAGGCTGCTGCTTCAGTGAGGGAAGGTCTTCCTGAGGATGACTCAGGCAGGATTATCACCGGATCAACAGGGGACCTGCAGAAATCTGCTCATTTGGGCTGGGAAATAGCCGGAAACCGCTGGCCGGCTTTGGATAGTTCAGTAAGAAGTAAACCCAAAGGCGTCCTGCTTTCCAAGTATTGGTCTTATACGAAAATTGTCGGTATGTATGTGCCACTCTTGGTCGAGGCAAATATCAATATCGACCAGCCTGACTTTATGATACCTGCAACAACCGCACATGAATTGGCTCATACCCGTGGTTTTGCACGTGAGGACGAGACAGACTTCGCCGGTCTGCTCAGCTGTTTCGTTCACCCTGATCCTATCTGGCAATACTCTGGCCTTATCAGTGCCTGGAAGGACCTGTCCCGCAAGCTGGCGGCTGAAGACCGTGAGCGTTGGAGTCAGGCATATACGGATACTGTGACTGAGGCTATCGCACGTGATTTGGAAAGTGAATACATTTATTGGGAAACTTATGAAACACCGATTGCCGAGGTATCAACGCAAATAAACGATGCCTATCTCAAAGCCAACCGTGAAACAGAGGGCGTAAAGAGCTACGGGGGCGTTGTCGACCTGCTGCTGGCCTGGCTGGAAACAGACGATTCTGACCAGCTACTCTCCTCAATCCTGCCATAATGGAGTCTTCTCAATTGGAGTATCATCTGTAAACAGCTCACTTGCCTTAATGACAGTAAACGGGTCTAGAGTAAAGTCAAATTTTAATCCACCCGCTCCAGGAGAGAGATAACGAAATAATGCATGATCTTCCGGAAGAAAATACTCAGACAATGATCTGATGGGTCCGGTGTGAAAAATCATTGCCAACGGGAAAGAATCGGGGCTTTTTTGCGCCAAAGACTTTATATCAGTTATGGTGCGCTTCATCCGTTCCTGATAATCATCGTATGTTTCACCGCCGGGTGGCCTGGTACGTCCGTTCGTCTCTGCGAAAATAATAAATTCAGACTCAGTCTTAAGCTCGGCTACCGGCCGGCCATCCCACTCGCCAAAGTCACGCTCTGCCAGAGAGTCTTTTAATTCTATATCCATGCCGGGGAAATAAAGTTTTGCAGTAGTTACTGCCCTCATCAGTGGCGAACACCATAAGCTGCTGACTTTCGGAACGATCCCTCTTTCTTCTCGCGCTTTGATTAAAGCTACACTTTCATCGAGGAGTTCACTACAGAGTTTTGATCCCAGGATCTCATGATTGAGGTTTCGATGAGTTAAACCATGGCGAATTGCATAAACTGTAAATCGTTCTTTTGTCATATAAAGCCTCCTCCTTGCTCCGCCAAGCAATATATGGGGGTTTTAGAAAATTAGGTGCTCTCTTTACAGAAAACACCTAATTTTTGTTTAAACATTAAATATCAGAAGCCGGACTGAAAATTCAGTTAATTCAATTCTTTAAGTGCCAGTTCTACTGAAGCATCTTCATGAATAATCTTGGAAATGGCAGAGATGTACTTCTCCGGAGTTTCATGGCCCCAAATATTTCTTCCCATAGCTACGCCGGCAGCTCCTGCCTGCATTGCATCATGAATATCCTGCAAAAGCTTGCGTTCAGATACTTTCTTCGAGCCACCCAGAATAACTACAGGTGCATAAACACTTTCGCAGAGTTCATGCATGCTTTCAATGTCGCCTGTATATTCAGTTTTAACTATGTCAGCCCCAAGCTCCACAGCCTGGCGGCAGGAAAAGATAATGTTCTCAGGTGAACGGGCGTCTTCGCCGCCTTCGAAGCCGCGAGGCAAGGCTTCAGCAGTGACAGGGAGGCCCCAGCGATGAGCTTCCTGAATAGTCCGCGAGAGATTTGTCAGCACTTCGTTTTCAAAAACTGAGCCGGGAAAAGACATGGTAATGATAGAGTCTGCTCCCATAGCCACAGCCTGCTCGGGGGTAACAACAATTTTCATGGCTTTATCTCTTGCACCAAGATGTGAAACGCCCCCGTCCACGCGCAAGATGACGCCCTTGCCCATAAAGCTGTCTGCAAACTTATCCAGCATGCCGACAGTAGCTAAGAAGGCATCTGCTCCGGCTGCAGCACATTGCCTGATTATTTTTTCCGGATTTTTCAGGGCCGGTAGAACATTGAAGTTCCCACCATGATCCATTGCCAGGATCAAGGAGCGGCCATCCGGCTGAAAAATATGGTTCATTCTGTGTTTAGTATTCATATTTTTTCTCCCGTATATTGAACAAATTTTCTTTCGAGTTTATCCCGAACAGATTGAATATCTTTCTTTACCTGCTCCTGCACTTCTTCCAGGTTGTTAAACTTAACTACATCCCGGATATGAGCATGTAAGTCCATCATTAAGACTTTTCCATACACATTCTGTGAAAAATCCAGGATGAAATTCTCCACGGTAATGTAGTCAAAATCATCAACTGAAGGACGTCTTCCTATATTTGCCATTCCCTTAAAGGGCACCCCGTCAATCATGCTGATGACCCCGTATACACCATCCGGCGGCAATAGTTTATTTGCTGCATAATCGATATTCGCTGTGGGCATACCCACAGTTCTGCCTTTTTGCTTGCCAAGTACTACTCTGCCACCAATGCTGTAGGGGCGACCCAAAAATTTCTCTATCAGTTCATAATCATGAGTTATTACGGCGTCTGCGATTCTCTCGTTTCTGACAACTTCTCCATCCACAGTAAGAGGCTCACACCGCAGAATCTCGTAATTTAATGCATCTGCATATTTTTCAAACAATCCAAGCTGGTCATCATCCTCTTCAATTATTACAATTTTCACTCCCAGCTGCTTCAGCTTGTTGACCAAGGCTGCTTCAAGATGCTGCTCTTCAACATCCAGTGAAATAAGTGCATCGATCTTTCTATCTTCTAATAATGAGAATTTCTCCAGTTCAGAGGTTAAACATTTTGGACCATTTTTTGCGTTATCTCGATCAATGCTTATGAGCGCAGATGCAAGGCCGCGTTGGCCGGCAATTTCTTCCAGTTTATCTATCATGGCCATTTGACCTAAATGCAATCCGTCTAAATTGCCTGCAACAATACAGCTTTCTTCTATCGGGCAATATTTCTCTTTGATCCAATCCATGCTCAGCAGTTCCTTCCTATAGTTTTATGGCACATCACTTGGAAAAGTGATGTGCCATATCGAGTTTTTGTCTGATGATCTTTAGAATAATCTTTCAGACTCTAAGACGGGGTCATTCTTCTCTCTGTATTTTGTTCCGACAAAGTAGACCAGCATACCTACTGCAAAATATGCAGCAGTCGCTGCCCATAGCTGCCAGCCGCCGCCAATCACATCAGGAGCATAGCTGCCCACGATGATAACAAGCATAGCGATCGGAAGAATATTTCCACCGGGTGCCTTGAAGTGTTCAAGGTCGGTGTCTTTCTTGCGCGAAGCAACTACTGTTACGCAGATAATTGCAACAACCAGAGCGTTACACAGGGCTCCAAGGTTTATAATTTCGTTTACAGCTGACGGGAAAGCTGCAAGTGCTCCGAACAAGACTGTAATCAGGATAGTCGCATTAACGGGTACACCTGTCTTCTTGTGGTTCTTGCCAAGTCCTCTTGGCAGAATTCCGGAAATTGCTGTAGCCTGAATGGTTCTGGCTGACAAGGTTATCAAAACCAGAATCGTTGTGATTAATGCCAAGACCGCTGCAATAGAGACCAGGGGCACAACCCAGGGAGTACCCATAAGCTTAGCAAAAGCAGCCGCATACATCGGTATATAAGCCATGTCCGGATTATCCAGGAAATACTGTGTTGAAACGAGTCCAAGTACAGCAATAATAGCGAGCACATAAAGAGCGATAACAATGATCATTGCCAAGAATGTAGAACGCGGGACATTCTTTTCCGGATCTTTGATTTCACCAACCATAAATGCTACGGCAACAATTGAACCATAAGCTACCATTGCAATCGGAATTGCACTGATCCAGCCTGTTGCGCCACCGGCTCCCTGGGTAAAGAAAGGAGAAAACAGTTCTCCGCTCCACTCACCTGAACCGAAAGAAACACCGACAAACATCAGAATTGCCAGACCAAGGAGTGCGGTCAGCAGTGTATTTGCTTTGCCTGTTACTGAAATGTTAAAGACATTAAGAACACCACAGACAATCATGGTGATTACTGCGATCAGAGCCTGATAGTTATTGAAAACCGGGAAGGCAACACCAAGGTAAACGCTGACGAAGATAGCGGAGAAAGCCGCGCCTCCCCAGCATCCGAACAAATACGCCCAGCTTGAAATCCAGCCCCAGAGACGGCTGCTCTTTTCAGTTTTGCCAAGTACTTTTGCCGGGAACACGAAAACACCACCTGATTGCGGATATTTTGTAGCAAGCTCAGCATTCAGCAAACCATAGCCAAACAGGATCAGGCCGGCGACAACCCATGATAGTATCGCTGCAGAGCCTGCCTGCACAATTGTAACGCCGGAAAGAGCAAAGATAGCACTTCCGATCATACCGCCTACTAGTACAGCTGTGCTGTCTACCAGGCCTAATTTCTTCTTCTCCATAAATTTCCTCTTTTCTTATTCTTCTTCTATATTCTTCACCGGAGATAAAGCTAAGTCTCCGATGAAACACATAAATTTAAAACTTGACCATTATTCTGTAGGAAGCCGGATCTAATGAACGTTCAAAGGCATATTCAAGATTACTGAACGGGACTTCCTCTGTTATAACTGCGGACGGATCTAAGATCTTATGCGACAGGAGCCGGGAAGCTGTATAGAAATCAACGACCTTGGGGTTAACAGAACCGGTGATTTCCACTTCAGAATAATGAACCTGGTTAAGATCCAGCGGGATTGTGGGTGAAGGTTTTTTGGGATGGAAAGATGTGTAAAGTACAACCCTTGCCTTCTTGCCGGCCATGGCTATTGCTTCTTCTGCAGCAGCTGCTGCCGGAACAGTGCAAATAACCACGTCGGCTCCTCTGCCGTCTGTTAATTCTTTGATTTTCTCTACCGGATCGGTTTTACCCGAATCGATGAGGACATCTGCACCCACCTTTTTTGCTATTTCCAAACGATCGGGATTCAACTCAGTAACTATGACTCGTGCTCCCTTCAGTTTGGCCAACTGTGTATGGAAGATACCCATGATACCTGCGCCCATTACCACAACATCGTTAGCAAGCTCAATTTTTGCTTGTCCGATACTATGAATGCAGCATGCCAGCGGTTCTACCAGAGCAGCATGACCTAGGTCGACATCATCAGACATTTTGTAAACGGCCTGCTCCTGGAAGATAACGTATTCTGCCAGGCCGCCGGGACCATTCAGACCTTCGTGAGTCGATGCCTGGAAGCCGGAAACACAAAGATTCTCCATGCCCGATCTGCAGTAGTGACAATTACCACACTGAGTTAATGCACGGGCAGCCACCTTGTCATTCGCTTTGATTGAAGTAACATCAGGTCCGACCTCTACTACGACGCCGGAAAACTCATGGCCACTGGCGAAGGGCCAATATTTCATAACTCCTGTGTAAACACGCTGCTCTAAGGTGCAGAGTGCTACGCTGTCCACTTTGATTAAGACTTCAGTTCCTACCGGTTTTTTTAGCGGGAGCTCCATCTTCTCGAGCTTTTTCTCAGCAACGGTTACTGCTACTGTGTAGGATTCCATATATACCTCACTTATCTCGTTGTTCTTATGACTCGAGTTTTCTTCTTCTCGCAGCCATAGAAGCAGGATGTCTCCATCCTGTTTTAAATACTATTAGTGCTACTTAACTTCAGGCTTTTCACCGTAATAGGCTGCACGCAAAATTTCTTCAGCTTCCTCAACTGAAGGTTGCCTGGGCGAAAGTCTGGCTGCCATAGAGTGTTCCACTATTGCTGCAAAGTCTGATATTTTCTCAAAAAATTCTTTTTCGTCGACTCCAAGCTCCGAATAACTGTGGGCAATACCGACTTCAGTATTAAAATCCCAAAGATAATCTACCAGGGCCTGGCATTTCTCACTGTCGTCAGTCCCGCCCAAACCCAAACGGGTCGCCAATTCCGCATAAACCGGATGAGGTGAGTGGAAGGCTGTAGTGTAAGGGAGCGTGAGCCCACAAATCAGACCGTGTGGAATGTTGAAGTAAGGTCCGGCCTGGTCCAGCGCATGCGCCAGTCCGGCACTGCTGTTGTTGATTGCAACTCCGGCCATTGTTGCTGCGTAATGTACCAGTTCTCTCGCCCTTCCGCGTTTCTCAGGATCATCCTCATTAACGGAAATCGGCAAATTCTGCAGGATATCAATAGTAGCTCCCAAGGCAGTAGATATAACGATGGGAGAAGCCACAATGCACACTGCAGCTTCGATCGCGTGAGAGAGGGCATCCATACCTGTGTGTGCTGCAATTGTTTTCGGTAATGTGTCTGTAAAATCAGGATCCAGGATAGCTACTTCCGGCACTATTTCAAAACCGAGAATGAGATGTTTCTCCTGAGTTTCATCATTTGTAAATACCGCGGCACAAGTTGTTTCTGAACCGGTTCCACTTGTCGTGGGAATTGCGACTATTGATGACTTTCCTGTAGGTTTCGGCAGTTGGAAAGGCTTGAAGGCATCTTCAAAGGCTAGGCCGGGGTGGTCATGATACAGCCACACCGCTTTGGTCATATCCATTACTGAACCACCACCGATAGCGACAAAAAGATCCGGCTCGAAATCACCCAATTCTTCCAAAGCCTTCTGAATATCTGAAAATGCAGGTTCTGCTGAAATATCGGCAATAAAGCGTAGATCACCGCCGATTAATTCTTTGAGACTCTCCTGCTTTGCTTCGTCAAGAACATTGCTATCATAAATCACTGCAACATTCTTGCCGAAGTACTGCCTTAGGAATGCTATGGAACCGCGTCCATAAATAAGGCGGCCGATGTTAAATTCTGAATAGTCTCTTTGCATCTTTTTTCCTTTATAAACATGACTGCCTGACCTTTCTCTCAAAAAGTCAGGCAGTAAATTACATCTAATAGGCGTGAGCAGTTATACGGCTATAGCCGGACTGGTTACCACCCATATACATATGAACATTGGTTCTGAAATCCAAGGCACTTGTTCCTTCAGGGAAAAAGCCGCCGCTCTCTCTGTCGAGCCTCAGCTTTGTTCCACCATAAACTTTTTCAACAGCCTCCAAATGTACCGGACGTTCCCAGCTGCCGGTTGTGACAATTGCATCTGCCTCGGGTACGTCGTCAACCAGAAGTTGCCCTTCCGTGCCGTCTTTACCACCGAATTCGAATGTCAGCAGTGAGGCTTTAATGCCACGACGTTCAGCGTTCTGCGCTGTAAGCATTCCGTCGATAGCAGCGTTTCCGCCACCTTCCCACTGTATAATCAAGCCCTGGCAGTCGATCTGATCGGCAAGTTTAGCAATCATCTGAGCACACCGGTCTTTATGCCAGTTGCTGGGCTGGTGGCTTCTGGCCAGGATTACACCGCGGAAGTTCAGATCAACACCGTGTCTCTTGTATAGTTCCAGGATAATGGGTCCGTTAACGTGTATCCAGGTCGGTATTTTGTAGGTAGGCCAGGCAAGGTTACCGCCGACAACAGCCCCATCCAGCATCTCATTAGGTTCCAGGAGGGTGGGAACGATATCATCAATAGGCTCCCCATAAAGCAGTGTGTTGGCGTAAACACCCTGGTTTTGACACATCCAGACCAGAGCCACACCGGGCAGTCCATCGACCGGTGTGTTGTCAAACACTTCTTCGCGGGCTGCTTCCTTGCCGACAGTAAGACCGGCCAGATGCTCTGCAATTGCCATTGATGACTTCCTGATGTCATTGTCATATTCAGATGATGACTTATCTTCATACACCTCGAAATTGAGGATCAGGTTAATGGTATCTGCGAAAGGTGTGTAGTGTTTATAAAAGCCGCTGGTTTGAATAATGGCATCGCGCGGATAAAGAAGTCCGCTGGATGCACTGCTCTCATCCCAGGGCAGTGCAGCGCACTGCATCACCGAAAAGCCGTCTAGCAAGTTCGTTACACCATTCCCAACTGTGTATGGATAATTAAGGATTCCGGGATATTCTCCTCCACCCCAGTCCAAAGGCGTTTCAACTTTAATCATGGGTTGAATCGTATCAAGAACATGGATTATCCGGGCATTTTCCCCGGGTCTGTATACTTCGAACCACAGCTTTGATATGTTCTTGCAATGGGGTTTTGCAACCTCAAATAATTCATCATAATTTACTGTAAGAATACCGTCGTTATACGAACACTTATCACCCTCTGTAACTTCTTTTACCGGGTAATATTTTCTGGTTAATTTCATTGACATTTATGCACCCTCCTCACTGTCGCCTTCACCTTTTCTTACTGAAAAAACTGTGGGCGCATCAATAGGTGTCTTCATAACATCGACTGACTTTTCGAGTATACGAATACGGTAAGCCTCTTCACGGTCCGGGGGTAAGCTCGGATCGCCTGAAGGGTAGGTGAAGTCTCCACCGATTATTATTCTGTTTGAGCCTACGGATTCCGCAATCGACATGAATGCGTTGATGTGAACATTGGGGATGCCTGCTTTGTCTAATTCCTTACTTATTGTA
>WPCH01026965.1_pt1 | contig 11228 bp, 12 predicted proteins | sample 5399881 | NCBI WGS metagenome assembly WPCH01 (sample SAMN12869468, study PRJNA574797) | sludge metagenome | isolation source: wastewater treatment of pH5 | place: China:Beijing | collected 2019-05-20 | reverse complement strand
CCGCGATCTGCTCATCGGTGGCGCGGTGCGTGAACGCGAACACCGTGCCCTCGTCGGTGAGCCACACGCCGCCGAACGCATCGGACAGCGTCCGCGCGTAGGTGATCGCGTCGCGGACGGACCCACCCTGTGCGACGACGTGCGGGACCGTCAGCTGCACGAGCAGCACGCCGACCAGGGAGAGGATGGTCAGCGACCGGGCAAGGACTCGCATCGTTGGGCCCTCCGACGTTCGTTGAGCGCCAGCCTCCGGCGCGCAACCCCCCAGCTCGGAACGGACGGTACCAGCCGCGATCGGGCGCTGGCGATCACGGTCCCGTCAAGGTTCCGCAACGATCGTCGATGATCCGGGTAGCGCCATTGGCGCATCGCTGCCGGGCAGTTCGGCTTCGACGACTTCGGAGCCTGTGATCGGCCGAGACGCTGCCGCCTCCACAGTGCCGCCCTCTGTGGTCGCCCCGGGTCTTGACGATCTTGATTCTGGCGGACGTCACTGACTGCCCTAGCACCGAGCGGGAATCGACGCAGCCGGAGGGTCGATGGCATGGCTGGGACCGCTGCTACGGCAGCATTGGCGCTTTCGTCCCCGACACACTCGTTCCGATGTTCCCGGTCACCGGTTCGTGAATCGTGTGACGCTGGCTCTGTCACTCAGGTCAAGGTTCCGCAATCATCCTTGACGGCAGGAGCGCGTATCTGATCTCATGGTGACGGCGCGTGCCGTGAGCGTCGACTCCCCCCGTACCGCACCAGCGAATCTCGGACGGCGGAGTCTGTAAGGTCACTTTGGTATGGCTCAGGAGGAGATACATGCTGAGGTCCCTTCTCCACGCACGTGTTGTCACACTTCCACTCTTGGCGATGATCTTCGCGTCGGTTGCTTGGAGTGCACCGGTGAGCGAAGCCGGATCGATGGCAACCGCCGGAGCCGTCCAAGGTGCGATCAGGTTTCGAACGAGCTTCGGGCTGGTTGATCGGCCAGCTTTGGTCGCAGCGACGTTCGGGGACAGCATGTACACGTCGGAGGACTGGGGCGTACCCCTTAGCGCCGTCGAGCTTCAGGATCTCGATCGTAGGAGCGCCCGAGTCCTTGCTGCCCTGCCCGGGATCGAAGCCGCCTCGAAGTTGCCCGGTTTCGCCGGCGCATACTTCGATCAGGAACGTGGCGCGACCCCCGTCGTCCTGACCTCTGGGGGTTTGGGGAACGCGCGATCAGCCATCTCGTCGGCCGTGGGGAGTTCGGACGATTTCGAGGTCCAGCAGGTCGCACGGTCGCTCGCGGAGCTCGAGCGGCTCCAAGAGCGGGTGATAGCGCGCGTTGACGAACTCGAGCGCCAGGGTATCGACCTCCTACGGATCAACTATCGATTCCGTTCGAACAAGATCGAGGTCGTCGTCGAAAGCGGTGGCGCGAACGTACGCGCGAGGGCAGCCAGCATCGTGGACGCCCCCGACGGGATCGAGGTGGTGGAAGGCGTCCAGCCCGTGGCGGACGCCTGCGTCAACTACGCCGACTGCCCCAATGCCAAGGGTGGTATCAAGATCCTCGGCAACTCGTCGATCCCGGTCTGTACGGCGGGCTTCATGGCGAAGCGGACCGATGTCTCGCCCGACGCCCTGGTGCTGCTGACGGCCGGCCATTGTCAGGTGTGGTCGCAGACCAACGGCAACCTGACCTGGTGGCATGACTCGGTGCGGACCTCGTCGTCGCCAGTCGTGGGAACGCAGAACTTCGGGCGAGTGTGGAGCACGGACCCCGACGACCAGCCGATCCCCGCCGATGTCGGGCTGATCAAGCTCGCGTCCGGGTTCGTGCCTACGAACAAGAACCTGTTGCTGACCCAGAAGAACTACAGCAGCAGCAGTCTGGGCAGTGTCGCTGCGATGTCGAATGCCAACTGGCCAGGTATCGCGGTGTGCTCGACCGGCGCGGGCAGCGCCGCCAAGGGGGGCGACTGGCCCGCGAAGCGTTGTGGCCAGACACTCGCTGTCACGGCCTACAACAAGACGTGCAAGGGCTCAGGTCAGGGATCTGGCGCGGAGCCCTGCGCCCGATTGAGCATGACCGTCGAGGTGAGCTACGACTCGACGGGCGGGGACAGCGGCGGGCCATATTGGCTCGGCCCACAATCCAGCGATTCGCCGTGGGTCGCGATCGGGATGCACACCCACTCCGATCCCGATGAGGACCTACCTACCGATGGGATCGGCTGGTACGTCCCATTGAATACACAGCTGCATGCGCTAGGACAGCGGGGATGGACGGTGAAGCTATGCGTGAATTCCGACTGCGACTAGGCGCCGCCTCCGCAGGCTCCGGATCGAGCCTGCCCCAACGACGGGCACACACGGACCGCCGTGTTTCGGTCACTGCCATCCTTGCGCTGTGTTTCTCCCCTGGTGTCGCCACAGCCCAAGCGCCGAGTCCGAGCGCTCCCTGGTCGCTCGTCGCGCGGCCGATGCTCGCGGCGTCCGTGGCATGGCCGACGGGGTCACTCCCGCGTATCGAGCCGTCCGGGCCGCCGAGCGCAGAGGCCACAGCTGAGGGGATCCATCTCGCGCTGTGGCTGCCGGACGACCCGGTCCCCGCCGGTGACTGGGTCCCCGCCACGGTCATCGCGACCAACGTGGGCGAGGTACCCATCACCCTCAGCCAGGATGCGACCGGCGAACCGGGCTGCGGCCCGTTCCGCATCGCGCTCGAGTCGGCCGGCCTCTTCGGGGACGCCTTACCGGCGGTGGAGGGGAACGCTGGCATCTTCCTGGAACGGCTGTTTCGTGCGGGGCCCTTCTCCCAGCGGATGATCGACTGGAACGATGGTCAGGCATATCCCTGCCAGGACCAGCTGGTCGAAGTCGACCTCGCCCCCGGCGAGTCACTCGAGGCCCGCGTCGGAGCCCCGGCGATCCACGAGTGGCGGAGCCAGCCACTGCCGGGCGGTACCACCACGGTCGTGGTCGGGATGTCATTCGATCGAGCCACATCCAAGAGTGCCGAATCGCACGAGTTCGGCATCGGCGTGTCCGGCGACGTAGCGATCGCGGGCGATCCGCCTGCGTTCGCCGGCCCCGGTGCGTTCGCCGCGACACTTCTGGACGACGAGGCGTTCGCGGCGTGGCTGGAGACCCGCGACCTCGACCGGGACTGGACAGTGGGCCTGCGAGCGCCGGAACTGACCTCTGAGGACTCGCCGGCGTTCCCTGGTGGGCCTGCGCCCATCGACCCGGTCGAGGCGGAAGTGTCCGCTGATGGGGCCGGGCCGAGCAGTTCCTTCCAGATGTCCCTCGACGCATGGACCGGACAGCGCCTCGAGTACCCGGGTCCTGCGCGATAGGCACAGGCTCACGTGACAGCCACGCTGCCAGCCACGGCTGTCACACTCGGTCCCACGGCGTGGAACCGGTGGACGGACGGTCGCGCGTGGGACCTACGCAGAGTGCCCTGGGACGACCCCATGGACGGCCGGCCAGCACACTTTTAATCCTCGTGTCCTGGGTTCGAATCCCAGCCGGCTCACAAGAATAGTGCCGCATCCACGCTTGTATGCTTAGGCACGGACGCGCTGATACGGTCTTTCGGCGTTCTCAAGGTCGTTCTGACAGCCACGTTGACAGCCACGGCGGTGACACGTGGTGGGAGTCGGTGGTGCCGGTGGACGTGGTGGGCCTCGGCGGCGGCTTGGGGATTCCGCCGAGGGCGCTGACCTACGTGGCCATACCATCCGCTCGTGAACGCCCGCATCGACTGCTTCGACTGGTTCGACCGCGAGGGAATGCCCGACCCGACGCCGACGTTGGATGCCATCGCCGAGGGCTGGATCGCATACCAGGACACGTGGCCCGATAACGGGCCGCTCGACACGCCGGGGCGCGACGAGACACACGACTGGGCGTTCAGCGCTGTCTGGCACCTCACTCAGGACCACCCTGATCTCGCGATGGCGTTCGTCGAGGCCGTGGTGGGTCGGACGTCAGAGCCCAGGTACCTCGGACCCCTCGTGGCCGGACCCCTCGAGGATGTCCTATCCGGCTGGCCCTCGGTCGTCGATCACGTCGAGACTCTCGCGGCAGACAGCGAGCTGAGCCGTTCCGGGTCGCGCTGCAGGGCATCTGGCAGCTGTCCATGACCGACGAGGTCTTCACACCGCCTCGTCCGCGGAGCGGCCGACCAGGATGCCCGTGACGTGTGGTGCGACCTGGTCCTGACCCACCACTGGACCAGGGTCGACCACCTCGTGTACGACTCGCGGGACCGGCATCGCACGTGGCCGGCACCTCACGACTGCTCGGACCCGGTCGACGTGCCGGCCGCGATCCGGGAGACGCGGCCGGCGAAGGCATGAGTGGAGAGCGGTGCGACCGACCGCCTTCACGACGGAAGAGGGGTAGCTCCTCGCCACGATGACAGCCACGGCGGTGACACGTGGTGCGAGTCGGTGGTGTCAGTGGACGGGGTGAGAGTCGGCGGCACCCCCGTCATCGGTCGCTCGGCCACTGGTCGATGACCTCGGCGACCGTCATCCCGGTGACGGTGCGGCCCACCGACTCGTCGCAGGCGAGTGATGCGGTGACCATCAAGGGCACGTCGCTCACCGTGAACCCCAGCGATGGGTCCGCTGCCCAGCTGAGTGACCACGTGGAGCCTCTCGGCAGGCTGACGGTCGTGTCGAGATGGTCCTGACGACGCGCCCTGCCCAACGGGACGTCATCGCCATCATCGGTATGGAGCGTGGCGGCGACCGGCTCGTCGCAGCCTGTGAACGTCGCGAAGACCCGCACGTCGGTCGAGGGCACGGGCATCGACGTGTCGCCCATCGAGTCCCGGACCGCATCGACGATGCTCGGGTACCCGACGGGCTCCACATCCGGTCCCTCGGCGCTGTCACGGGCACCCTCACGTGGGAAGAGGCCCATGGGTGGCGCCTGCCCCACCCAGTCCTCAGGCTCCGTGAGCGAGCCCGACCAGCCCGGCTGGTCCGGGAGATCTCCCGCCACGATCCGCTGGAGCCAGGTGCCGCCAGCGAACGTGCGCAGTAGGACGAAGCCGATCGTCGCGGTCGATGCCCGCAGCCGAGGCACGCTCCGGGCGATCCGGGGCAGCCGACGCACGTCGACCCGGACATCGGTCTCGAACCGGCACGGGTCGCCGATGCAGGCCGGGAGCCCGACGTGCTGGACGGAGACCAGGCGCTGGAAGCCCACGTCCCCGCCGAAGCCGCCGTACAGCCCCAGCGTCGTGAACATGACCGCGGGCCCCGCGTTCGTCGCCTCCACCAGCGTCGGCGGCGGCGGCTCGACCGCGACGTGCAGCTCGACGTACCGGTCGTCATCGAACCGGATGTCGGTCACGGACCACGTCCCGGCCGGTGGGGTCGTCGAGCCGAGCTCTGCCGACCAGCCCGACGGGAAGCTCGTACCCGATGAGGGCCACCAGAGGTCCGCGATCTCGCCGAACGCGATGGAGTAGTCGGACAGGGGCACATCGCGTGGCTTCGCGGCCTGTGCCGGGACGAGTCCGAGGAACGTGGCGGCGATGGCCGCGATGGCGACGCCGCTCCTGGTCATGAGGCCGTTCATGGACTCCATCCATCCCTGCGCCCGTGCGGCGCGGCACCCCTGCTTGGCGCGGACGGTATCAGGCGTGGTTCGGTTCCGACCATCGCCATCCGGTCAAGGTTCCGCACGGTTCGCCCGCGGTAGCGCCCTCTCTGTGGCAGCTCCTGAGTGAGGACGGACTTCCTGCCCTCGGCACCCACCTAGATGCGGTCATGCATGCTGCGAGCGCCGAGGACCTGGGCGCCGAGGACCTGGGCGACGAGGACCTGGACGACGAGGACCTGGGCGACGACGCTTCCTCGACCATCACGCTACGCGCAAGGCTCAGCCTGGTCCTGCCCGAGGTGCCGACGAGCCAGCCGCAATCGCCGCCCGAGTCGCTCGAGAGCCTGCTCGCCGAGTTGGCCGCCTTGGCCGGCCTGGACCCGGTCAAGCGCGAGGTTCGGCAGCTCGTCGCGGTCGCGCGCATGGCGAGGCTCCGACAAGAACGCGGCCTCACGGAGGTACGGGTTGGACGTCACCTCGTGTTCACGGGCAGCCCTGGGACCGGCAAGACCACGGTCGCGCGTATCGTCGGGCGGCTATACCGTTCCCTTGGCTTGCTCTCGTCCGGCCATTTCCGTGAGGTGAGCCGGGTAGATCTCGTCGCGGGATACGTGGGTCATACCGCCATCAAGACGGCGGAGGCGGTCACGGGCGCGCTCGGCGGGGTGTTGTTCATCGACGAGGCTTACGCCTTGGCTCGGTCCACCAACAGCAATGACTTCGGGATCGAGGCGATCGACACCCTTCTGAAGCTCCTGGAGGACCATCGGGATGACCTTGCCGTCATCGTCGCAGGCTACCCGGACGAGGTGGAGCAGTTCCTCGCATCGAACCCAGGACTGAGGAGCCGCTTCTCCACGGTGATCGAGTTCCCGGACTACGCCGATGACCAGCTACGCGACATCTTCGTGGATCTCGCTGGTGACCGCGGCTATCAACTCGGCCCTGGGACGCACCAGCGCGTGACGGAGCTCGTCGCCGGGATGCCGCGCGGAGATGGATTCGGCAATGCGAGAGTCATGCGTGATCTGCTGGAGCGCTCAATCGGATTTCAGGCGCTGCGCCTCGGTGCTACGGCGACAGATCAGGAGTTGGTCACCCTTCTCCCGATGGACATCCCTGACTTCGCACCGCGACCGGAGCCACGACGCCGGATTGGCTTCGGGTCCTGACAGCGAGGCGGCACCCCTCGGGTCGGCCACACCGAAGTTGGGCGCGGCTGCGTGCCGGGGGCCAAGCCGTCTGCCAGCCACGCTGCCAGCCACGGCGGTTACACTCGGTCCAACGGGGTGGAACCGGTGGACGAGGGCCGCGACAGGGACCGACGCAGAGCGCCCCGGAGTGCCCTCATGGGACGCTGCCCCGGCACACTTTTCGATCCTCGTGTCCTGGGTTCGAATCCCAGCCGGCTCACCAGTGGTCAGCGCCACATGGCATCTGATACCCAGGTAGGTCCGGCGCGGACGGTATCAGGGAGGTCAGGCTCCGACCACCCTTCGTCGGATCATCGCCGACTGAACTGGGGACGTTCTGAGCGTTGCTGACGACGCCCATCTCCGGGTCGCAGGGTCAGCCGGCCAGTCAAGCAGGAAGTAGTTGGTGGTGACGGACGTCACCGCGGCATTCGTACTACCTCTGGAACTGCCGAAGGTCCTGTCCTACGGTGCTGGCCATAGGTCGCTCGCAGGAGGTTCCTGCCATATCGCCCGCGCATCGGCGGTGCGCATGGTGCGGTTCCACGTGGCCCTTGTCGCAGCGCGACGCATGAGGACGTGCCGCCGATGAACGAGGAGACGAGGCTCGAGACGTACGAAGGCCTGTACCGGTCACAGGCCACCGACAGGTTTCACAAGGACCTGGCGATACTCGGGCCGCAGGGATGGAAAGTCGTCCACACGCTGTGGGACGGGAAATCACTCAAGATCACATATGCGTACCGTTCGAAGGACGCGAACGGTTCAGTGGCAGCCGCACCTCCAGTGCCGCTGAACCCTCCGGAGACGCGGCTCCCTGAGGCGCTGATCCCTGAGGCGCTGATCCCTCCGGAGGCGTTCACGTCTCCACTGGCACCAAGGCCTGAAGTGAGCACCCGGCCGGATCGGGGAACGTTCTGGACGCCCGCGAGGGAGCATCGTCTTTCGCACACGCTGCGTCCCGGCGCTGCGATCGGGACCGTCGTTCTGGTGTCGATGCTCGCCATCACGGGGGTGCTGATGGTGGCAGGAGGCGACAACGGCGGGCCGACCCCCACCACGCAGCCTGTGGCAGAGGCGCCGGCCGGGATGACGCGGTGGGCCAGCGATCCGAGGATCGCGTGGGCATGGTCCGACGAGCCCGCCGCCACCTGCGAGGACGGCCGGGACTGGTGTCGGGTGATGACGGTCGTGTCGGAAGAAGGTTGCCCTGACGGCCTCTATGTGTTGGCCTTCGTTCTGGGTGAGGTCGGAGATGTCATCGGGTACGCCAGCGCTCGGACCGAGAGCCTGGCCCCAGGACTCCGGTCGGAGATGGTGTTCCGTTCGCCACTGGCCACCGCACGCGACGCGCGGCCGTTCGCGATGACCTGTAGGGGCGATGGCTGACAGGCGATCGCCGCCCGGGCTCATGCGCATTGCGGCCCGCGTGTCCCGCGCGGAGGGGAGCGGCGAGCCCGTGTCAATGGCCATGTGAAAGTCCCCATCCGTGGCCACGGGAGGTCCCCACCCACGGAAGCGGTCGCCCGCCGGTACCTGGCAGCACCCGACGGCCCGGACGGCGAGCCGGCGCGCGAGACCGTGCGCATCCTGTTCGCGACGCTCCACCGCCTGCTCGGGGTGGGCATCGGCGAGCATCTCGGCTACCTCCTCACGGGTGCGTGGACGCTGCTCGCAGCGTGGTCGATCCTGACCACATCCGTCGTCCCGGCCTGTCTGGGTGTCGTCGGCGTGCCCATCGGGATCGCCCTCGCCGCCGGTGCATCCGAGTTCGTGGGTCGCAACGAGCGCGATTGCTGGCCGCTGATGGGCAAGGTCGTCCCCGTGGCCTACATCGCGTGGTCCATCTGGTTCATCGCCGCGGGTGTCATGATCGCGTTGTAGCCCTCGTGCCGGGACGCCCCGGCACCCGCGGGCCCGCCGAGTGCCTCGCGGACTGACCTTCGTACCGGCGACTCCGGTAGGGTGCGGTGGCATACCGAGCCGAGGCACGAGGATTCCGCGGGATGCCTCGTGTCATTGGTCTCCATCGCGGGCCTGGAGGCAAACGCCATCGCGGAGGTACAGGCCCCATCATTGTCGGCCACTGGACCCGGCGGAATGCCGAAGGAGGATCACCGTGATGGGCGCCGCTACATTCCCGAGGCCGCTCAGTGGGGTCTATCGTGGTGACGACGGAACGGAGCACCGCGTGCTGGTACGGGGGTTCGTCGCGCGTGAGGAGGACCTCCCTCACGACGAGATCCGCCTGGTCATCACCTACTCCGATGGTGCGATGGGGGTGGTGCCGAGCAGCACGGTGATCCTGGATGAGCGTCCGGGCGCACTCTTCTCGTCCCGAGTCACCGATCGCGACCTCCGTGGTGCCGGACGCACGCGATAGAAGCGCCGAGGCCGCTCATATGACCAGCACGGTGACGACGGCATGCCGAGCAAGCCAATCAGGGATGGCGTACCGGCTACAGGCTTGACTCCGGCGCCCGGGATCCCTCATCCGATGCCGCTCGCCGCTCGACGAAGCGCCGGGCGGAGGCGTCCAGCTCCGTGAGATAGGCCGCCAGGCGCAGACGTGCAGCCTCGGCAGAGGGGGTGAGGCCCTCGCGCTCGAAGATGCGCCAGTGCCGCAGGATGGGCATGAGGACCTCGTCGTGATGGAGGCGCAGGTCGTAGATGCCTGCGCGTGCCATCAGCGCCGCCTTGCGCAGGTAGCCGGGGATCGCGGTACCCGGCATGTCGAACGCCAACACCTCGGCGACCACGGCCTCGGTCGCCGCAGACGGGACGAGCTCGAACGCCGCGGAGAGGATGTCGCGGTAGAACACGGCATGGAGGTTCTCGTCGGCGGCGATGCGCCCCATGATGCGATCCGCGACCGGGTCCTTGGAGTAGCGCCCGGTGTTCCGGTGGGCGATGCGGGTGGCTACCTCCTGGAAGGTGACATATGCGAGCCCCCGCAGCGGGTCGATGCTCTCGCGGTCGTATCCGGTCTGCAGCTGCTGCATCCGACCGCGCTCCAGGGCGACCGGATCGAGGTTGCGCGTCACGGTCAGGTAGTCGCGCAGGACGATGGCGTGTCGGCCCTCTTCGGCGGTCCAGCGTGCGACCCAGTTGATCCACGCCCCGTCGCCGGCCCCGAACATGCCGTGGATGAGGCGGTGATAGCTCGGCAGGTTGTCTTCCGTCAGGAGGTTCAGCTCGAACGCGACCCGGGCCACGCCGTCGAGTCGCGGCTGGTCGGGTGTCCAGGGCTCCTTGTCGAAATCCCTGCCCAGCCGGTACGGGATGTAGTCATGGGGGAACCACTCCCGGGCCATCCCCAGATGGCGGTCGAGGAGTCGTGCGGCCTCCGGCTCGAGCTCGATGAGTAGTGACAACGGGTCATATGCGATCCCCATCGTCGCTAGCCCCGACCGGCGGGCCGGTTCGCCTGGAGGTGCTCCTGCCATGCCGATCGCTCGCCGAGCGGGCTCGCCGTGCTGCCCGACCAACCGCACTCGCATGTCACGGTCTCGGTGCGGTGCTTGTACTCGGCGATGACGTGTCGGGTCGCCGGTCCTTCCGGCCTGGGCTCCGCGCCCTTCGGCCCGGGCAGCGGGGGAGTGCTCCGCCGGAGCGTCATCGTCGCGTCGCGAAGCACTCGTTGCAATAGACGGGCTTGCCCTGCGTCGGGCGGAAGGGGACCTGGGTCGCCTTGCCGCAGCTCGAGCACGTGGCGTCGAACATCTCCCGTGGGCCCCGACTGTAGCTCGAGCCGCCGCCGTAGCCTCCGCCGCTGTAGCCGCCCGAGTTGCCGGATCCCTGCTGGGCCTTTCGCGCGGCTCGACACGACGGACACCGCCGCGGTTCGGTGAAGCCGCGATCAGCGAAGAACTGCTGCTCGCTCTCGGTGAACACGAACTGCTCACCGCAGTCGCCGCAAGTGAGGGTCCTGTCGGTGTACATGGCACTCCCTTCCCGTGCCGGCGTCGCGACGTTTCTCGCGACGGTCGGGAGAGGGGTGTCGAGGTGCCGGATCTGCTCGGTCGGTCGCCAGCATACACGGGTGACTCGGCCCTACCCGCCCAGCATGGCCTCCAGCTCCCTCGCTACATCGCTCCTGCACCCATCGAGCAGATGCCCATACGTGTCGGACGTCAGGACGATCGTCGAGTGCCGGCTGCTCCTTGACGTCCCTGGAGGGCCCTGCCGCGCGCGCCATCGTGACACGCCGATCCGGTCACCCGGTGAGTACCACGATGAGGCTGGTCGCCAACAGCGTGAGCCCGACAGGGACCCACAGCCGCCGCTCGCCGCGGCTGGGGCTCGCGGCATTCATGACCACGCTCACGGCGTCGACCGCCACGACGACCCAGATGAGCCAGGGCAGGTCCGCGGTCAGGTCCGGCGCGACGACCCCCGCCGCCGACAGCACCACGAGCGCGAGCAGGCCGAGCA
>WPCH01230277.1_pt1 | contig 11233 bp, 14 predicted proteins | sample 5399881 | NCBI WGS metagenome assembly WPCH01 (sample SAMN12869468, study PRJNA574797) | sludge metagenome | isolation source: wastewater treatment of pH5 | place: China:Beijing | collected 2019-05-20 | reverse complement strand
TAAATTAAATCATTTTTTAAATTAAATTTTGTTGTAAAATAAAACAAAAACCCTATTAAATCAACAAAAACCGTAATCGAAGAAATCGCCCGATTACGATTTTTCTCAGAAAAGCAAAAAATCGATGATTTGGGCTATGGATTGGCATGCCAAACGAGGCTATTACATACGATTCCTTATTGTAAATACGGTGGATCGTGTATTGACAACAAGAATCTATCGTATGTGATTGTAAGCCAATGTCCCAATTCATAACGCGCCTAGTTACCCAAAAGCCTTTGAAAAAACGATTTCTTTTCTTGTCGTTCTTCACGATCTTTCCGTTTTTCTTCTATGATTGTATTTATCAAATCTTGATTTCGGTTTTCTACAATTCTTTCTAACTTTAGTTTGTCCTCTTTTAATTCAGCAACTTGCGCCGCCATTGCCACTTGTAGCGTTATGCTTTGTTCCAACTTCGTTGATAAATCCTGAATCATTTCTTTTTGTTCTTCCATCATTTTTTCAAGGTTTGAAACGACCTTGTGATCTTGTAAAGCAGGACGAATGTCTTCGCCATTTAAGTAACTTCTCACTTGCTTGTAAGACAGATTTTGATCTTGAATCATCTTTTTAATAGTCACAAATTTATTTATATCTTCTTCTGTATATCTTCTGTGATTTCCCTTTGTTCGTTTAATATCCAAGTTAAATTCTTTCTCATATAACCGCAATAAATCACTACTTAACTCCGTTAATTCCGAAACTTCCTTTTGTGTAAATTCCTTGATTTCTTCCAAGTATTCCACCTCCAATTTTTAAACTTAGAAACCTTGAATCTATTGATATACATAGGCTCGTACCAAACCTAGAATGAACTTATACTAACTTTCATTCTAACTTTTCAGGGAGTTAGAATTCCATATATTATTCTATATTTCTTTATTATATTTTATTTTACCTTTAATTCAAAAAGGAATCCGCACGGATTCCCTATATTTCGCTACGCTTCCTCAAAAAAAATCTACTTTTTGTACACATTTCCGAAATTTCGTTTATGATCTCATCGTTTTTAACGAGAGAAGGTGTACAAATATGAATAATTGCATTGATTCCCATAGTTTTGCAAAGTTATTGGGAATTAAAAAATCTACGTTTTTTTATCGATTACAACGCAATAAATTGCCGCAGCCAACGTATATCGTTGGAAAGAAAATGCTGTGGGACAAAAATAGTTTAATTTCATTTTTTGAAGAAGAACATGAGTGTTTCATCACACGCCTGAAGGAGTGTGATGAACATGACATTTGAAAGTAAATTAAGAGTTTTTATTATTAATATTGTTTTAGTGTTTGTTGTGATTACAAGTATTCACTTCACAAACAATTTCCACGAGAACTTTATAAAAGAATTAGTTAGTTTTAATTTCGAACACATATTTACGTTTCTTTTAATCTTTTTGGTTCAAATCGTACCAGTTGGATTACTTTTATATAAATATTTTAGTAACAGAAAGAACAAATTAGCAGATTCGAATTTGTTGTCTTATAAAGGATTAAATAAAGAACAAAGAAATGCTCGGAATAGTGTATTTTATCCTAAGAACAACAGATATTTCGAAAAAGATCCAAGTGCTTTATACGTTTCTCGTAATGTCCAAATCAAAACAAAAAAGAGTCATGAACACATACTCATGCTGGGCCCAACAGGATCAGGGAAGTCAGCTTCATTTTTTCTTCCTAACCTTATCAATTTAGACGAGGTAAGTCTTGTCGTGACTGATCCCAAAGCAGAGTTATGCCGAAAAAGTCGTGCAGCACTAGAGGAAAAAGGATATAAAGTGATTCATTTAAACTTCAATGATCCTAACAATTCGGCACATTATAGCCTTCTTGCGAACGCAAGACATCATGATGACGTCCGAAAAATTGCTGACGCAGTGTTAGCAAATGGAGAAGCTGGAAAAGGTGACGAATGGAAAGATTTAAGTAAAACAATCCTAGAAGCGTTCCTATTCGATGAATACGATGTAGGAGAAAAGAACATTAGTAGAATGATTAAAACAATGACTAAACTTAATATGAACAATGAAATTGAGGTAGAATCATTCTTTCAAAACAGTTCTGAAAGAGCTCAGATGGCATTTGCACAGTACAAAAAAACAGCCGCAGCTGGTGGTATGATTTCAAGTATTTGGGGAACGATTCAAGGGAAAACAAAAGTATTTGAATTTGATGCAGTACAAGAAGTAGGAAAACAAAATGACTTCACACCAGGCATTTTTAGAGAACAAAAAACGGCCCTTTTCGTGAGCTATCCAGAGGACGAAGCCGTTTATTATAGTGCGTTCCTAGCATCATTTTACTATCAATTATTCAACCAAATTAAAACCCACAAAAGCGTAGACGAATCTTACGGAGCAATGACAGGATTGCCTGTCTATTTCTTAATGGATGAATTTGCAAATATTGGAAAAGTACCAGGAATTGACGTTTTACTAAGTACGGTTCGTTCCAAAAAAATGTCCTTAGTGTTGGGCATTCAAAGCATTGACCAATTAAAGAAAAACTATAAAGATACATTTAATATTATTGTAGAAAACTGTAAAACAAAAATCGCACTCGGAGGAATGACAGGTCCGACAGCAAAATTCTATTCAGAACTCGTAGGGGAAGAAGAGTATACAAATATGTCCGTTTCCGAAGGAAACAAAAGCCTTTCAACCTCTACATCTACTAACAAAAAAGCCATTCTGTCTACGGACCAACTTAGACGTCTCAAAACGTTTGAATTGGTCTGTGTGAGCGACAATTTGAAGCCTTACAAAGACGATAAAAAATTTTATTTTTATAATAATGTTGAATATTTCCTTTATAAACATTTACCCTTCTCTGTTGAAACAACAGAAGATATTATTCGAAAATATTCATCATTTTTGAGTAAGAAAAAAGCAAAAGAAACTGTACAAGAAAGAAAATCACATATACAACAGGAACGACAAGAAATAAATGAAGAAAGAGTTATGATACGACAAGAACAAGTACAAAAACGGGCATTGAGCAAACAAGAAGAAATACAAAAAATGATTGAGCAACGTAGAAAACGTGATCTTGAATAAAAAAGGTGATCCTCACGGATCATCTTTTTATAATTCCAGCAATACTTCGATTTCAGCAGTCAGCTCTAGCAATTTATCTGTTAGTTCTTCTATTTTATCAATTAGATTTAATAATCTGTTCACGCCTTCCAAGTCTTCCATAACCCCTAATTTATCTACTTCAACGTCTAATTCTATTATAATTTCCGAAGCCAATTCTTCTGAAATCATATCTAATCGTTTTATCGTTTTTTCAACGTGAAATGCTGGAACAGAATCTATTTGGATTTCTCGGTCAAAATCCGAAGGAAAGAAGTGAAATAGTTGTTTCACTTGCCCTAATTTATTAACAAAATCCTCCACTTCTTCACGCATCATTTCATGTATTTCTTCTTCTGTTAACATTGTTAAATCAAATACTTCCTGTTGTTTTTGTACATATGTATTCATGATGTTTTGTTGTTCTGTATCGATTTTTATTACTTCCAGAAGAGCCATTTCGAGTAATATATTTAGGTTGTCTTTTACTGTTTTCATGTTAATTTCCTCCCTTCTCAATTAGTTGATTTAACAATTTTTTATACTTATCTTCTAACTTACGAATTTCTACTAATTTCCCTTTTGTACTATCACTTTCAGAGATATTGATCCCTTGGAATAGGTCATCGAAAAACACCTTTTGTCTTTGTATAAGTTCTTGAACTTGTTCTTCTTTTTTTCTTGTTTTACTTTCCCTTATTTTGTTTACTTTATCTTGTAAAATAAGAAATTCATCTTTGAAAAGTTGCTCAATCATATGTAGTTTTACATTTCCAAAAAGATAACGCAGCACAAGTTGTTGTTTGCTATATAATTTCTCTAGAACAAACATGCGAGCTGTTCTTTTTTTCACTTCTTCTTTACCTAAATCTCCGACCAGACTTTCCAGGAATGCCCCTTCTGAAATCAATCTATGATTTCGTGCTTTATCTCTTTTTTCTTTCTCTTCTTTCTTTAATTGTTCTTTTTGTTGAATTAAATTTTCGATCTTCTGTTCTAACTTTTGTATTTTGTCACTCATTACTTCAGACACTTCAAACACCTCCACATTTAAAAATTTTCGTTCGAAATTTCGATAAGTATAATTTGAAATTTATAAAAAGCAAGTACAAAAAAATAAAACCTGTTTCGATCAAGAAAAACAAAAAAGTGGTCCTAAAATGGACAATTAAAAAAAGGAAAAGAACACTGCTATGGCAGCCACTAAAGGCGCACAGATACATTGCAAGCAAAGTTGTGCGGGCTACGCCAAAAACCTAAAAGACAAAAACCCTAAAACCCAAATTCAAACCCCTCCATCCCTTCTCCCAGCTTCCGCATTTTCCTCTGTTCGTTTCCACTCTCATTTTTTTTCATCACAAAAATTACACATACAAAAAAATCCTGGTATCATTCCTTCAAATTTGAACGTAAACTTTTCAAATTTCAGAAGGGAGGTGTTCTTGTTGCAAGAGAAATTTTTTCATATGCGTACACGCATCCATAAACGCTCCGATGGAGCAAAAGCAGTTTCGAAAGCGGCCTATCGTTCAGGAGAAAAACTTTTCGATGAAAAATATGATCGTATTCGAAATTACGAAAACAAAGGAAAAAAAGATGGAATTGAAAGTGAAATATTTTTACCATCACATGTTTCGGAAAAATACAAAGATAGAAATGTTTTGTATAACGAAATCGAACGAATCGAAAAACGAAAAGATGCACAATTGAACCGAGAAATTGAGTTTTCTCTTTACACTGAATTCACGCCATCAGAAAACAAACAACTCGTAAAGAGATTCAGTGAATTCTTCACTAAAAAAGGAATGATCGCGGACGCTTGTTTTCACAAATTGAAAGGTGATAATCCTCATGTTCATCTTACTTTGACCATGCGCGAAATCGAGAAAGATGGTGTAACGTTCAATAAGAAAAAAAATCGTGATTGGAATTCAAAAGAAATGAACGAACAGTATCGTAATTTATGGGAAGAACTCGTAAATGAAATGTATAAAAAAAAAGGATTAGATTTGTTTGTTTCTCGAAAAAGCTTTCAAGAACGAGGAATCGATAAAATCGCAACAAAACATCTTCCCTGGGACAAGAATTCGGATCGTTATAAAGAATTAATCGTTGAAAACAAAAAGATTAAAAAACGGAACAATTTCAAACAGAAAAAGAAAGAATCGAAACAAGAAATTGTACAAGTAAAAGAAGTAAAACAAATTATGCGTAATAGCAAAATTCATGGAAAGGAGGTGTTAAGTATGGAAGCACATAGACGATTTTCAAAATATGAAGAGCAAGAACAGGTACAAGAACGCACCCAAACGCGCACTGTTGGTGACTTATTCAAAGATCATTTGCAAACGCTGGAAGCACAGTATGAACGTTTAAATAACGCTACGCGTTCACTAAAAGAAAACAAAAAACGCTCATATGAACGTTACTGCGAATACAAAGAAACGCAGTATGATAAAAAGATGTCTCTGAAAAAAGAAGATGTCATCGATATGAAACTAAATTACCAAATGCGCAAAATTGATTTGAAACGTACAAAAGTTTTCTCGATTCGTGATTTCCAAAGAAGAAAAGAAATCAAACTAGACATGAAAAAAATGAAGCTGCAGATTAAAAAAAAGAAACTGGAAATGAAGAGAGAAAAGAAAAAACTAAAACTCTATAAAAAAGAACATGCGAAGGACCGTAAAAAACTTATCTCCAATTACAAAGACCGCGCGAAAACATTTTTACAGATTAAGAAAACAGAACGTGTCATGTCTAAAGTCAAAGATCTCAACAAACAAATTACAAATGACAAAGTTGTAAACCTGAAAGACTTTAAGAAAGAGAAAATAAAATTAGAAATGAAACCAACGCAACAAAAAAGAAATCGTGAAATCAAATTTTAAATAAACAAGGGAGAAAAGATGCTTTTAACATCTTCTCTCCCTTGTTATTCATAGTCTTATTAAATTTTCCATAATCCATCTAATTGTTCAATTAAATAGCCACGGTCTTTAATAAATGGATCAATCTCTAATGTAGAAGGAAATTCCTCTGAAAATTCACGTCTAAGTGCTTCCAGTAAAGGTTCTCCCATCTTTTCTTTATATTTGTTAAAGCAAAGATTATACCACTCTATTAGCTGTTGTTCCGTAATGATACCCTGTATACTATCAAATCCAACTTGCCCTAATAGATTTTGAATCAATTGTGATTCAGCTTTTTTACATACAATTACAATCTGATCAGCACGAATAGAATCATTAATATCTTCAGCTAACTCTTCTGTTAATGTTAAATGCTTTACTTGAATAACAGGTCCAAAATTAGTCCACATATCTAAGCCTTTATCAGCTGAATTTGTAACACCTACACGATATATATTACCACTTAGCATTTTTGTGGACGTTTTCTCAGTAATTCCTATTACCTTTTCAGTAAATTCTCCAAAGTCTTTAATAACTTCAGTATCAAAATTTTTAATGCTCAACTCAATCTGAACATCTAGGTATTTGATGATTGTATAAAATAAAGAATACACTGTGATTTCATATATTTTATCAATACTCTTTTTTAATGATTTTTCACTTTCAAACATTTTAAAGAAGTGTCCTAAATCAAATGTATCAACTGTACTATGGCGTACATATTCTTCTACACTTCTTACCATACTTAAACGTTCTCTAAATGTATGATAAATATAATTCTCTACGATACCATTATTTTTAACATTTTCTACCGACAATACATTTATTAAATCAGGAGGAATCGCATTTGCTTCAAATAAATTATCCTGGAATCGTGCAGAAGAAGTACAAATTCTACCTACAAGCCTTCTAGTGACTTCATCTCTCCATCTTTTTGATTGTTTTCTATAAGTGTTGAGATCACCTGGATTAACCGTTTCTTTATTAGTGCGATGATAATGTAAAATTTCAGCAACTTGTATAGGCTTGTACATCAATATTCGTTGCTTTTTGATATGTGCATCTAGTTTCTTCTTTGCTTCTTCAATTGTAATCTGTTTTGCCATGTATAATCCCCCTAGGACAGAGTAAAATTAAAAGTTCATCACTACTTGTCCTTCGTGATTCTCTGTAAGTTCTACTTTATCCGTTTTTTGGTTATACATATATTGTAACATTTTTTGTGAAACCGCTCTAATTACAGGTACAGCAACGCTATTCCCTGTTTGTTTTTTAATTTGAGAAGCACTAACAACAATTTTAAAATCCTCTGGAAAGCCTTGTAAGCGTAATAATTCACGTTCTGTAAGTCTTCTCACACCATTGACTAAAAGATAATTATAGCTAGCACCTGCACGCAATGCACAAGAATAGTCATTGATAGAAATTGCTCCTGATTTATTCTCATGCCAAATCGAAGGATAGAAAACATTTTTTCCTTTAACTTTTTCTTGTCTCTTTTCTTGAATCTCTTTATTAGCAAAAAAGCTTTCAGGTACTTCATCATCTGGTAATAAAATATCTCTTAGAGTGACTTTTTCTCCTGTGCCTTCTGTCGGAAATTCAAAATCAATTGAATGATCTAAAAAACCAACGATAATAATTCGTTCTCTTTTTTGAGGAACGCCAAAATTTAATGCATTAAGCACTTCATATTTAACCTTATATCCTATTTCTTCAAGCTTCTGTAAAATAACTTGCAGTGTTCTTCCACCATCGTGTGTCCGTAATTGTTTTACATTTTCTAATAGAATAGCTTTTGGACGTTTCGCTCGTAAAATGCGTTCAACTTCAAAAAACATGGTACCACGCGTATCAGCAAATCCTAATCCTTTCCCCATAATAGAGAATGCTTGACATGGAAACCCCGCTAATAAAATATCATGGTCTGGTATGTCATCAGTAGAAATTTCAGTTATATCTCCAAATGGTTTTTCACCAAAATTCGCTTCATACATAGCGGCCGCGTGTTTATCCCATTCAGATGAGAATACACATTCACCACCTAGTTCACTAAATGGTGTTCTAATCCCACCAATACCAGCGAATAAATCAATAAATTTAAAGTCATACATAAATTATAAATCCTCCTTATCTTCCAACCATGCCTTCTAATTGTAAAAATTTAACCCTTTGATATGTCGCATACCGAGAACGATATAATAAATTTGATGCTTGTTTAATCGATAAATTATTTTCATTTGCTATTAAAAAGTTATCTTCTATTTCCGACCAACGTCTTTTAATATCTGGTGTAGGAAGATTTTTCAAATCCATACTTAACGTTAAATTCAATAATTCTTCCAATTCTATGTTTAACTTTTTACTCATATCTACTGTAGATATTTCCCCCCAATTCTCCCTAAGAAAATTCTCTACTTGTTCCTGTTTATACAAAGGAACCCCCCCTATTCTCGATAAATACTTACAAATTAAGACCCTTTTTTAAAATTTGATTTGCAAATTCTGATTCTGAAATGTCATTTTCTTCACAATGTTTTTCAATATGCTCTACAACAATTGCCTCTAAATTAAATGTTTTTCTACGTCCATCTTTTCGCTTTTTAGGTCCTGGCTTTTTTCGTTTTTTTATTATTTCATTCTCCTTAAATATGTCTCTTACATAAGAAGTACATGTTTCTATATCTTCTTCAACTACATCTATATTTCTTGTCTTCATTTCATTCCCCCCTTTAACTCTTGTCCCCTCATTTATCTAAGTATAAGTTCATTCTTAACTATTCATAACTATTATGAATAGTTTACACTATGTATATTGAATTGTTCAATATCATATTTTCACAAGAAATCGGTTACATTCTTCTAGGCTGAATTTCAATACGGTATGTGAAATTTTAAAATTTCATAAAAAAAAGCCATTTTTGGTTAAAATGCCAAAAATGATTTTAATTTTTCCTTTCATGAGTCTAAATGACTCACGAGAACGCCCCAAATTTCCATTTTCTCGAACCCTCTAAGGTGTTTGCACCTGAACCGATTTCTGAACATCAGAAAAGAAGAGAAACGTCTCATTTCGATTTCTTACGTTTTTCTTCTAATTCTTTTAGTTCTTTTTTTAAGTTATATCGTTTTCTTTGTAATTCCCCTAATTTTTTCTCGAATGCAGCTTGTTGCTCTTTATGCTTTTCTCTTCTTAAACGATTTGCTTCCAGGATGCTATTCAATTCCTTTTCAATTTCGTCTAATTCTTCATCAGTCATTTGAAATCACTCCTTTTACTTATTATATTGATGGAAATTTTAAAAACAGTTTGTACTCCATACATAACTGCAGTGTTTTTGCCGCGGATTTGCGAACACTTGAATCCTGGCGGATTTAACTCTTTTATTTCCGTGTTTTCCATCGATTCATTTCTTCTTGTCTTTTTAGTAATTCTGCTAATGATTCTTCTTTCTTTTTCTTCAATTCCACACGACGTGCAGCCATTTCTACTTCCCTTTTTTTCGCACGTTCTTCGTATTCTTTATCGACTTGATCCAGTTTATAAAATAAAAAAACAAACATTAATAAAACTAAAATTATTGCTACAACGCCGACCTGAATGAAAAGTTTATCGGGATCACTCAAACCTAAAATCATAGTATTTCCTCCCTTCGAGAACAAAACAACACAAAATACTAAACTTCTAAAAGCTCGAACCGACTTCTGTTATAAGTTTTATCTTTTCAACGTAATATACATAAATTCAAAATGAAGCGAGGTGATACACATGAAAGATTATGTAAAAATTTTTATGATTACATACGCAGCCACAGTACTAGGTAACATTACTTCTTCTCTTGTATTAACTGTTATGTAGTACAAACATAATAAAAAAAGCATTATCGTCAAGAAAAAAGAAAACTAACAGTTTCTTTTTCTTAGATAATGCCTTTTCCCAGTATTACAGGATGCACCCCATCCCATTAGTATACGCAGGACCCCCACCAGTTTCAGTATATGTAGAGAAAAAACAAATAACACAACAGTCCATTACAACCGTTGCGTTATTTGCAGTCTTGCTAAAATCCCAGCGATACAGGATGCCGAGTCCGTTGTTAGTATATGAAGTTGAAATTGGTGATTCCACCTTCAGTTTAAAATTTATTTCGCTTTTTTATATTCAAAGTATTGTACAGATTCTTCTCCTTCAAATTTAACTGATCGTACACTAATTAATTTATCTTTTTCTACTAAAAATTGTCCTCTATTATCTCCAACTGTAAATTCTTGCCCAGGGACTTGTTGTCCTGAAACAGTTTTTGGTTTAAGTTTTTCATCGAGATAAACAAAACGATCTTTTCCATTTCCTCCGTTGACCCTCACCATGTAGTCCTGGAATGGAATAAATATATCAGCTAATGTCTTTTCATGTTTTACTTGTTTTCCGTTTTCATCATAAACCCATTTTCCTTTTTTTAAATCATACATTGTAAAATCCGTACCTTCATTGAGGTACACTATGTTCTTATCTACATCTATGAAATCATTCCTCGATTTAATAGAAAAATAATCTGTCATTGGAAATTCCTTTTCTGTTCCATCTTCAAAAAATAGTTTGAACACATCTTTCGTAGTTAAAAAAGCCGCGTCGCCCTTACTTGTTCTTACATAACCCGTGTCATCGCTTGACATAAGATGAGTCGAAACCTGTGGAAGTTGTACCTTTTTTTTAATTTCCCCTTTTTCATCGATAAAGAACATTTTATCCTCAGCAAAAAACGCTGTTCCGTAGGGAGTTGAATCTGTTTGAGCAATAACCTTATCTTTTATAATCCATTTGTCTTTTTTTACATCCGCGATCGAGACGAAAGTTTGTTTTTTATCAGAATACATAGGGGTATCGCCAGCATTTTGGAAAAAAACCACGCTAAGAGTATGCAAAATTTTATACAGTTTTTGGGCTAATACAGTAACAAGCGAGAACCCGAAAACCGCGCTATAATAGGAATGTATAAAAAGATGAATAGTTTTATAGAAAATAAAAAAGGGGAATCCTTACTTTCAGAAGGATTCCTCTTTTTCATTGCTACCGATAATGAGACGTTATGTTAACTGATAGTGTATGGAGTATACAAAGAAAACAAGAGTATGGCTACCACATTCTTGTGATAAAATGGAATAGAAAGGGTGATTTAATTGAATATTTTATGGGACTTTGACGGAA
>WPCH01164382.1_pt1 | contig 11258 bp, 13 predicted proteins | sample 5399881 | NCBI WGS metagenome assembly WPCH01 (sample SAMN12869468, study PRJNA574797) | sludge metagenome | isolation source: wastewater treatment of pH5 | place: China:Beijing | collected 2019-05-20 | reverse complement strand
TACTGAATATGTCCGACAACAAATTATTAGCCGGTGGCAGATAGCCCAGTCTCGTATTGTGGTGATACCTGAGGCAAGCGATCGTTTGTCAATGAAACCAAAAGCTAACACTCAACTGAAGAACAAGCAGTTTTTGCTTGCAGTTGGTAACGCCTACCCATACAAAAACCTAGAGCTGCTCATTACTTCATTTGCCAAACTTCAATCGAGCTACCCTTCACTCCAATTAGTGTTAGTAGGTAAGACCGACTACTGGTATGAGCAGCTACAGAAGTATGTGCATATACACAGCATTATGAATGTTGTGTTCACTGGTTTTGTCGATGACGCAGAATTATCGTGGCTCTACGCTCATGCGGAAGCATATGTGTTCCCATCACTCTCCGAGGGCTTTGGCTTGCCTGGGCTTGAGGCAATGCAGTTTGACCTGCCTGTGGTTTCGGCTAATGCGAGTTGCTTGCCCGAAGTGTACGGTGACGCTGCGCTCTATTTTGACCCAACTAGTGTCGAAGATCTGGAAATCAAGCTAGAAAAGGTGCTGACTGACTCCAGACTGAGAAAAGAACTCATTGCTGCTGGTCGAGACAGATTGAAGCGCTTCTCGTGGGAGAAAACTGCCTCTGCGACATTGGCTGTTTACAATCAAATCATTTCAAATTGACTTTACTTACCTTTACATATACAATAGTAACATTATGAAAACAGTAATTAATTTCAAAATCGATAAGGAAGTCAAAGAAGAGGCCCAACAACTAGCTCGTGAGTTGGGTATGACTCTGAGCGCTATTGTAAACGCTCAATTACGTGAGCTATTACGAACCAGAGAGTTGAATCTCAGTGCGGAACCTCGTATGAGTTCTTACCTCGAAAAAATCGTAAAAGACGTAGAGCAGGATCGATTAGCTGGCAAGAATATAACTCGAACCAAATCGCTTGAGGACGCCCTCGCACATCTTGATTCGTTATGAAAATAGATTTTCACCGTAATTTTGACAAGCGCTTCAAAAAGCTAAATACCAGACAGAGACAGCAATTCAAAATAAAGTTGACTATATTCACGCAAGATCAATCACACCCTACACTCAACAATCATGGCCTCAAAGGCAGATACGCTGGCTATAGGAGCATCAACATTAGTGGTGATTTTCGAGCTGTGTTCATCCAGCATTCTGCTAGCCATGTAGAATTCATAGACATAGGTAGCCATAGTCAGCTATACGGATAGACTGTATTATCTAGAGCATGAACCAAACTCTACCTGAAATCATCCTGTGTGGGTCAATCGCGATTGATCGAATCATGAACTTTAATGGGAAGTTTGCTGAGATAATCCAGCCGGACAAACTTCACGTGCTGTCTCTGAGCGTTTTGCTCGAACAGCTCGTTGATACGCCTGGTGGTATCGCGGCTAATATCGCCTACTCACTTGGGCTACTCGGTGAATCACCGGTGCTACTTGGATCTGTTGGGAAAAGTGACCAAAAATATATTCAGTCGCTCGCCGACCTCGGGATTAATACTACTAATGTTCATTTCAGTTCATTACCAACCGCTTCATTTAATGTGATTACTGACCAGGACGACAACCAAGTCGGTGGATTCTACCCAGGTGCCATGAACGATGCTGATGAGCTCGACCTGACGAGCTGGGAAGGCAGCGATGCTGTGGTGGTAATTTCGGCTCATGACCCCAGTGCAATGCGTAGGCAAGTTGAACAGGGCAAAGAACATGGGCTACGACTGGTGTACGACGTCGGTCAACAGGTCAGTAACTTACCGAGCGTCGACTTGCAAACAGGCGTCGACTCAGCTGAAGTTGTCATCATGAATGATTATGAACTCGGTGTTCTGTGTAAGAAGATTAATACCACCAGCGATGAACTAGCCAAGAAAGTTCCGATTCTCATAACTACCTTTGGTGGTAAGGGTTCGCGGATTGAGGGTGCAGAAGTTGCTGAAGCAATCCAAATTCAAGCCGCTAAGCCGGCCAGTGTGGCCGACCCGACTGGGGCTGGTGACGCATTTCGCGCTGGTTTTCTATACGGATACTTGAGACAATGGAAGCTTGAAACTTGTGGCCAGCTAGGTGCAGTAACGGGGAGCTTCGCCGTTGAAAAGCATGGAACTCAAGCTCACAGCTTTACACTTAGCGCGGTTGCACAGCGATACAAAGATAACTTTAAACAGGAATTACCAAAAGAATATGACTCAGAATAATCAAAAAACAGATTACAAAGTAGCTGATATTAACCTTGCCAAGTGGGGACGACACGAAATCGAACTCGCTGAGAAAGAAATGCCCGGTCTCATGTCGCTGAGAACCGAATACGGCAAGCAGCAGCCGCTCAAAGGCGCTCGCATCGCAGGATCAATCCATATGACTATTCAGACAGCCGTTCTGGTTGAAACACTAATTGATTTGGGTGCTGAAGTTCGCTGGAGCTCGTGTAACATCTATTCCACACAAGATCATGCAGCTGCAGCCTTGGCAGCTAAGGGTATTCCTGTTTTCGCTTGGAAAGGTGAATCAGAGGAAGAGTATTGGTGGTGTGTCGAGCAGACATTGAAGTTCAAGGATGGCCCGAACATGATACTCGACGATGGCGGTGATTTGACTGCCCGAGTACATGATAAATTCCCTGAGCTTTTACCCGCTATCAAAGGGGTGTCCGAAGAAACCACTACTGGCGTTCAGCAACTCAACAAATGGGTAGCAGCTGGCAGCCTAAAGATTCCGGCCATTAATGTAAATGATTCGGCAACCAAATCAAAGTTCGATAATCTCTACGGTTGTCGTGAGTCGTTGGTCGACGGCATCAAACGCGCCACCGACGTCATGTTGGCTGGCAAGATAGTCGTCGTCGCAGGGTATGGCGATGTCGGAAAGGGTTGTGCGCAGAGCCTACGATCATATGGATCTCACGTGTTGGTCACCGAGATTGACCCTATTTGTGCTCTGCAAGCCCAGATGGAGGGCTTTGAGGTTGTGACTATGGAAAATGCCGCCAAGCGGGCAAATATATTCGTGACAGCGACTGGCAACAATGACATCATCACGTTCAAGCACATGCAAGACATGCCAGACGGAGCAATCGTCTGCAACATTGGCCATTTCGATACCGAAATCCAAGTTGCAGAATTAAATGCGGCCAGCGATGTGAAACAAACTGAGATTAAGCCCCTTGTTGACGAATATGTATTCCCAGACGGCCACCGAATAATCTTACTGTCTCAGGGCCGCCTCGTGAACCTTGGCAATGCCACTGGTCACCCTAGCTTTGTCATGTCGAATTCGTTTACCAACCAGGTTTTGGCGCAGATCGAGCTGTTCACCAAGAAATATGAAATCGGTGTACACCGTTTGCCTAGAATATTAGACGAAAAGGTGGCAGAGCTCCATGTAACTGCGCTCGGTGGCCAGCTAACTACGCTCACCGCAGACCAAGCCAAATACCTAGGCGTGCCTGTTGGCGGGCCTTACAAAGACGACTATTACCGCTACTAGTAAACTGGACTTATGCAAAACCGGTGCTAATTAGGGGCAAATTTGTAAGAGATAAAAATAAGTTTTCTCTGATGGAGAGGTAGCCTTAGCTATATCGAAGGAAGAAAAACTGATTTTAGCCTTTCCAATTGGCAACTGGTGGTGCTGGTTTTGCGTAAGTCCAGTATATTTTTGACATTATTCTAACCATTGTATACACTATGGTTATTATGACTACTGTTTTAAATGTTAAAATTGATGACAAACTCAAGAAGGACGCTCAAGAAGCGGCCAAGGCTATTGGACTGCCTATTAGCACGATTGTATCAGCTTCATTGCGTGAATTCGTACGGACTCGCAGTATTACTATTTCCGACACTCCAAGGTTAAAGCCAGAGGTCGAAGCCGAATTACTAGCGCTTGATAAGAATATAAAGAACCGTAAGGATCTCTCGCCGGTTTTTTCTGATGTCGACGACGCAATCACTTGGCTCAAAGATGAAGTTAAAAAGCAAAGAGTCTAAGACATGGACATACGCTTTTCAAAGCGTTTTATCAAACAGCTAAGTAAGCTGCCGCCGAAACAAGAGGCTAAGTTTTATGAACGGCTGGAACTATGGAAAATAAATCCCAACGACCCCAGGCTTAATCACCATGCACTCTCAGGTAAATTGAAAGGATTCTACAGCTTAAATATAACTGGAGATCTCAGAGCTCTGTACAAGGTCTATGATGGAATTGTGTATGTTTACGAGCTGATTGGCACTCATGCGCAACTGTACGGACAGGATTAGCTATCTGGCGATATAACAACGTGGCGGTCACGACCCTCGCCTGCTGACTGACTAGTCACACCGTCCGCATCACCTACTGTCTTGTGGACGGTACGACGATCAGCTGCGTTCATTGGATGGAGTTCCATGGGCTTACCTGATTCTTTGATAGCCGAAATCCACTGCTGGACTTGTTCACTTAAGCGATCAGCTCGCTGTTTCTTGTACTCGGCAATATCGAGGTTGACGCGCGTAAGTTCCTTTTCGGCATTCTTGAGCATAGAGATTAATAGATGTTGCATAGCTCTCAAGTTGTCGCCATTCTGCCCAATCAGGAATCCGTTCATGCTCGACGAAGGAATCTGTAGTTCAATTACATCTTCATCAACATTAACCTCAACGGCGACATTGAGACCAAAGAAACTTAGCAAGTCTTCCAGCTGTTGCTTGGCAAAGCTAGCTGATTCGTTCATAAGTCAAGACTTCTTTTTCTGATTAGATTTCTTGGCATTGAGTTTTTTAGCCGGCTTTGTTTTCTTGGCTGGTTTCTCTTCAGGTACTTGGGCCATTTCCTCGATATCTTGATTGAGAATTGAGCGTTGCTGAATTACAGCGATAAAGCTACTTGCTACCCAGTATAGAGGTAGCGCCAGTGGAAAACTGAACGAGATTACTAGAGTTAGAATCGGAAAGACATAACTCATTGAGCCGGTCATGACCGCTTGTTGCTCAGACTGTGTAACTTCTTTGCCTGCTTTGGCATCACGTAGTAACTGTTTCAGACCCTTGCTTTGGTCGCGACTACCCATCAGCTGTCGGGTCTGCAGGAACTGCCCAATTCCTGCTAGCAGTGCTATGGGAACGCCGGGCCAGTAAAAAGTTGGAAGCCCGTTCTTCATCCCAGCAAAAGCGTGTTTGGTTAAATCGATACCGAATAAATGTGGCTCAAAGCCCACTTTGCCCGAAATGATGTTCTGAACAGCTTCAAGGCCGGCCGTGAACGAATAGCTAAGCTCCTTAAATGTACCGACCGGTTCATTTACTACATTTTGCAACATAACAAACAAGGCAATTAGTATTGGCAACTGCAAGAAGGCGACCCCGAGAGAGCCCAGTGGATTAATTTCCCTCTCTTTATACAACTCCATCATGGCCTGCGCTTCGCGCTGTTTGTCACCTTTGGCGCGTTGTTTAATCTTGGTTATTTCTGGTTGGAGCTCTCGCATCGCTTTCTGCTGATGTAATTGTTTCTTGAGAACTGGCCATAGCGCCAATCGAACAACAACCGTAAACAGAATCAACGCAATCCCAAAATCATTTCCAGGTATTACTGCATATATGACGATCAGTAGATTAAAAAGTGGCTGAGTTAATACGATTCGAAAGAAATTATTCACAGATAAGTTACTCCTAGTGCACTGCTATTACTCTATAGACTATCACAGAAAGCCTGGTTGCAACAGTGGTTAATTACCCAATAAAAGGCTACTGGAAAGCTGTTTTTTCAGCTCATCAAAGTCTGTTTCCAAAACTTGTTTGTTGTGCACAATCACCACCACATCACCGCTAGGTCTGAGCTTGAGTATATCCTCCATTGCGGAGACAATCCGGCGTCTGATCGTATTGCGAACAACGGCCCGTTTGTCTACCTTCTTGCTGACGACAACGGCAATCCGTGGTGCTTTGCTGGAAATCGTAGTTCGAACACTAAAATCTGATCCCCGTCTGGAGTGACCTGATTTGAGTACCTTCACAACTGACCGCCGGCCATGAAAACGATTCTGTTTCTTCAGCATTAGACTTAATCCCCAGAAAACAATTAAGGAGTTTAGTGTGTTAAACGAGCGCGACCTTTGAGGCGACGACTCTTAACGACAGCTCTGCCTGCTTTGCTAGCCATGCGCTTCATGAAGCCATGCACACGCTTGCGATGACGTACTTTTGGTTGGTAAGTTTTCTTTGGCATAGACTACTACCTTACTACCTCTGAGCTCTCTGGTCAACGGTTCCCTTGGTCTGTATCATATGCAACTTTACGAAAAAGCTTTCCACAACACGCGATCCTTTGTCCACAGCGCTAACAGATGCTGAAGTAAGGCTGTGGAAAAGCCTCCCCTGTTTCGTGCCTTTTTAAGCTTGTCTACCTAAAATGCTGTTTATGGTTGTGGAAAAGTTCTTACTCGAAGTATACTGATCATTACAGAAGTGAACCGTTGGAGGGTAATAAACAGTGGATCTAGACGCCTTATGGCAGACTATTCTTGGTGAAGTTGAAGTCACACATTCAAAAGGAGTGTTTAGTACTTGGTTCAAATCAACTAAATTGTTAGCATCCGAGAACGATAGCTACACAGTGGGAGTTGTTAATGTCTTTGCCAAAAAGCAGTTCGAGGACCGTTTCGATGAGGAAATTCGTGGGATTCTCAACCGTCAGGGATATCCCGTTAAATCAATTGCTTACCGGATTATTTCTGGTGAAACTTCGCGAAATGATTCGGTTCTAGAAACCAGTCAAAGCACAATTACGCGGGCTCGTCCGATAATCTCAGGGCGTACAACCAACTCTCTATCGCAACGCCTTAACGACAAATACACCTTTGATAGCTACATCGTGGGTTCGGGAAACGAGCTAGCCTATGCTGCTTGTCAGGCAATTGCCAAAGATCCTGGAAACAAATACAACCCGCTGTTTGTCTATGGCGGGGTTGGCCTTGGTAAGACTCATTTGATTCAAGCAGTCGGTAACGCGATTAGCCGTAATCACAAAGATTTGAAAGTAGTCTATGTAACCACCGAAACTTTTGTTAATGAATTTGTCGACCACATTCGTCGTAAAAAGAAGTTTTCTGAACGGTATCGATCGGCTGATGTATTGATTGTTGACGACCTACAGTTCATCGCCGGTAAAGAAAAGACTCAGGAGGAGTTTTTCCATACTTTTAACGATTTTCATCAAGCCAACAAACAAATCATCCTCTCCTCAGACCGACCACCTCACGAAATTCCAACCCTCCAGGATAGGCTCCGCAGCCGTTTCGAATGGGGAATGACGATAGATATCCAAGCACCTGATTTCGAAACACGTTGTGCGATTCTGCAGGCAAAGGCAGCTCAGCATAATTTCTTCCTGCCAGATGATACGGTGGCATTACTAGCAACCCATTTCCAGACAAATGTCCGTGAACTCGAAGGTGCCTTAAACCGCGTTCTAGCGCAGTGTGAATTAAGAAATCTTGATCCGACCACAGAGGTTGTGGCTGCTCTATTAGGTGATATGCCTCGTTTGCCAAAGCGAGTTACTGCCAAGCAGGTAGTTGAGAAAACTGCTCGTTATTTCCAAATCAATATTGACGAACTTCAGGGACCAAAAAGAGACAAAACCATTGTGGTCCCGCGTCAAATCGCCATGTATTTGATGCGCACTGAGCTTCATTTAAGTTTCCCATTGATTGCTCGAGCTGTCGGCCGAAAAGACCACACTACCGCGATGCATTCGGTTGATAAGATTACTTCGGCGGTAAACCTAGATGGAATGTTAAGGGAGCAGGTTCAGGAGTTACGGGAGAAGCTTTATGTCTAAATTTAGCCTGTGGACAAGCCTGTTTCTAAGCCGATTAGCAGTTTTATCAAATAGTATTTTTTCATCAAATATGTGCACAAACAACGTCTTGTACTCAGCTTTCCCACCTGTAGCAACATTAGCTTCCCCATTTAATCCACACGCTAATCGCCAAACATTTATCTCTGTAAAAACTGAGTTATACCCATCTTCCACACGACTTAGTATTAATACTACTACGAAGTTAATTAAAGGGCTTTCTATATTTGCAGGGTGGGAAAGCCAGTTAAATAAAAGCATACTAGTAACCAACGAGGAGGAGATATGAAGGTACAAGTTACCCAAGAGAATTTAAGCGCTGCCCTGCAATCAGTTAGCCGTGTTGCCAGTAGAAATACCACTTTGCCAATCTTAGCTAATATATTAATTAGAACATCTAAAAATAGATTGCTCCTATCAGCAACTAATCTAGAACTAGCCATTAGCGAATATGTTGGAGCAAAAGTCGAGCGTGAAGGTGATATTACAGTTCCAGCAAGGTTGATTTCTGAGTTCGTCCAGAACTTACCTTCCGGTACGGTAACTCTAACGGCCGAGGATAATTCATTACATATCGCAACCAAGAACTATACCTCAACAATCCATGGAATATCGGCAATCGATTTTCCTTCAATTCCAAATATAGTCGGTGATCCAGCAGCAATAATATCTGGAAATGTTTTAAAAGAGGCGATATCACAAGTAACGGGAGCTGCTTCATCCGACGAGACTCGACCAGTCCTAACAGGTGTAATGATGAAATTAAATGACAGCACCATAAAACTAGCAGCAACAGATAGTTATCGGCTGGCCGAGCGAGTCGTAGAAGGGATTCAAACAACCAAAGAGGTGCAGGCTATTGTTCCAGCTCGAAGCCTGCAAGAACTCCAACGCCTATTGAATGGAAATGAAAAAGTGGCTATTTATATCGATGAAGGTCAAATGAAGTGCGTTGCTGAGGAACGAGAACTAATATCTAGACTGGTTGACGGCAATTACCCTGCATACGAACAACTAATCCCGGCTAGTAGCGACACTTCTTTTGAGGTTAATCGAGAGGAGCTTTTGCGTCTAACCAAGGTTGCAAGCTTGTTTTCCAAAGACACTGCTGGCAGTGTTACTTTAGAGAGCGATAAACCAAAATCAAAAATTTCACTCAGTTCTATAGCTTCACAGGTAGGAGACAATACATCGTCAGCAAAGGTTGATAATCTGACCAATTCAGACACAGTGACATTTAATGCACGTTATCTTATCGAAGCGTTGCAAACCATCCATGACGAATCCATTAGCTTCAGTTTTAGTGGCAAACTTGCCCCATGCGTTTTGCGTCCAACTAACGTTTCGGAAAAGTATCTATATATAATTATGCCTCTTCGTAGCTAGGCATAACCTTCACCAAACTAGCATATTAAAGGGCGACTATTTGGGTGTCATCGCCTAGCTGGGATAGGGTAGCCGGCAGTAGTTCGGTTGTGGTTATAAAGGTCTGACAACCAATTATTGAACCCAGTAAAGCACCCTGACGGCCAGCGTCTAGTTCACCTAACACGTCATCAAGCAGTAGTATCGGTTTGATAGCTAAAGTCTTTTCGATGATTTCGATTTCAAACAGCTTTAGAGCGATTACAGCGCTTCGTATTTCTCCCCTTGATCCAGTAGTGGACAACGGTTGATGGTTGCGCGTCATAACGAAGTCTTCGCGGTGAGGGCCGACTGTTGTATAGCCAATACGCTGGTCGTGTTCGCGTCTTATTTGCAGGGAATGTACCAGCCAAGCAGAGTATGAGCCATGCGGTTGGTCATAGATGACAGATATAGATTCGTCGCCTTTACTTATTTGTGTGTATAACCTAGTGATTGATTCATTAAGCCGACCAATTATTTTGGTCCGCAAATGAGTTATTTGCTCGCCATACTCACCTAGTTTTAGTTCCCAAACGAAATACTGGTCCGGTGCAACACCGGGTTGTTTTAATAGTCGATTTCGTTGCTTTAAGGCTCGCTGGTAATGTTTGAGAACTATTTCATATCTTGGTTCAAGTGTAATTATTAAATTGTCTAGCCATGCCCGCCTGAGCTCTGGCGGACCGCTAAGCATTCGCAGTTCATCAGGTTCGAACAACACGACAGACCCGCCTTCACGAAAGGTTAACAGTTTTTTGTGTATTTGACCGGATTTCTCATGTTGTTTTTTCAGGCTGTCACCTTCTCTAATCAATTTAACGGTTCGATTGTCACCATCCATGGCAAGGTCGACCCTGGCCCAGTCTTTGCTGTGTTGGATCAGAAAATCATCAGAATTTCGAAACCCAACACCTCTTAGTCCTAAATAGAGCGCTTCCAATAAACTAGTTTTCCCACGGGTATTACGGCCCGTAATCAACACATTGGAATTTACAAAATCGATTTGTCGGTCATTGTGATTGCGAAATTGCTGAATGCGTAGCGAGTTTATCATACCTGTAGTGTAGCTTTGATCGATGGTTTAAGAAATGAGTACACTATCTTATTTGAGGTGCTGGATCGGTCTGTATTTGGTTGATTTCATCCAAAATACTTCTAGGAATGTCAGGGTAGTTAGGGACACCAAGAACAATTTCTGGCATTGTTTTGACTACCCATTCGTCTTTCTCTTTTCGTAGCACCACTCTCAAGAAATCCCGCTTGTTTATTGCGATGTTCTGATAATCCTTTGGAGCCAATATTGCCCCCGCCCAAGTAGCATCTAGGTAGGCTTCGTATTTAAGGAAGTAGTAAGTATCCAGTCCAGTTATTTCCGATTCAACAGCCTGTCTTATGGCTTTTTCTTCGGCTGCTAACTCCCGAGCTAATTTGGATTTACTGTACACAGTTTCGATAACAAGTTTATTGCCAGACTTCTTAACCTGGAAAACCTGATTAATTTTCTGATAATCCTTGTTTGGTCTAGAGACTGCTAAGTAGGTGCCCTTCTTTAGCGAAATTGTTTTAGTACTATCAAAGGTGGCTAACGGTTCTTGGGGTTTTTCATAGGTCAGCACATGGTCAACGTCAATAACATTTGAAAAGACATCGACAACTAAGTCATTTTCACCGCTTCGATATATCACTTTTACCTCATGAGGGCGATTTTGATACCAAACAAACACACCTCCACCGATTACGCTGAGACCAATCAAAAACGAGATTACGGTTATTAGTAGGGATTTATTGCGCATCAGAGCTCCTGCCTAATGGATTATCGAAATTGGTAAACTCAATCTTATAGTCAACCGGATTGTAGCCCCAGTCTCTGATCCGCTGTAAGGCAAAGGCTCTGTCTTCTGAGGTCTTGGCATCAATTGTTACAATTACTTTTGATTCATATCGTTCCTCGATTCGGTAGGTAATATTGTAAAGAATTCCCTCATAGGGCAACACC
>WPCH01296716.1_pt1 | contig 11262 bp, 11 predicted proteins | sample 5399881 | NCBI WGS metagenome assembly WPCH01 (sample SAMN12869468, study PRJNA574797) | sludge metagenome | isolation source: wastewater treatment of pH5 | place: China:Beijing | collected 2019-05-20 | reverse complement strand
GGGGAGCGGTACTACCGAAACAGTAGATTCGGCAACATGATCCGCGGCCGTCCGCTGAATCGCCAGGGAAATAATATCACGGGCTTGTTTTTCTGCTGTTTCCCGTGCTTGAGTCTCCAATTCACGAATCAAAATTGCAGTTTCATGCTTGACTTCGTCCTGCACTGTCTTGAGAATAAGCTCCCTAGCTTCGTCAGTTGTGAGGTGCGAAAGTCTTTCCAATTCCAGGCGCTGCTCTTCTAGGAGTTCACTCACTTCACCCTGTTGGTGCTCTATCTCGCGGTTCTTGCGTTGTAGTGCTTCGTCTTTACGCTCAAGAACTTCGCTCCGTTTATCGAGAGTTTCTTCTTTTTGCGATAGTCGACGCTCCAACTGGTTGAGCTCTGTGCGGCGCTCCTTCGCTTCCTTTTCTGCTTCAGAACGGTATTTGTGAATCTCTTCCCGTGCTTCGACCACTACTTCGCGCTTCTTGGCCTCAGCGTCACGATCCGCCTCTTGTAGGATCCGACGAGACTCTTCTTCCGCCGATCTAATCGTAGCTTCTGCAGATTTCTTGCGTAGAACATAGCCCACACCTGCCGCAATGACTGCAATCAATCCGTATTTGATTAACGTTACAAATAATTCGATACTGTTCACCTCCTCCTTTCAAAAACCTTAGAAAAGAAAGCTGAGTCTAGACTCAGCTTTTTTCCGTGTTTGAGATCACTTTTTCCAGACTTGCATCTCGTTTTCGAATAACTTGGCTAGTTAAGGTAAACAACCCATGTTAATTGTAGTCGTTTTCAAGATCTCTGTCAAGCAGTTCCCCAACTACTCTTCTTGCTACGTTGGAGGGAAAACCCCTGCGCTCAAGGAGGGCGTAAAGCCTCCTTACACGCACCATACCGTCTACATCTCCTGAATTGCTTAGGCGGTGGCGGGCAAGGTTGAGGGCTAGTTCATACTCGACCTCATCCGTATTCAAGACCTGATCTATGTAGCTCTCTTTGATCCCTTTATTTCGTAGCTCAAATCTTAGCAGAAAATTGCCTGAGGGACGTTGTCGATTGCGGTACTGAACGAAATTTGCGGCAAACCGCAGATCATCCAGGTAGCCCATGTGTTCCAGGTATTCCAAGGTTTCCTGGATTTCGCCCTCAGAAAACCGCTCCGCGAGGCGTTCTCGCAACTCTTGAATACTGCGATCTCGCACTGTCAATAGCCGGAACGCTCGAGCTTTAGCATCACTCTTTTTTGGTTCCAACTTCTTCGGCTGCTTCCTCAGTCTTTAAAAGGCCCTTGGCCGCCCTTACTTTCAACTCTACTTCATCTGCCAATTCGGGATTTGCCACCAAGAACTCCTTGGCGTTCTCTCGTCCCTGACCCAGGCGGATGTCGCCATAAGAGTACCAAGAACCGCTCTTATTGATGATATCTAGCTCCGCTGCCAAATCCAGAATGTCTCCATGACGCGAAATGCCTAAGCCATAGATGATATCAAACTCCGCCTCTTTGAAGGGAGGAGCTACCTTATTCTTCAACACCCTCACCCGTGTTCGATTACCGATCATTTCATTGCCTTGCTTAATCGTCTCAATGCGGCGAATATCGAGACGCACCGAGGCGTAAAATTTTAATGCACGTCCACCAGGCGTGGTCTCAGGGTTACCAAACATAATACCAATTTTTTCTCTTAGCTGGTTGGTAAAGATCACGGTGCAATTCGATTTTCCAATCACACCAGTGAGTTTGCGCAAAGCTTGAGACATCAGGCGAGCTTGGAGGCCCATATGAGAATCCCCCATCTCACCTTCGATCTCCGCCCTAGGCACTAAGGCAGCAACGGAGTCAACGACCACAACCTCTACAGCGCCGCTCCGAACAAGGTGTTCGGCAATTTCCAAAGCTTGTTCGCCATGGTCGGGCTGGGAGATCAAGAGGTTATCGGTATCAACGCCCAACTTCTTCGCATAACCTGCATCTAAGGCGTGTTCCGCATCCACTATTGCTGCAATACCACCGCCCTTTTGAACTTCAGCGATAATATGGAGAGCCAGGGTGGTCTTGCCAGAGGATTCTGGCCCATAAATCTCAATAACACGCCCCCTAGGAATACCACCAACACCCAAGGCCACATCCAGTGACAATGAGCCAGTGGGAATGGCAGCTATATTTCTCGAGGTACTTTCCCCAAGTTTCATGATCGATCCCTTGCCATACTGTTTTTCTATATCAAGAATGGCCCGATCTAGTGCTTTTTGCTTTTCACTCGACATACAGTCTTCGCCCCTTTCGAATATAAAACAGATGTTCGTCCCATATCCATAGAAAAAGGAGAAACTTGCTAAACAAGACCCGTGTGGCGGATCTCATGTAGCGCACAGCGTTTCCCCCCGGAAAGCAGATTTACCAACCTCTGTTGGACATCAATTTTCTAGTTCTACACCCTCATCACTATTCCTGCTATGGATGAACGTTCTGTGTAAAGAAAAACTTGTACCGAGCCCAGTGACATGGACGCCATCTACTGCTTCGAGGCGAAGATGTTGCTCCTCATCACGGGTAAAATAGAGCAAAGACAGACTGTATGGCAGGGGTTCCCTTCCCTGAAAACCACGGAGACCGGCGGCACCTGTTGTTCCAGCATTACTGTAGACCGTGCCTCCCCGTTCTTGCACGCCCCAAAGATGGGTGTGTCCATACGCAACTACTGGAAAAAGACCTGGTTCCAATGCTTCCGCAACTCGGTGGTTATGCACCATGAAGATATCTGGACGACGCTCAACCCCAGCCCAAAGGGCATTGATCTCTTGCGCATAGGCTTCTAACTCTGCCGATGATGCCGGTGTAGCCAAGTATGTATCGGCAACCAAGTCCCCAGTCCCCGCAATTCGTAGACCGCTAATCGTCTTTTCTTCATGCGAAATCAGCACCGCATTGTCTATAGTAGACATCATGCGCAAAACCTCAGGTGAATCATGATTTCCGGTCACAAACAAATAAGGTACTTCAAGTTCCGTGATACGACCCATAATCTCCACCTCTAGGGCAGTACCCCAATCGGTGATGTCTCCCGTATCCATAATGAGATCCACTGGAAAACTATTAACCACCTGCTTGGCGAAGCTATAGGCAACAGGGTTATTATGTATGTCAGACACATGAAGCACAAGTACTTCGGCCTTAACGAGGCCAAGTGGTCCTAGATTCTCCACTCTTTGCAACAGAGAGTATAGATTGCTTGCTAGCACCTGAACTCGTTCTCCCAACTCTTCTACTTGACCAAATGCCTCCCAGGCTAGATTCAACACCCAGGGTGCGGCCTCTATCATGCCTTCGTACTCTAGACGTTCGAAGGCATTCATGTCGTAGATCCCGTAAAGAAACATGATGAGGAACAACACAATCAGAGCTCCAAACAAGCCTCCCCGTAGTAGGCGCTTTGGTTCCCGCAGACCCACAAGATATAGAAAAAACATCGATCCAGCAATACCTAGCCCCACTAACTTAAGACCAAAGTACAATAGAATCTGCACGGCACTAGCCCGCATTTGGTCCAACACCAGGTCAGAACTGACTGTCGGTGAAAATACCAGGGTCCTCAAAAGAGATAAGTCAACGCTCTTCAGTTCTAAACTAAGCCGTACGGGTAGCCAATGGGTTGGGGCACTAATTTGGCCCACTGGCGGCAACACTATTCTCGTCTGGCCAGGATAACCAAGATCCACTTTCAGATTGACGATGACTGAGAGAAGCCGAAAATCGGTGGAGGACAAAAGATTGATGAACAAGATCAATCCTATGAAAACAAAAAGAACCGGTAATTGACGACGCCGGTCCTTGGTGAGTTGATACATGTGCCTGCCCCCTCCTCCCAGTAACACCCGATCACCTGTTAGTAAGCCACAACAGGCGCAGTGCCATCAGTGCTGCCCTGTTCTTGATCTGCTCACGCGTGCCCTTCCAGTTATGTCGCTGAACTATAGTATCACCAGGGGATGCCAGACTAATGTATACGAGTCCTACAGGTTTGGTCTCTGTTCCTCCTCCCGGGCCAGCAATACCTGTGATCGCCAGACCCAAATCGCTCTTGGCCTTGAGCCGTGCTCCCTCCGCCATCTCTTTGGCTGTTTCGCTGCTCACCGCTCCAAATCTGTCTAGGGTTGCCTGCTGCACACCTAGTTCATCGACTTTGGCCCGATTACTATAGACAATATAACCTCTATCAAGAAATCCAGAACTCCCAGGCACATTCGTCAAACGATGACCAACGAGTCCTCCGGTACATGATTCGGCGATAGCCAAGGTTAGCTGTTTCTCCAACAAGATTTCGGCTACCACCTCTTCGAGGCTCTGGGTATCGGTTCCGTAGAGGTAGTCCTTGGTCCGGGACCGGATCTCAGCTTCGACGGGTGCCATCAACTCAAGCCCCGCCCTTTGACTTTCCGCCTTCACGGCCATCCTTAGTCGCACAGTACCCGCTGAGGCGTAGAGTGCCAAAGTAGGATTCGTTTGCTCACTGAGAAGATCGGTCAACATTTCCTCGAGACTAGACTCTCCAATACCCGCGAACTGAAGGTTCTTAGTAACTAGAACCTGGCCTGAACCTTTCGCCAATAGAAGCGACGCGACAGTAGCGTTAAACATGGCCTTTAGTTCATAGGATACCCCTGGCAAAGCAATGACTAATTTTCCATCAGTCTCTAGCCAAAATCCCGGCGCAGTGCCTACGGGATTGGGGATAACCCGACTTCCCTCTGGAAAGAGGGCCTGTTTGCGATTATGTTCTGGCATAGATGATTGGCCATGACGTTCTGCAAACCACTGTTGTAACTCAGCAAGGACGGCTTTATGTTCCTGTAAGGGTCTGCCAGTGACTTTGCTAACGACTTCCCGAGTCAGGTCGTCATCGGTAGGTCCTAGACCCCCACTCATTATAACCACATCACTTCGCCGCAGGGCATCTGCTAATACTCCGCTCACCCTATCGAGATTGTCCCCTACCGTTGACTTGAAAAATACATCAACACCTAAGTCAGCTAGATGGCCTGCCAAGAATGTGGCATTCGTATCGACGATTTCGCCTAAAAGCAGTTCGGTACCGACCATGACCAGTTCTGCACGCATGAAATTCACTCCATAGTTTTCAGAATTTTGAATCTACATATTCTTTTTTCGCATAGGGTGTGGTATAGTAGAGGTGCCTGGGGAAATTAAGGAGGCACTATGAACGGTAGGAGTTCTCGTCACCTATTGTTACTGATTATCTCCGCCTTGCTTATAACGACAAGTGCTTGCACACCACAATCATCGCTGATCGCAAAAACACCGGTGACCATCCTCGGCACTCTGGCTTCTTTTGAGATGCCCGAAGCGGTAGAAGCACGCATCGTGATCAGCAGAAACAAACATGTGGTAGAAGAAACCGTTCCGGTGATTAACAATGAATTCTCCGCCACACTCCAGGTACCCATAGGAGAATGGGAGGTCACTGTCCTATTGGTGGATGCCGAAGGGATGGTGCTCTTTCAAAGTAAAGCACAATCTATGAAAATTGCCCCGAACGGCCCGCAACTCCTAGAACTCGTTCTAAGGCCAGCTGATAGCCAGGTCCATGTTAGTATCGACCTTGAGCAATACGTGTTCAGGCATGTAGCTCTGCGGGCGAGGATCCATTTTAATGACGAAGTCCACGAAGTGGTCCGCGAAGACTCCCTCAGTCCCTTGGAGGGCATCATTGATTTGACACCCGGGAGCTATGAGTTCAAGATCGAGCTATACACCGAATCCTTCCGTGTCGGTGACAGGTTGGGACCCGGGGCCTGGGAAGTTATCCATGTTAGGGAAAGCGAGGAACTGTATATCCATTGGAGTCCAGCCTCTGAAGCATTATTCGTATCCGGCCGCGTGGAGACCTTGCTACCTGCTCCAACCAATGTGACGTTACGCGATGTGCTCGAAGGAGTATCGCTGACATGGGATCCGGTAATCCACCGAGATCTTGTAGGATACTTCGTTTTTGCTCAAACGAGCCCCCTGGAGCGTTTTGAATTATTGAACCCACTCCCGTTGGAGGAACCTCACTTTACCTATAAAATCGAACTGGAGCAGCCACCTGAAATCAACTATGTAGTGGCGGCGGTTAGCGCCAACGGACTAGTTGGTTACTACTCACACCCCCAAATATGGAATCCTTAAATGGACAAGAGGCACAGGATCTTCCTGTGCCTTCATTTACATCCGCCATAGAGCAATCAAAATACCTAAGGCACCACCAACAAGCACCTCAAAGGGTGTATGCCCCAATAGCTCCCGAAGTCGTTCGGGATGCAACTCCCTACGGTTCAGGTCTTCAACAATTGCGTTGAGAACTCTAGCTTGTTTTCCTGCCGCCCTCCGCACACCAGAGGCATCGTACATCACAATTATTGCAAAGACTGCTGCCAAAGCAAATAGGGTCGAGTCAAATCCTTCATGGATACCTATCCCCATGCTTAGAGATGTGACGAAGGCGCTGTGGGAACTAGGCATTCCGCCAGGCTCCACCAGTCTCCGAAAGTTCAGTTCTCTAGACACAAAGGCCCAAGAGACGATCTTCAAGAACTGGGCAATAGCCCAAGCTAAAACGGCAGTGACTAATACTTCGTTACCTTGGATTTGCCTAAAGATGGGTTGAGAATTAATTGTCTCCTCCCCCTTCATATCATGTAGATCTCGGCATAGGATGATCACGGAGGGATGGAAATGACCTCAATTATACCGCTGTTGCTCGTTTTTCTCATCGCGCTGTTCACAAAAAATAACTTGTTAGCGGCTGCCGCGGCCATCGTGTTCTTCCTTGACTTAATGCGTCTACACCGGTTTTTCCCCTTAATCCAAAGCCGGGGACTCGAAGCTGGCCTACTTATCTTGACAATTGCCCTATTATTACCTTTAGCTAATGGTCAGCTAACGATGAAAAACATGGGTTCCGCTCTTTTCAGCCCCGTCGGCATATTAGCCGTCATTGGAGGAGTAATCGGCGCTTATCTAAACAGCCAAGGGCTAGATTTGCTCGCCGTAGAACCGTCCATCATCCCTGGCATACTGATCGGAATTATGGTCAGCGTTTTCTTCTTCGGTGGCGTCGCCGTGGGTCCTATCATGGCCGCAGGAATCACCGCTTTATTGGTCCGCTTACTCATACGCTAACTAGCTATTCTTGATTATAACAAATTCAGCTTTCTGTCACAACCAAAGAGTGTTGATACTCTCGAGAAACTTCTGTGGCTGGTAGGGGTTGAAGGATGCCACGAAACATCTCGCCGGTGATTGTACCTTCCTCTTGCAGGTAGACTGCGGCCTTCCTCATCGTTTCAGTCCTTTCCCCCAAGAAAATCTTGACCGCTTCTTCCTGTTCGCTGATAATCCCGACAATAGCGTCATGTAGCTGATTGGAAGGCAACTCGCTACTTACAATACCCAAAGGCGATAGACCAGCGAAAACCATGCGTTTAGCTAAGTCAGTGGCTTGCTGGATGTCTCCAACAGCTCCTGTTGAGCGTTGCCCAAAGATTAATTCTTCGCTGATCGCACCCGCTACACACACCCTGATGGCACCGAGCAGTTGGTCTTTGGTGTACAAGTATTGATCGTTACGCGGATTTTGCCGAATATAACCAAGGGCCTGATTGCGTGGTGCAATCGTAATCGACGCAACTGCGCCGGGGCTCTCCGATTCACTCACCATCGCATGCCCGACCTCATGAAAGGCCACTCTTTCGAGCTCTTCCTTCTGCAAACAACGGTTTGACTTTTCACCGAGCATAACCTTTTCAATGGCATCACTGAGGTCCCCTTGGTTGATCGTTTCTCGACCACTTCGCAACGCGCTTATGGCGGCTTCATTTAATAGGCTCTCGAGATGCGCACCGGAAAATCCCGCCGTTTCGGCAGCAAGCGTTGCCAAATTCACTTCGGGCGATAACGGTTTGTTCGCGGCATGAATCTCTAAGATCCGCAAACGACCGGCCTTGTCTGGAAGGTCTACCTGCACAATGCGGTCAAAACGGCCTGGCCTGAGCAAGGCGGGGTCCAAAAGATCGCTCCGATTTGTCGCCCCCACTACAAGCACTTGGACGGCATGATCGCTATGAATCCCGTCGATTTGCGTGAGCAACTCGTTGAGAGTTTGATCATACTCCATGTGACTGGAGTTCTTGCCCCTCTTCGCCCCTAAAACATCTATCTCATCAATAAAAATGATTGCACTTGACTTCCCGTCTCTCTCTGCGTTGCTACGAGCCTGTTTAAAGATTTGACGAACTCGGTTCGCACCAACACCGGCGTACATCTGTACAAATTGTGAACCCGACGCGGCTAGAAAGACCGATTCTGTGTAATTCGCAGCGGCCTTAGCCATCAAGGTTTTTCCAGTTCCCGGTGGGCCAGTGAGGAGTACGCCCTTGAGGGGTCTGATCCCAAGACGACTTGTCTTAGCACTTTCTTTCAGAAAAGACAGGGCTTCCAGAAACTCCCGCTTAGCCATATCCTGACCACCAATGTCATCAAAGGTAACACTGGGTATTTTACTATTATCCCCGCCGCCGACCGCGTTAACGTTAAAACGAGGTGACATACCAAAGCGGCCACTGGCCATAATTGCCACTAGAGCCACCATGCTTAGAGGAAGAAGTAGGATAGAAAAGTCAAAGCCAGCCAACAGGGCTAAGACAGCCAACGCTAGTCCTGCACCAACACCAATTTCCTTTATCCATTTGTCCAACTACCAACACCTCCGTCCGCATGCACCTTAACCTTACCGTCATCCTCGCCCCGCCTAATCACTCTTCTGAGGTTACCGTCTTCGGCGGTCAAGGAAAGGTAAATAAACTCTCGGTCTAAACCTAAGTCCCATTCTACGTCTGCCGCACGAGCCAATGTTTCCACTCGATCTGAAAGTGCAGTAAACTCTCCAGTCACGATAGCTTCTTCTACCGCAATCTGCATCTGTTGGAATAGAGCCAAGATCGCTGCAGTAGGGGAATCCTGGACCTGAATTGCATAAGCGCCCCCTCCAGATGCAAGGGTTTGATAGACCCGTGGAAAGACAGTACCCAAAGAAGCATCCGCTTCGAGTTGGAGAGCAACCAATGTTCTTGCTCCTCCTATCATGTGCTGTTGGATATTGGTAGACGAGATACCGGGTATTTGTTGTAGCTGAACGGTTAGCGGATCGATCACCCTTGTCTGTTGATGCAGGTATCTTATCCCTAATCCGAGCCCGACGATTACCAAAAAAACTAACAAGGCCACTTGGATCCGAAATCCTCGCAATCGCATGAGGCATCTCCTTACTAACGTGTGTTTGTATTTTGCCAAATAAAAAGGTCAGTACTATATACTGACACAGATTATTATAACACACTATTCCATGGAGCTTTTTAGTATATCTTGGGCATTGCGGAAGTAATCCACACCTGACAGAATAGTCAACGCCACTGCAAGCCACATTAACAGAGGAGCCCAGCTAATTCCTAGGAGAAATCCGGTTATTGCCACAATTTGCGAGATAGTCTTCAACTTTCCAAAAGCAGAAGCAGCAATCACCTTTCCTTCTGCAGCCGCCAACATACGCAAACCGGAGACGGAGAACTCGCGGGCTAGGATGATAAGGGCAACCCAAGTACTTACTTGTCCGAGCTCAACCAAGGCCAAAAGGGCGGCAGTTATCAAAAGTTTATCAGCTATCGGATCAATGAGCTGGCCAAAACGGGTAACCTCCTTACGGCTACGGGCCAAATAACCATCCAAACCATCGGTTGTGGCCGCCAGCAAAAATAAGGAAGTAGCCGGAATGTTTAAGCCTGGGGGATACGCAAGGCACAAGTAGGTAAAAATCGGGACCAGGGCTATGCGTGAGACGGTCACAAGATTAGGCAGATTCACTCTCTTTCAACCTCCTCTCCAACCAAATCGTAGGCATGGGCTTCGGTGATGCGCACTGTGACAATCTGACCAGGTTGTAGCGTACCCCGGCCTAGGTAGACAACCCCATCCACGTCAGGAGCTTGCCCCTTATGACGACCTACCATAACAAGGTCAGACTCCTCTGAAGGGAACTCCACCAGGACCTGCAGCTGTTGGCCCACGAGTTCCTGGTTCAAGTCCTGAGAGATATCCTGTTGGAGACCCATAGCCTGCCGATAGCGCAATTCTTTAACTTCTTCGGACACTTGATCGTCATAGGCATAAGCGGCAGAATTCTCTTCTTGGGAGTATTTGAAAATACCAACATGATTCAGGCGCATTTCCTTGAGAAATCGTAGAAGCTCCTGAAAGTCCTCGTCTGACTCGCCTGGGAAACCGACAATAAACGAACTGCGCACGGTGACCCCTGGCACTCTGTCCCTGATCTTCTCAATGAGACGTTTTGTGGCTTCATAATCACCAGGCCGTTTCATTCTTCGAAGAACCTTCTGCGAAACGTGCTGGAGTGGTAGATCTACATACTTGACTAAGTTCGGCCTTTGGTTTAGTAAGTCCAGCAACTGCTCCGTAATACTCGTAGGATAGGTATACAGCAAACGAATCCAAGGGATCTCCAAATCCGACAGTCTTGTAAGTAGCTCCACGATGTTGGTCCCAATATCCCGTCCATAAGTGGTTGTATCCTGGGCAACAACGGCTAACTCCTGCACTCCCTGTTCTTGTAAGCGCGATGCTTCCTGCAAAACCGATTCTAAGGTGCGGCTCCTCAGGTTACCCCTAATGGTCGGGATCACGCAAAATGCACAGCTGTGATTACAGCCCTCTGCTATTTTAAGGTATGCAAAGTGGGAACCAGTGGTAGAGATGCGCGGATGTTGTTGGTTGTAGTCAAACAAGCCATCCCTCTTCCTAAGCACGCGTTGTCCTGGGGCGATTTCGTCGAGAATCCCCGGAATAAAGTCTAGTTCATTGGTACCCACCATGGCATCTATCTCTGGGATTTCGGCCCACAGCTCCTCGGTGTAGCGCTGTGACAAACACCCCATCACAACTAAGCCTCGGCAGTTTCCAGTTTCTTTTAAATGTGCCATTTCCAAGATAGCATTAATGGACTCTTCCTTCGCCGACTCGATGAAACCGCACGTATTAACAATAATAATTTCGGCCTGAAGGGGATCATTCACAATCTCGTGCTTTTCTTCTACTAGATAACCCAGGACTATTTCGGTATCTACAAGGTTTTTAGCACAACCTAAAGAAATTACACCAATTTTCATCAACATATGCTCCTAAAACTTTCAATTTTTCTGG
>WPCH01022958.1_pt1 | contig 11263 bp, 14 predicted proteins | sample 5399881 | NCBI WGS metagenome assembly WPCH01 (sample SAMN12869468, study PRJNA574797) | sludge metagenome | isolation source: wastewater treatment of pH5 | place: China:Beijing | collected 2019-05-20 | reverse complement strand
TCAATGAACGTAAGGTTATGCATTGGTTCAAGAGAATTCTCAGCGGCGAAGCGCAATAGAAGGAGGGATAGGCATGTTCGAGTTCATTACCAGAATTTTTGGCGGGTCAGATGGAAGTAAGAATAAGGCCAAAGAACGGCTTCGGCTAGTTCTAGTGCACGACCGAGCCAGCCTTTCTCCTGGCCTTGTGGAGGCGTTGAAGGAAGAGCTAATCCAAGTCATTACTAAGTACTTAGAAATCGACGAAGATGGTCTCGAAGTTGATTTTGATGAAGGCAATGATTCTGTGGCACTCATTGCTAATATTCCTGTGAAGAATGTGAAACGTAACATATAAAACTGGACTCAGTGAGTAATCATGATTAAGCTCCTCCTGTAATATACTTAAGATAGGGCAGAGGAGGTGCTTGATTGTGGCAAAGAGTTTTGTTCAAAACTCAATCTTGGCTTTATGTGTATTCGTGATTGTGGCTACTTTGGTATACGCAAATGTGGAATTTGCCGAACCAGTAACCGAGTATGTTTCCTATGTTGTCACTACGAATTTTTCTGTTCAGCCAATGCTCCAAAAAGTAGGTTTTGCTGAGAAGTGGGCCGCCTGGGATCTGGGGTCTATCTTCGAAGGGTGGTCAGAAGCTACTTCTGGATGGTGAGGCCATGCGGATAGGTACTTATTTTGGGATTCCCCTTAAAGTGAATCCCTTTTTCATTCTGCTCATGGCGGTGGCTTTTTTTTACGGGAGATTGGTTGAAGCCCTATTGCTCTTTGCCATCGTTTTGTGGCATGAGGGCTTTCATATCCTTATGGCGAAGGTATATAGGCTTCATGTTACTGACATTGAACTTTTACCCTTTGGTGGTGTGACGCGCCTTGAAGCTCTTTTGCAGCTGAATCCTCAAATTGAGTGGCTAGTGGCCGTGATGGGACCTTTGAGTAATGGACTTCTAATTTTTTTGGGCTATGGTTTTGTACCCTATCTTGAAGTTGATCCCAAGTGGTTTGATTTTTTCATCCAGGCAAATTTGGGAATGGCGGTTTTTAATCTCTTGCCAGCCTTACCCTTAGATGGCGGAAGGGTTTTACGTAGTCTTTTGGTGAGACGGCGAGGCTTTAAAGACGCTACGCGGATTGCAGCCATATTAGGCCAGGTCCTTAGCGTGGCCTTTGCCTGTTTAGGTGCCTATCTTCTGTTCTTGGGTCAACTACAAGGTGTCACATCTGTGATGGCAGGCTTAATGTTGTTTTTCGCAGCTAGACAGGAACAGAAAAGTGCCAGCTATATTTTTATGCGCTATTTAACCCATAAGAAACAAGAATTACGCTTAAAGAGAGTTTTGGTGGCCAGAGAGGTTGTGGCCACAGTAGAGACATCTCTAGGTGAGGTGCTTCAGCACCTTCAACCCCCCTCGTATCACTTAATCTGGATTGTGGATCTTGAGGGGAAAATCTTAGGCTTTGTTAGCGAAATTGAATTGATTGCAGCCCTCTTTGAACATGGTCTATCGCACAAAGTAGGAGCAGTCGATCTACACAAAATTTGACATTGTTATGAAGGGAGTGGGCCCATGGACAAGCGTCTGATGCCGCTCTTACCGCTGGTAAGTAAACCAGCTCGTTATACAAATCATGAACTAAACGCCCAGCATAAAGATTGGTCTACGGTAGATGTTAAGGTGGCCTTAGCCTTTCCAGATATTTATGATGTGGGCATGGGTCATATCGGATTTAAGATTCTTTATGCACTTATAAATGGACGAAGCGATTCGTTAGCTGAACGGGTCTATGCTCCTTGGGTTGATTTAGGAGCCCTTATGGAGAAGGAGCGAATTCCCTTAACAGCCCTGGAGTCGGGAACGGAGCTTGGAGCATTTGACATCGTTGGTTTTACTCTCCAATATGAGCTGAGTTTTTCCAACATTGTAAAAATGCTAGATTTAGGGGGAATTCCTAGGCTCAGTAAGAATCGCCGGGAGTCAGATCCCCTAGTCATTGCAGGTGGTCCTTGTGCTTTTAACGTGGAGCCCATAGCAGATTTTCTGGACTTTGTGGTCCTTGGTGAGGGCGAAGAAGTCATGCACGAAATCCTTGACTTAGTGAAAGAAAAGAAGGCTCAAGGGGTAAATCGCGCCGAACTCTTGGAGCAACTGGCTAAAATTGAAGGGATTTATGTACCTGGATTTTACAAGCCCATCTACAACGCTGATGGCACGTTTGCTGCCCTGGAACCCCTGAGATCAGGTGTTCCTACCCAGATCAAAAAGCGCGTTGTCGCCGACTTTAGTAGTCTTCCCTATCCCGAGGAGTTTGTAGTTCCCTATGTAGAGGTAGTTCACGATCGGGTTGTGGCTGAGATCATGCGAGGTTGTACCAGAGGATGCCGTTTTTGTCAGGCCGGTATGATCTACCGCCCTTTAAGGGAGCGCGATCCCAAGGTTATTAAGGAACACATTGCCCGTTTGGTCGAAAGCACGGGATACGAGGAGATTTCCTTATCATCTCTGTCCAGTGGTGACTATGGGCAAATTGGTCCCCTGGTCAGAGATCTAATTGGAGAGTACCAAAGCTGTGGCGTTTCTGTTTCTTTGCCTTCTCTTAGGCTCGACTCCTTTGCTGTGGAATTAGCCCAGGAGATTCAAAAGGCCCGCAAGACAGGTCTTACTTTTGCGCCTGAAGCAGGAACTCAGAGATTGCGGGATGTGATCAACAAAAATGTTTCTGATCGTGACTTAAAAGATGTGGTGGAGGCAGCTTTCGAAGCAGGGTGGTCCCGTATTAAACTCTACTTTATGATTGGTTTGCCGACAGAGACCACCGAGGATCTAGATGGTATTGTGGATCTGGCTCACCAAGTTTTACGGTGGGGTAGAGAATTTCGAAGTGCCAAGAGGCGTCCTGAAGTTACCATTAGTGTGGCGTCCTTTGTTCCCAAACCTCACACTCCTTTTCAGTGGATGGCCCAAGAATCTATGGAAGTCTTGCGTTCGAAGCAAAACTATCTCAAGGAGCGGCTCCGTCACAAAGCGATTCAATTTAGCTATCCTAAGGTGGAAGAGAGCTTTTTAGAGGCTGTTTTTGCGAGAGGCGATCGGCGCCTAGCTCCTGTATTGGAAAGGGCCGTTGATCTTGGGTGCAAGTTTGACAGTTGGAGCGACTGTTTCCGTTATGATCTTTGGATGCAGGCTTTTGATGAGGTCGGTCTTGATCCACACTTTTGGGCAAATCGTGAGAGGGATTTATTTGCGCCACTACCTTGGGATCATCTCAGTGCGGGCCTTGATTCCGACTTCTTTCGCAGTGAGTGGGAAGCTGCACAAGGGGAAATTTCTACCCCAGACTGTCACTGGGACAGATGCAGTTTTTGTGGGGTTTGCCCCAGTCTTGATGTTGCTAATGTCCTAGTGGAGGAGAACTAAGGTGAATTGGACTATTCGTTTTCGATTTCGTAAGGGGCCCGAGGTACAATTTTTATCCCATCTTGATTTGGTACGAACCATGGAAAGAGCCCTAAGAAGGGCAGACCTTCCCATGGCGTATTCTGGAGGCTTCACGGCTCGGCCGATTATGAGTTATGGTTATGCTTTGCCGGTTGGCGTCTCAAGTGAAGCAGAATATGGTGACTTTGAATTTACGAAGAATCTGGATCCATTGGAGTTTATGACGCTCTATAATGCACATCTACCCGAGGGGTTTGAGGTCCTTGATGCCCAGTGTCTGCCTGTGGGCTCTCCGTCTCTCATGAATGAGATTAATGCGGCTTCGTGGAGAATTTGTCTTCCCTCCACAAGTGTTTCTCAAATGGATGAACGACTGCAATGGCTCCAGAATGTGGATAGCTTTATTGTTAGGCGACAGACTAAAAGAGGGATCCGTGAACTTGATGTTCGCTCCTTTTTATTCGCGGTAACTGGGGTGATGTCAAGTTCTGACGGTACAGTTGTCGATTGTCTTTGTGGATTGGGCAATGAATCCAATTTAAGGATGGAAGAGTTAGGTGAACTTCTAGGCTTTTCCCATCTGGAAGCAACCATTACCAGAATGGGACAGTTTAAAAGAGTTGGGGACCAATACTTCCCTCCTTTAGGGAATTGAGGAGTAGAATGGAAAGGAAAATAATCATGTCTGCCTTGCTCAACCGAGTCCAGGTGGGCATTGTAGAAAACAGCCGGTTGGTGGAATACTATCTGGAACGTAACTGTAAAGACCGCCTTTTAAGCAATATCTATAAAGGAAGAGTGGAGAATATCCTACCAGGCATGGGAGCGGCCTTTGTTGATTTAGGGATGGAGAAGAACGCGTTTTTATACTTAGCGGATGCCATCACCGACTTAAAGATTGGTGGGGCGATTATGGTTCAAGTGTCTAAGGAGGCCGTAGGTACTAAAGGGCCTCGGGTGACCACGAAGATTTCTTTGCCAGGCCGCTACCTTGTCTTGATGCCACTTCAAGATCATTCGGGAATTTCAAGACAAATAACGGATCCCGATGAGCGGCTGCGGTTAAAGGAAATCGCCGAGGAGATTCGTCCCGACGATATGGGTATTATTATACGTACTGTAGCCGAGGGCTGCACAAGGGAAGAGCTTCAAGACGATTTAGCGGACTTATTGAAAGAGTGGCACCGTGTTCAGAAGAAGTATAAGGGTAAAACCCAAACACCACTTTTGTACCGAGATTATGATTTAGTTCACCGCATTTTGCGGGACCTTTACTCTTCAGAAAACACGAGCATTATTGTGGATAACCAGGAGTTGCAAAGGCGAATTGTAGAAGGGCTAAAGGAGCTGGGAGTAAAAGGTCAGGCAAAGGTAGAACTATATCAAGGTAAAGTGGAACTTTTTACCTACCTTGGACTTAAGAAAGAGCTCGAGCGCGCTGGTAACAATAGAGTATGGTTAGATTGTGGGGGCTACTTAGTTTTTGATCAGACCGAAGCACTCTTAAGTATTGATGTAAATACAGGCAAGTATGTGGGAAGCAAAGATTTGCAGGATACCGTACTCAACACAAACTTGGAGGCCGCAGCAGAGATTGCCCACCAGCTTCGGCTGCGAAATACTGGTGGTATTGTGATCATTGATTTCATTGATATGTCCGATCCCGAGAGTCGGGAGGCGGTGTTGGAGCAATTGGCCACGAGTCTTCGTGCAGATAAGACGCGCACAAACCTGCTAGGATTTACGCGTCTAGGCTTGGTCGAAATGACACGCAAAAAGACAGAGAGGCTCCTTGCCCATGTCTTAGAAGTGGATTGTCCCTACTGTAAAGGTACTGGTAGGGTGGTCTCCGATGAAACTCTGGCCTTTCAAATCGCTATTGAAGTAAACTCTTTAGCCCTTGAAAACGTAGAAGCCATTGAGGTTAACTGCCATTCTGCCGTAGCCGGTCATGTCATTGGTTCGGGAGGAAGCAACTTGCGAGCCCTTGAAAAGCATACTGGGAAGACGATTACGGTTCACGGGGATGATAACATGGCGAGGCAAACATACCAAGTACAGAGCTCCAGTATTGCTCATTGACACCAACCCGCCTTGGTGTTAGAATGATTGATGTAGATTGCTCGGTTCTTGGAATGGGGTAATCGAAGCCGCTCAGAACAGGTCTTAAAACACAAATGTGTACCTGTATGGCGAGTCTAAAGAAGGAGGTGGACTTATTGTACGCCGTTATCGAAACTGGTGGTAAGCAATATCGTGTGTCCACAGGTGATGCCATTTATGTGGAAAAACTTGATGTCACTGAAGGCGCTGAAGTTATTATCGATCGTGTGCTTCTAGTGAACCAAGATGGTAAGACCCAAGTCGGTGCTCCCTATATTGAAGGCGCTAAAGTGGTAGCGAAAGCCGCAAAACAAGGAAAACAAAAGAAAATCATTGTTTTCAAGTACAAGGCTAAGAAGAACTATCGCAAAAAACAGGGTCATAGGCAACCATACACCAAATTGGTCATTGAATCCATTACCGCATAATTGCCATGACTCGTGTCAAGTTTTATAGAACCGAGGAAGGCTGGCAAGGTTTTGAGGTCCACGGACATACTGGTTTCGCAGAACACGGAGAAGATATTGTCTGTGCTGCGGTCTCAGTCTTGACCCAAACTGCAGTCCTTGGTTTGATGGAAGTCTTAGAAATCGACTGCCTCGTCCAGATCGAGGAACGTGAAGGGTACTTACGATGTAGGCTACCCGAAGAACTTTCCCAGGAAGAATGGACCCAGGCCCAACTTATACTCAAGGTCCTCCATGTGGGTCTTGTGGCCACAGAAGAGGAATATGGAAAACACGTTAGTGTGAAGGAGGTGCCAAACCGTGAGAATGAATCTGCAATTGTTCGCCTCAAAAAAGGGCGGCGGAAGTACTAAAAACGGCAGAGACTCTGCTGCACAACGTCTAGGTGTGAAGAGTCATGATGGTAACTTTGTGACTGCAGGTAGTATTATTGTTAGACAGCGTGGAACCAAGGTTAAACCAGGTGTCAACGTTGGTCTTGGCAAAGATCATACTCTGTTTGCTCTGGCAGATGGTTACGTTTCCTTCGAACGCCAAGGAAAAACAGGTAAAGCGGTTAGCGTTATTACTGAGGCCGCACTTGCTTAGTGGAAATCCCCTTTGTGCTCCGGTGCAAAGGGGTTTTTTTCAAGGGAGGACAATTTATGTTTATTGATCAAGCCCGCATCTATGTAAAATCTGGCGATGGCGGCGATGGTGTCGTCCGTTTTAGGCGTGAAAAGTACGTTCCCGCAGGAGGTCCCGCGGGGGGCGATGGCGGTCGTGGAGGGAGCGTTTATTTTGTAGTGGACGAAGGCTTATCCACGCTCATGGATTTTCGATATCGGCGCAAGTTCGTGGCGCCATCTGGTCAAGCAGGTCAGTCCAAAAAAATGGCAGGCAAAGACGGAGAGGACTTAGAGATCAAAGTGCCCCCGGGTACTTTGGTTAAAGATGCCGAAACTGGGGTGGTCCTCTTGGATCTTACGGTACCTAAGAGCCGCGTTTTGGCGCTTCCCGGTGGTAGAGGAGGGAGAGGAAATCCCCATTTCACCACGGCAACCCGGCAAGCACCATCCTTCGCGGAGCGTGGGGAGGCAGGGCAAGAATTGTGGCTTCAATTAGAATTGAAACTTTTAGCCGATGTGGGTCTGGTGGGTTATCCGAATGTTGGCAAATCTACTCTCTTGTCCGTGGTGTCAGCTGCACGACCGAAGGTAGCTAACTATCCTTTTACCACCTTGAGACCAAATTTAGGGGTTGTGTCTTTGGAGCCGGGCCACGCCTTTGTGATTGCAGATATTCCTGGGTTGATCGAAGGAGCACACAGCGGCGTTGGCTTAGGTATGGAGTTCCTGCGTCACATTGAACGGACGCGTTTAATCCTACACTTGGTGGATGCCGCGGGGGTTGATGGCAGAGATCCAGTAGATGACTACGCTAAGATCAATAAAGAACTGCGTTTGTACAGCCAAGAACTGGCCTCTTGCCCCCAAATTCTCGTCGCTAATAAGGTGGATCTACCTGAAGCCCAGGAAAACCTCGAACGCTTAGAAAAACTGGCCCAAGACAATGGGCAAGAGTTTTTTGTCATCTCAGCCGCTACGAGTCAGGGGACCACTTCCTTGATGAGGCATGTAGATCATCTAGTGCGTGAGATGAAGAAGTCTGATCCTGAAGTGGAACAAGTGGAAAAACTGGTTCTCCCTAAGGAAGACGTAGCACCCGTTGATGAATATGAGATTGTGCGCGATAATGAAGACTACGTAATCCAAGGGGCTGGCTTGGATCGGCTTCTGCGCCGTTTAGATCTTAATAACCCAGAAGCCATCGCTTATTTGCAGAATCTATTTGAAAAAATTGGACTCTACAAAAGCCTGGCCGAAATGAATGTTCCAGAAGGAGCAACAGTGAGAGTTGGAGAATTAGAATTTGAATATATGGAATGAGGGTTTTTATGCTGACAAGTAAGCAAAGGGCATATCTAAGGGGTTTAGGCAACGAGCTCGAACCTGTCTTTCAGATTGGCAAAGGTGGCTTATCAGAGGAGATCATTAATCAACTGGATGCCGTTTTAGAGGCTCGGGAGTTGATTAAGGTTAAGGTCCTAAAAAGTTGTCTGGACGATGCAGGGGAGCTGGCCGATGAAATCGCCGAGGCCCTTGACGGCGAAGTGGTTCAGAAGATTGGCAAGAGCTTTATACTGTATCGTGAAGCGGCGGAGAAGCCTCAAATTCAACTGCCTTAGGAGTATATGAGATGACTAAGACAATCCTTAAAGTAGGAATAATGGGCGGCACCTTTGATCCGGTTCATTACGGGCATTTAGTTACTGCAGAAGGCGCTCGATGTGAGTATGGACTTGATCAAGTTCTATTTTTGCCTTCGGGGAAGCCTCCTCATAAGACGGATAAACAAGTGACCGACGCCGAGCATCGCTATATGATGACGGTGTTGGCCACTTTATCCAATCCCTATTTTGAGGTCTCCCGCCTGGACATTGATCGGGAAGGACTCACCTATACCATTGATGCGCTTAGGACTTTGCGGGAGCTTTATGGCCCTGATGTGGAGCTTTACTTTATCACCGGTGCCGATGCCATTTTTGAAATTACGAACTGGAAAGACTCGGATGAGTACTTGGATATTGCCCATTTTATTGCAGCGGCGCGGCCGGGATTTTCGCTGGAAGAATTGCCCCAATCCACTCAAAAATGGGTGGGCCAACATGGGGATCGCTTTCATGTATTGAAGGTCCCAGCCATGGCCATTTCATCTACAGAGATTAGAGAACGCGTGCAAGGTAATACATCCATTCGCTACCTGGTCCCAGAACAAGTAGAACACTACATTAAACGTCATGGTCTTTATATTTAAATGGTACCCGTATTTGTCACAAGCTGTACGAAGTAGTTTAGTGGGAAAGGGGTGATCTTATGCTTTCAGAACAAGAGGTCTTAAGGAGAAAGGCTGAGCTCGAAGAACGTCGAGCGCTGAAACGGGCCTATCGGAGGCGCCAAGTGTTTCTTTCTGCTTTGTGTTTAGTTTTTGGCATTATTCTTATGATTTTTACAGCGCGTTACACCTACCAGCGTGGTGTTGAAGGAACATCAGCTGCGGTGGCGAACGATGATCGACTCATGGTCTTATTCTTGGGAACCGATGAAAAACTCGAAGCAAATAGCCGGACAGACTCGATTATGCTGTTCTCCTTGGACACCAAGACTGGTGATGCGGGAGTCTTGTCTATACCTAGGGATACTCGGGTGTGGATTCCTTCACGGCAACGCTGGGAGAGAATTAACTCGGCCTATGCCCATGGTGGTGCAACCATGGCCATGGAAGCTGTTTCGCAGCTTTTGGGTGTCCGTGTAAACTACTATGTGCATACAGACTTTGAAGGTTTCGAGCAAATGGTAGATCTACTAGGTGGCGTGGAGATCAATGTGGCAAGAAGAATGCACTATGTGGATAATGCCCAGGGCTTAGAAATTGATCTGGCTCCCGGCCTCCAAGTACTAAATGGTGAAAAGGCTCTTCATTATGTCCGCTATCGAGATCGCCTTGGGGATGTATCTCTGGTAGATCCCTTTAAAGACGAATATGACGGCAGGGTGGAGCGGCAAAGACAGTTTTTTGAGGCCATTGTCTCTAAAGCCCTGAGTTCTGCTTCTCTCACGAAGTTACCGCAACTTGTTACCCAGACTTTTAGAATTGTGAACACGAATTTGCCTTGGGAGAAGGTGCTCAGCCTTGCTTTGTCTGGATCAAAGTTCTCTGCAGATAAAATGCAAACCGCTGTGTTGCCAGGTAACAGCCAAGTGTTAAATGACGCCTGGTATTGGATTGTGAATGAGCAAAAGGCAAGACCCATTATTGATACCATCATCCTCGGTAAACAAGAACCACTGCGAATAGTGGTCTTGAATGGTAATGGTCGTAGTGGAGTTGCCCAAGAAGTGTCCGACCTTCTCGGCAAATACGGTTACAACGTTGTTTCTAGGGGTAATGCTGAACACTTCAATTTTGAGAGTACCCAGGTGGTAGTTTCTGCCCGGGATAGGGAACGTGTCAAACCTTTAGCCGAATACTTGGGGGCTTCCATTAGAGAGTCGGATATTACATATTCGGAGGTAACCGTCATAATTGGTAAAGACTATACAATAAAGGATAGGAGCGTGGGAATTTGACCAAGAACAGCGCCGAAATGATGGCCAGGGTAGCTGCTCGGGCTGCCGACGATAAGAAGGCCGATGAAGTTAGAGTGCTTAAAATGCCTGAAGTGGTGTCGGAGACAGAGTATTTTGTTGTTAGTAGTGCTTCCACCCATGTACAGATTCGTGCCATTGTGAATTCCATTACGGCGGCCTTAGAGGATGAGGGAGCGGAACTCTTGCGCTATGAAGGACGTGGAGATAACAATTGGATATTGTTAGACTATGGTTCTGTGGTTGTCCATGTCTTTTTGGAAGAGGCACGCAATCATTATGATTTAGAAAAGCTCTGGTCTGATGCGGAGCGTGTGCCTTGGCATGAGTGATGCCTATTCAACCCTTGCAAACTTTTATGACTTTTCCATCGGTGTGGATTATGATGAGTGGGTAGAATATCTCTTGGCATTAAACTTGCACTATAACCACAAACCCCACAGGGTACTTGACTTAGGTTGTGGTACGGGTAATTTAACCCTTCCCCTTGCTAGGCAAGGTCATCAGCTTACGGGGGTAGACATATCCAGTAAGATGGTTGAAGTCGCCAGGGCGAAAGCGGAGGCTGCAGGTCTGGACATTCCCTTTTATGTGGACGACATGCGGAACTTGGACTGGTCAGGTGTCCCATTTGATACGGTTATTAGTGGTTGCGATGTCTTAAACTACCTGACCACCGAAATAGATCTTGTAAGGGCCTTTGAGGCCGTCCACAAGTTATTGGCTCCTGGTGGATTTTGGTTCTTTGACCTAAATTCCGAGCAAAAATTGAGGCAGGTTTATGGTGACGAGTCCTACGCTGACTTACAAGATGATTTTGCCTATTTTTGGGATAATAGCTATGATGAATTGACGAAGATTTGCACCATGGATTTGACTTTTTTTGTATTGACTGAAGAGGGACTCTATGAAAGGCGGACAGAAAGTCATTGTCAGAAGCTTTGGACACCTCAGGAAGTACGTGCAGTATGTATTGAAAAAGGTTTTGTGTTACACGCTTGCCATGATTTTCTAAGTCTAGAACCCCATAGCCTAGAAAGTGAACGTTGGCAGTTTGTAGTGGAGAAAAAA
>WPCH01159794.1_pt1 | contig 11264 bp, 6 predicted proteins | sample 5399881 | NCBI WGS metagenome assembly WPCH01 (sample SAMN12869468, study PRJNA574797) | sludge metagenome | isolation source: wastewater treatment of pH5 | place: China:Beijing | collected 2019-05-20 | reverse complement strand
TTGATCTACAAGTGACCATCCATTATCATCGAGTGAATCTTGATTGATAGAATGTCCATTCTCTTTGACGTATTGCGATAAATCCGAGAAGTCCAGTGTAGCGACCTGGACAACCTTAAAACGCTGCTTTGGCGCTCCTTTTGATACTCTTAATATACAGGGGTATGTTGTCGCCTTTTTAAAGACCGGAAGGTCACCAAAATCAATGATTTCTTCAATCGGCTTTTTACTCAGCCATGCACGAAGAGGTTTTCCATAATTAGCTCTCATCCATTTATTTGCAACGATATAAGAGAACTGCCCATTCTCTTTAAGAAGGGAAATCCCCTTCTCTATAAAATAAGCATAAAGATCAGCGCTTCCGTGATATACTTCATATCGGTCTTTGAAATATTCTTTCTGTCCTTTCAAAAGTTCCTGCCGGACATACGGAGGATTCCCAATTACAGCATCAAATCCACCTTTCTCAAAAACTTCAGGAAATCCACTGTTCCAGTCAAAGGGATTAATTCTGTATAAATCCTCTTCATTATCAAGAGTAGATGGAATATTCTCATAGATATCCAGACCAATCAATGAGTTTCCACACTTTATATTCTCATGCAGGGAAGGCAGTACCCTTTCCTGAGTGATTGTAAGCTGTTTCGAGATCCGCTCACCTTTTTCTCCCTCCAGCACCTTCAGGAGAAGAGAAAGCTTGGTGACCTCCACAGCCTGCTGGTCAATATCAACACCAAAAATATTATTCAATAGAATTCTCTTTTTCTCTTCCGATGTCAAACGCCAGTCAGTCTCACTCATCTGGTATATCGGGAAATCATAGTCAATTCCTGCATGCCTGTTCTTCTTTTTTCCTTTTTTCTTTGGAACAGGTTTTACTGGCAGGAGTTTTTGTACTTCTCTGTCAGTTGCAGTTTTTCCTTCCTTTATAAGTGGAACAAGCTTTTCCATATACCAGCTAATGTGCCAGTCCAGAAGATACTGGTAAGCACCTATTAAAAAAGAGCCTGAACCGCACGCAGGGTCAAGAATTTTTATCTCTGAGACTTCATCCGGTGTTTTGCCTTCAACAAGCCTTCCAACAGTATTCCTGACAATATAGTCCACAATATATGTAGGAGTATAATATACTCCACCCGCTTTTTTAACCTCGGGTTTCTCTTCAATCTTTGCTTGATGAGACTCTGTAAGCCTTATAACCTTACCTAAAAATTGCTCGTAAACCTGCCCGAGAATGTCAGCAGGGAACACGGAAAACTCATAAGGACTCTCAGGATAATAAAGATGGCTTAAAATCTGCTTGAGTATTTTATCATCGATTTTTAGGGAGAGTGTTAAAATATCTGGCTCTTCCATCCAATCTTCTTTTCTGAAGTGGAAGAGTCCGGAATTGTATTTTTCGTCTGCATATATAAACAGGTCTTTCAGGTTTTCATAAATCTCTTTACCCTCAGCTTTCTTTTTGAGCTGCCCATACTCTTCTATGCCCCTGTCTTCACAAATTCTCAAAAAGATGATTCTGTCAATGATTTTTTGCACTGCAAGGTTTAGCTCCCTCACAGAAAGTTCATTGTTTCTAAGTGCAATATTCTTGGCAAGGATATCACGCCATTCTTCTATTTCAGTCAGGAATGCGTCATCAATCCCTGCTGTTCCTCTTCCGCCTTTCCTGTTCACCAGACTGTCTGCAAGGTCGTCAAATTTTCCTGTAAGAATTGACCTTTTAGAATACTTAGATTCAATTTCATCCCATTTTTCGATATAATCTCTGTAAGTGTAATACTCTATTCTTCCCATTGATGATTTATCGCTGGGAGAAGGTTTCTTTGTACAATCAAACACAGTAAATTCTTCAAAATCTGTCAGTATGCTTAATGGCAACTTTGCGCTCCAGGCATAACGGCGAAGTTGATAAGCAGGCTCGGGGTTTTCCTTAAGATTTACTGCTGGCTTTTTCGCCTCAACAAAAAATTTCCGGACACCACCTATTCTAAAAGAGTAGTCAGGCGCTTTTGTCTTCCCGCTCACCTTTATAGCATCTTCGTGAATAACTTCTTTGTATCTATCATCAAATGCCTGTGTATTATCCACATCCCATCCTAACGCCTTAAAAAACGGATCAATAAATTCTCTTCTTACCTGTGTTTCATTATACGAAAGAGACTTGTATCTCTCATAATAGTTATCAAAACGAGTGACAAGCTCAATTATTTGAGGGGGAGCAGACATGGTATCACGTTGGGTATGATAAAAAGAAAATATTGGTTTTCTAATACTGTAAAGAAGAAAGAAGTTCTAGTATAAGTTGATTTTTAAATTATGTAAAGAGCCGATTAGAGATAATAATTGTATAATAGATCCCAAAACTTAATATTAAGTTATCAAAAACTATCAAAATAATCATTCTCAAAAATAGAAATGAATGAAGAAATTTGAGAATTAACAAAATCACAAAAAAATTATTTTCAGTCTTTTTCTTTTTTCTCTTCTTTCCGGTAAAGGCCGCTCTCCTGCGTCGAGCGTGACAGGAACGGTTCGGTATAGCTGAATACTGCTGTATGGGTCAGGAGTTTTAATTAATCTATTTGAACGAAGAGAGCGGGCAAAATGGACGTCGTGCTGGGTTCAGCTCATTGATAGTTTACTCTAAGTCAGCCTTCAACAGAGTCTTCATCCTCAAGCCCGAGATGTTTCATAACATGGTGGTAGTGTTCAGGGGACAGCCTTGAATAAAAAGCTCGCTTGACCACTTCACTGAGTGCCGGGTGGATATCCATCATTTGCATCATCGGTTTTGCGCTCCTTGATGCCGTGTACATGAGAGGAATTATCTGGTGTATCAGGACCGAGGCATGGGGTCCTATAATATGAGCGCCCAGGATTTTATCTTCCAGACCGTCCAGAATTACCTTTACGAAATAATCCCTCGTTTCCATAGCAGATCCCTTTGCAGTGTCTTCAAAGAGTTTGAAGCCTATGATTACTCTTTTTTCCCCAAATTCTTCTATCGCTTCCTTTTCTGACATCCCTACCCCTGCAATCTCAGGATAGGAAAAAACTGCGTGTGGTACGGCATGATAGTCTACCTTTACTTTTTCCTGCATTATAGCGTTCAGGTAAACTATTCCGGATTCATAGTTTCCAACATGCTTGAGAAGATATTTTCCGTTTGCGTCCCCGAAAGCCCAGATATTCGGCTGTGAGGTTTCAAGATACTCGTTGACTAAAATCCAGCCATGGGGGTCTGTTTTAATCCCTGCCTTTTCAGGGTGGAGAATATCATTGTTCGGGGCTCTGCCTGTTGCAACGAGGATCTCGTCTGCAGTAACTTCGGTTTCTTCTCCCGAGCCCCTGTCCTTTGCAATAACTGTTTTTTGCCCTCCCTTTTCTTTTCTGACCTCTATCGCTTCGTGATTTGTAAGTATGCGCATGTATTCTGACATTTTTATCCTGGCAAGTTCGGAGACCTCGGGCTCTTCCTGGGGGAGGAAATGCTGATTTCTGCCTATGACTGTTACTTCAGCTCCCATAGCAGAAAAAAAGTGCCCGTACTCAGCCCCTATGTAACTCCCTCCGAGAATGGCAAGGCTTTTCGGACATTCGTTGAGCCCGAGCACGGTATCACTTGTAAGATAACCGGCTTCTTCAAGTCCTCTAACAGGCGGGACCGCAGGCTTTGAACCCGTGCACAGAAAGATCATTTCGGAATGGAGGATTTCATCCCCTGCCTTCAGGGTGTAGGGAGAAATGAATTCTGCAGTCTCGGGATAATAATCAAGATAATCATTCTCCGTTAGCCCCTGCCTTATCATCTCTATGTCCTCACCTATTCTTTTGCGCATCCTCTCCATGATAGTTCGGAACTCGATATCCTTTATTTCGAGTTTGATCCCGAAAAGAGGAGCCGTTTCAAGATCCCTGACAAGTTCTGCAGGGTAAAGCAAAAGCTTTGAAGGGATACATCCCCGTGTAAGGCAGATCCCGCCAGGTTCGTCTTTATCGATAACAGCTATCTTCATCTTAGGATTCGAATCAATTATAGAGTTTACATAATTCATCCCGGAGCCGGTACCTATTACAATCAGGTCATAATCTTTCATCCTTATACCCCTCAAGTATGTGTGAAATCAGATCCTGCCATTTCTGGTCTGTTAACTGCAATATTTATTAACTGCAATAGTTATCTGTCTGTTTTGCTAATTACATTTATTCCCGGTTCACGAATATTTCTTCATTAAGTGAGCTCAATCCAGAGAAATTATCCAGTTTTTCCCGTAAAATCCAGACTTGCAAAACATCCTTCCGGGCGTAAGTAATAAAGTAGAAAAGTAGAATGTATTTTTAAATTTGGTTTAAATTTAAGCAATTGCCTGAGAAAGAACAACTGTCTATTAAGAAAAACAACTACCTGTGAGAAACAATAACTATCTGTCACGGAAAAATAACTGTCTATCACGGAAAAACAACTATCTATTTATAAAGAAAGACCTATTCTAACTAGCTTTTCAGGAAGAATAAAAAACAACAGATGTCCTAGAATGAACAGAGCTATCCCCCTCCTTGAGAATGGGTGTTCCTATCATGGAATCCCTGTGATGCATGTGTTATATCTCCTGCTTATTCTAATAGCCCCTTTTGCAGGAGTAGACCTTCTTCTCGTTCTTTCTCTCGGAGTTTTCCTGTTGCTGAGATTTTCCGGAAAGTTTCTTTCCTGCAGCAGGGATGCAGTCTGCCTTTCTTTTTCCTTTTCCCTGATGCTGCTTGTTTCTGCAGTTTCTAAAGACCTTCCCTACACGTTTCCGTTTTATATAGTTCTTGCCGCCTTCGCAGTCGCAGCAGTGGGAAACCATAGCTCCTTTTTTTCAGAAAGAGGTTTCACAGCTGACTTTGAGTCTGAAAAAAGCAGGAGGAGGCAGAGAAGATTCTCAATAATATGGAGTTCTATTTTTCTCGCGCTGAGGATTATTGCAGCTTTTGTTGCAGCAAGCTGGATTGTTTACTGGCAAAATCTTCCGGTTTCGTACAACTTTATTTTTTTCATAGCTGTTATTGGAGCGGTTACGGGTTCTCTTTTTGAATCCATCCCTTCAAAGATAGACCGTAATATCCCTGTGCCTCTGGGAGCAGGGATGATGATGTGGATTTTCGAGGAATTCAGGTACTGGGTTCCTCCCGAGAAAATGCTGGTAGCCCTCGTTTTCTCCCTTTTCCTCGGTGCCCTGGCTTACAGGGCAAAAATTGCCGATGTTTCTGCCCTTCTCAGCGCAGCCCTGCTTGGGGTCCTGATTATAGTTTTCAGCGGGCTCCCCTGGTTTTTGCTCCTGCTCACTTTCTTCATTCTGGGCGGCGGGTTTACCAGGTACAAGTATGCATATAAAGAATCCATAGGGATTGCACAGGCTAAAAACGGGATCCGAAGCTATGAAAACGTGTTCTCTAACAGTACGGCTGCTCTTGTCCTGGCAGTAGCTTACGGCGTCTTTCCGGATCAGAGCCTTCCCATTATTTATGCTTATATGGGTACTGTTGCAACTGCCACGGGTGACACTCTTGCAAGTGAAATAGGGACCACGGCAAAAGGAAAGCCAATAATGATAACAACCCTCAAGCCTTCAGAACCAGGATCTGACGGGGCAGTTTCCCTCCTTGGTGAACTTGCTGCAATTTTTGGCTCTGCAATCATAGGTGTGCTCGGATACGCTCTTGGAATTTCCAGCGATCTTTTTCTTTCCGTCCTCATTACAACTGCGGGAGGTTTTTTCGGGACTAATATAGATAGTCTTCTCGGAGCAACTCTTCAGAAAAGAGGCCTGCTCTCAAACAGCGGGGTAAACTTTGCTGCAACCTTTGCAGGAGCGGGGGTTTCGGCAGCAATATATCTCCTGGTATCCGGATTTTGATTAAAATCTCACAATGATACTTTTTTTATACGTTAAAATTTTTCGTTATAATTTTTACTTCTTAAAGGCAACCCTTTATATCTCCAGGAGTATATCTTTATCCGGGTAGGGTTATTGCAGTGTCTTTTCACACATATTGATTTTCAATAAGGATAGCGGAGATCTTACTTCTAATTCACAGGAAGGTGACCAGATGACAGGACCCGAATATGAAGGTAAAAAAATTTTGCTTGTTATTGCCCAGGAACAGTTCAGAGATGAAGAGTGTTTTGTCCCAAAGCAGGTATTCGAATCTGCCGGAGCAAAAGTTACGGTTGCGGCCGAGTCTGAAAATACTGCAAAAGGAGCGCTTGGAGGCACGATCAAACCCGATATCAGGATTTCCGAAGCGAGAATTGATGATTATGATGCAATTGTCATTTCCGGAGGAGGCGGTTCAAGAAAATACCTCTGGGACAACCATTACCTGCGAGGACTTGTAAAGGAAGCCGACTCCAGGAAAAAGGTGATTTCTGCAATCTGCATCTCTCCTGTGGTTCTTGCAAGAGCCGGAGTGTTAAAAGGCAAAGAGAGCACTGTTTTTAACAGTCCGGATACCGTAACCGAGCTTGAGAAGTACGGTGCTGTCTATCAGGACAGGGATGTTGTAGTTTCGGGCAGGGTGGTGACAGGCAGGGACCCAAAGAGTGCGGAAGCATTCGGAAAAGCCGTTCTCAAAGCCCTGAAAAAAGCGTGATACCTCAATCTCTGCATTGTGAAATACTCGGAAGTAAACTGTCATTTCATAGTAAAGCTGTTATTTCATAGTAAAGCTGTTATTCTCTGGAAAAGCTGGTGACCTGTTATGAACGCAGAACTTGAAGCCGTACTGTCCTATCATCAGACCAGCAAGCATGGCTTTAAAGCCTATGCTTCAGGCCCTCGATTTCTTGATATGGAGATCAAGCCAGACCCTTTTCTCAGCTACAGAGGAGCTCCGGTCCTTAAGCTGGATACCTGGGATGAGAAAAACATCAATACCGAACTTCTTCCGGGCTATGAACAGGCATTCTGTCCTGAGAAACTGGAACCTTCAGGGATCAGCCGCAGAAGCATTTCTCAGCTTTTTTTTGACAGCTTTGCCCTGTCGGTGTGGAAGAAGGCAGGAAGCGCCAGGTGGCCTCTCCGCATCAACCCCTCAAGCGGAAACCTTCACCCAACAGAGGTTTACCTTATTTCCGGTCCTGTTCCGGGACTTCTGAAAAAACCTTCTGTCTGCCACTATTCTCCTCTGCCGCATGCACTCGAATTAAGAGCTGAATTTTCCGGAGAAACGTGGAAAAAATTAAGTTCCGGCTTTCCGGAAGGCACATTTTTTATTGGGCTTACTTCGATTTACTGGCGGGTCGCCTGGAAATATGGAGTCCGGGCTTTCAGGTATGCAAACCACGACCTCGGACATGCTATTGCTGCTCTAAGCTTTGCTGCATCAGGACTGGGCTGGAAGGCATGCCTGCTTGCGGATATGGCTTCCGAGGATATCGCAAAAGTTCTGGGCATTTCAGGAAGGCAGGGGCCTGAAAAAGAAGACCCAGCCTGTCTTCTTGCAGTTTATCCTGCAGGAAAGGAATGTATCTCCGGCAAAGTTTCCTCATCTGCGATTCCGGATTTTGAAAAGCTTTACTGGGCTGGCGTTCCTGACCGACTGAGCCCTGCACATGTGGAATGGGCTGGCATTGAAAAGGCTTCGTCAGTTACAAGAAAAGGAAATACCAATCATTTCGGTGAAAAACAGGCGGAACCGAAGCCTGAAATTCAGACTTCGGGTTTATCCGGGGAAGTCCCGGATCACGGAACTCATTCGGACCTGGAGGCGGCTCCTCTGCGTAGAGTGATTCACATGCGGAGAAGTGCTATTGAAATGAATAACAGTGCTTACATGGAAAAAGAGGATTTTTATGGCATGCTGAGGAGAACACTTCCCGATAAAAATCCTGTTCTCAATACCCTTCCTTTCGGGCCATTTTCACATCTTCTCCTCTTTGTAAACCGGGTAAAAGGGCTTTTCCCCGGACTTTATATTTTCCTCAGGAAATCAGGTGAAAAAGAGAAGCTTAAATCCAGGTTCAGGCAGGATTTCCTCTGGGAGAAGCCTGAGAGCTGCCCTCACGAACTTGAGCTTTACATGCTTGTAGAAGAAAACCTTTACGACTTTGCTGCCCAGCTTTCATGTTCTCAGAGAAAAGCTGCAGATGCCTGTTTTACTGCCTGCATGCTTTCCGAATTCGAAGGGCCTCTGAAAAAGTTTGGCTCCTGGGTCTACCCTTACCTTTTCTGGGAGTGCGGAATCCTGGGGCAGCTCCTTTATCTTGAAGCAGAAGCCCGTGGTTTCAGGGGTTGCGGGATAGGGTGTTTTTTTGACGACCCACTGCATGAAACCCTTGGTCTTAAAGGACTTGAGTACCAGGACCTCTATCATTTTGCAGTAGGATCACCACTTCAGGAGATTGGTGTTGTGACTTTCCCCGCATACGGAAAATAACATATTATTTTTTTCGGCTCTGGAAGACATAATGTGTTCGTAATGTGTTCGTAATGTGTTCATAATGTGTTCAGTCTTTGGAGATTTCCGGGACCTTTGTGACCATCACTTTGTCTATTCTAATGCCGTCCATATCGACCACCTCGTATCTCAGCCCGTTGAATTCCATATGGTCTCCTGTTTTGGGAATTCTTTGCAGGATGTACATGATCAGCCCGGCAATAGTCAGGTAATAACCCTGCTCCTCTCCTGGAAATGAATCAACCGATAAGACATATTTTAATTTATTAACAGGAGTATCCCCGTCAATAAGCCAGGAGCCGTTTTCAAGGACGGTAATCTGCTCTTCTTCCGACTCGCCAAGGGAACGGACGTCTCCAACTATAGCTTCAAGGATGTCATGCAGGGTAATAATGCCCTGGACGCTTCCATATTCATCTGTGATCAGGGCAATGTGCATTCCTGTTTCCTTGAAAGATTCGAGGAGTTTCAGGATTGTTATAGCTTCAGGTGCAAAGAGTGGTTTGGTGACTGAGGCCCTGATATCAACTTTACCGCTTTCAATAAGCCTTGCCAGGACATCTTTTACGGAAACTATCCCTATGACATCGTCTAGGTCCCGTTCATATACCGGAAAATTTGACCTTCCGCTTGCAATCATTTTCTTCAGGTTCTCATCAACAGGGTCGTCCAGGTCGAAAGCGATAATGTCAGAGCGGTGGGTCATCAGTGATTCAACCCGGCGGTCACCGATGTCAAAAACACCTTCTATCATGCTCATTTCAGCTCTTTCAAACACTCCTGCTTCGGTCCCTTCCTCAATCATGATCTTGATTTCCTCTTCAGTTACTGGCGGCCCGATTATCTTCCTGACTCTCAACAGCCTGAGGACAGCATCGGTTGAATAGCTCAGAACAAGTACAAGAGGCCTTGCCATGAGAGAAAGAAAAAACATGGGTTTTGCGACACGGGAAGCAATTGTTTCCGCATTATTGAGTGCAAGCTGCTTTGGAACAAGTTCACCAAAGATTAAGGTCAGATATGTGATTATAAGCACTACAAGAGTAATGCTGAGGGTGGCACTGTATCGGGCAAGAGCCGGAAAGTCCCGGAGGTAAGTATCAAGTTCTCCTGCTATCGTGGCTCCCCCGAATGCGCCTGCAAAGATGCCTACAAGGGTGATTCCTATCTGTACCGTAGAGAGAAATGCGGTGGGTTCATTTGAGAGTTTGAGTGCAGTCTCAGCCCCTGCATCTCCTTTTTCCGCTTTTTGCCTTAGGCGGATTTTCTTGGCTGAAACTAGGGCAAATTCTGACATGGCAAAAATGCCATTAAGCGCGATGAGAACAAGGATAATGATAACTTCAGGGAGATAGGGCATTTTTCAAATATTAGACGGATTATAATTTAAAGCTATTTACAGAACAGGAGGCAAAAAGAAACAGGCCTCCTTATTTCAGTAAATCTGTACTTTTTTCAGTAAATCTGTAATTTTTTTGTTATTTTCTCTTCAGGTTTTCAATCTCTTTTTTCTTTCCTCTCCTGAAAGCTGTCCTTCTGACAAACCCGGGCTGTGAAGGAGGTACAGGTATCTCACATCCTGATCCCAGTTCGCATTCTACTACAATTCCGCGGAGAAGACGCCCCAGAATGTCCGATCCTGTTATTATGCGTTTTTCTTCTCCCCAGTATAGAATCAGGTCCTGGTCGATTACATCGTCTTCAGGGTATTGCGGATACACTTTGAACTGCCGGATCACTTTTTCAAGCCTGGTTTCAGGAGATTTTACCACTACAGGGAAATGGCAGTAAATGAGCGGAAGAAAAGGCCCTTTTTTGTAAACCGCATCCCTCAGAAAGCCGTCAGCGTCGAGTACCATCACAGGTTCATTTTCCGGGCTGGTAATTATTACCCATTTTTTTCCGGATGCTTCGATTTTCTGGAGAAAAGGGTCAGAAGGTTCCCTGTTAAAAGGAGGAAAGACAGGGCGGTTATTTTCCACAGGAAGAGAAATGATGCTCCTCGAGTCTATTATGGAGCCCTCGTCAGAAATGCTGACATCGTCTATGGAAAGGAAGTTCAGGGCTCCTATCCCTTCAAAAGTCCCTATATCTGTCTTTCCTGACTCGATATGTTTTTCGAGCATAATTCGCATTGCCTGTTCCCTGAACAATTCGAGTTTTTCCCTGCCCAACCACCAGTCAAGGACAAGCGCTGTCGGCTTTGCCACAGGATAGAGAAGCATCTGGTAAAAGCGGACAAGAGGGGTAAGCTTTGCCCCAATGTCAAGAGCATTCCTTGAAAAATAAGCCTGGGGCATGATCTCTCCGAAACAGGTAATGCCAAAGGTCGAAAATAGAAATGCAAAAGTCCCTGCCATTACGGAATCAGTAAGCTGGGCAATAAGCACGTTTACGCCCACGTTTCCCCATAGCAGGGTGGTAAGCAGAAAATTTGAGTCCCTCCGGACCTGCAGGATTTTAATTGCGTTTTTATTATTCGCTTCGGCTTCAATTTCAAGCCTCAGCCTTCCGAGGCCGAAAATACCGATTGTTAGCCCTGAAAAAACAGCAGACTGTGTCAGGCAAATTACAATCAGTATCCAGGTAATGATTTCATTCATTGTAAGTCTATATCCTCTGTAAAGTCTATATCCTCTGTATAGTTTATATCCTTTTTAATATCTGTATAAATCTATTCGAACCCTTAATCAATTAATCTCTTATAAACTTAATCTCAATTACCTGGCTTAATATCATTGTTACTGTCAAATTTACATTTTATTACAGCTTTTACATTTTACAGCAAAAGTATACATATTTTTACTTTTGACCCGAAGCCA
>WPCH01039802.1_pt1 | contig 11278 bp, 9 predicted proteins | sample 5399881 | NCBI WGS metagenome assembly WPCH01 (sample SAMN12869468, study PRJNA574797) | sludge metagenome | isolation source: wastewater treatment of pH5 | place: China:Beijing | collected 2019-05-20 | reverse complement strand
GGAAAATTATATGGTTTACCAAAAGCAATTGAGACACCAGTCTTTATTTACAATAAAAAACTAATGCCAAAAGCGCCAGAAACGATGGACGAGCTGTTTAACTTCTCAAAAGAATTTACGAAAGATGGCAAGTACGGATTTTTAGCATTAGGAGATAACTTCTACTTTGCTAATGCATTCATGGCAGGTATGGGTGGTTATGTGTTTGGTGAAAAAGATGGAAAGCCAAATGCAAGTGATGTTGGATTAAATAATAGCGGAGCAGTACAAGGTGCTGAGTATCTTCAAAAATGGTACAAAGAAAAGTTATTCCCGAAAGGTATTATCGGTGAATCTGGTGGACCTGCTGCTGATGGGCTATTTAATGAAGGAAAAGCAGCATCTATCATGAACGGCCCTTGGGCGTTCCAAGCAATGGAAAAGAACGGAATTGATTATGGCGTTGCTCCAATGCCGAAATTACCAAATGGTCAACCAATGAAAACGTTTGTTGGGGTTAAAGGATGGCATGTAACAAGTTTCTCTAAACAAAATGATTTAGCTACAAAGTTCACTGAATGGGTAACGAATGAAGAAAACGCAAAAACTCGATTTGAGAAGACGAAAGAAATTCCTCCAGTAAAAGCAGTAATGGAAGATCCAATTATTAAAGATAACGAAGCTGCAAAAGCAGTTGCAACACAATCTGAAAATGGAATTCCAATGCCAAACATTCCAGAAATGCAAGAAGTATGGAAACCAGCTGGAGATGCGCTTCAATTAGTTGTTACGGATAAAGAGGCACCAAAAGCAGCACTTGATAATGCAGTGAAGCAAATTAAAGGTAATATTGAGGCAAATCATAGTAAGAAAAAATAAGGTGAAATTCGTGCCTCTAATATGAGGGGCACGAATTCTCTCCCAAGAAAAAAGGGGGAAGGAACATGCAAACATCTATGGAACCAGCAAACGGCTTAAACGGTTCAAAACATAGGAAAATGGCAACCATGTTATCAATCATTCCAGGCGTGGGCCAAATGTATAATAAACAATTTGTAAAAGGTCTTATTTTTCTAGTATTAACAGGTTCATTTATTGTAGCCTTTGCTGATTTATTAAATATGGGATTATGGGGAATTGTAACGCTTGGTACAGAAGTTCCACGTGACCATTCTGTCTTTCTATTAGTAGAAGGAATCTTGGCACTCATTGTCATCGTGTTTGGACTCGGAATATATGCATTTAATTTATATGATGCATACCAAAACGGAAAGAAACGGGATATAGGAACACCGTTAAACTCTGTAAAAGAGCAATACCGTAATTTACTAGACCAAGGTTTTCCGTATTTAATGGTTTCACCAGGGTTTTTATTACTTATCTTTGTCGTTGTATTTCCAATCATTTTCGTAATTTTAATTGGATTTACGAACTATGATTTATATCATTCTCCTCCAGCTAAATTAGTAGATTGGGTAGGATTTAAAAACTTTATTGATATCTTTACATTACCGATGTGGAGAGAAACGTTTTTAAGTGTATTTTCTTGGACTGTCATCTGGACATTCGTTGCAACGACATTACAAGTTGCACTTGGTATTTTCTTAGCGATTATCGTAAATCAGCCTGGTATTAAAGGGAAGGCGATTATTCGAACAATCTTCATTTTACCGTGGGCGGTCCCAGCATTCGTATCTATTCTTGTTTTCTCTGGTATGTTTAATGAAACATTTGGAGCGATTAACAATCAAGTATTAGCTTTATTCGGAATTGAAAAGATTGCTTGGATGACAGATCCATTTTGGGCGAAGATTGCTTTAATTATGATTCAAACGTGGCTTGGATTCCCGTTCGTCTTTGCAATGACAACAGGTATACTGCAATCGATTCCAGGAGAATTATACGAAGCGGCTACAGTAGATGGAGCTACAGCTTGGCAACAGTTTCGTAAAATTACATTGCCACTTGTTCTATATGCAACAGCACCAATATTAATTACGCAATATACGTTTAACTTTAATAACTTTAGTATCATCTATCTATTTAACGGCGGAGGTCCTGCTGTAGCTGGACAAGACGCAGGTGGAACAGATATTTTAATTTCATGGATTTATAAGTTAACGATGACTTCCGCGCAGTACGGAAAAGCAGCAGCTCTTACAATGATCTTATCGTTAATCGTTATTACAGTTGCGTTATGGCAATTTAAGAGAACAAAATCATTCCAAGAAGAGGATATGATGTAAATGAATATTAAAAGACAAAAGATGTTACGTCTCTCATTAAGTTATCTCGTTATTTTCGTAATGTGTGCCATCATTTTCTATCCATTATTATGGATTATTGGCTCATCGTTTAATCCGGGTGATAGTTTATCTGGATCAAGTATTATTCCGCAAAATGCAACACTAGATCATTATCGTAAGTTATTAGATTTAGAGAATAGTAATTATTTACTATGGTATAAAAACACATTAAAAGTAAGTGTTTTAACGATGATTTTTTCAGTGTTAGCAATTAGTTTTACTGCTTATGCATTTTCGAGATACCGTTTTGTTGGAAGAAAAAATGGTTTATTAACATTTTTAATTTTGCAAATGATTCCAAACTTTGCAGCGTTAATCGCTTTATACGTATTAGCACAGTTAACAGGATTAATTGATACGCACCTTGCATTAATTTTAATTTATGTAGGCGGGGCAATTCCAATGAACACATGGCTTATGAAAGGGTATTTTGATACGATTCCGAAAGAATTGGATGAGTCAGCTCGTATGGATGGAGCAGGGCATTTCCGTATTTTTTGGCAAATCATTATGCCACTTGCAAAGCCAATCGTAGCGGTTGTAGCGTTATTTACTTTCATTGGTCCATTTACAGATTTCATTTTAGCGAGTATTATTTTGCGAACACCAGAAAATTATACTTTAGCAGTTGGATTATATGAAATGGTTGCGAAGAAATTCGGTAATGAATTTACAACGTTTGCAGCGGGTTCTGTGTTAATTGCGATCCCAATTTCAATTTTATTCCTATCACTACAAAAATACTTTATTTCTGGTTTAACAGCTGGAGGTACAAAAGGATGAAAAATGGGACATTACGTCCCATTTTTCTTTTCATCTCCCTATAAATAAGTTTATAGGGAGATGAAAAGAGATTTGACATCACATGTGAAAAGAAGTGAAATAAATAGTATATTATAGTATAGGAAAAAATAGCTATATCCCTTACAATACATGAAGAGGGAGAATAGGATTAGTTTTGCAAGATATAAGAAATGAAAGTTTATGACTTGCAATGAGTGCGAGATAAAATATATGAAAAATGGCAGAGAAATGAGAGGAGGGGGATTTTTATGACAGTTACAATTAAAGATGTGGCGAAGCAAGCGAATGTTGCACCATCAACAGTTTCTCGTGTAATTGCTGATAATCCAAGTATAAGTGAAAAGACAAAGCGCCGTGTTAGGAAAGTGATGAGTGAATTAGGGTATCATCCCAATTTAAATGCGAGAAATCTTGCGAACCAAACGACGAAAACACTTGGTCTTGTTATGCCAAGTTCTGCAAGTAAAGCTTTTCAAAATCCATTTTTCCCAGAAGTTATAAGAGGGATTAGTTCATTTGCACACGTAGAAGGTTATGCGCTTTACATGTCGACAGGTGAAACGGAAGAAGAAATTTTTAATGGTGTCGTAAAGATGGTACAAGGACGCCAAATTGGTGGCATTATTCTTTTATATTCAAGGGAGAATGATCGGATTATTCAATATTTACATGAACAAAATTTCCCGTTTGTTTTAATAGGAAAACCATATGATCGAAAAGATGAAATTACATATGTAGATAATGACAATTATACAGCTGCAAGAGAAGTGGCAGAATATTTAATTTCATTAGGGCATAAACAAATCGCGTTCATTGGTGGTGGATCAGATTTACTTGTAACGAGAGATCGTTTAGCTGGTATGAGTGATGCCTTGAAATTAGCAGACATTGTATTACCAAAAGAATATATTTTACATTTTGATTTTTCGAGGGAAAGTGGTCAACAAGCTGTTGAGGAATTAATGGGACTGCAGCAACCGCCAACGGCAATTATGGCAACGGATGACTTAATTGGACTTGGTGTGTTAAGTGCTCTTTCTAAAAAAGGATTTGTTGTACCGAAAGATGTTTCTATTGTAAGCTTTAATAATGCTTTATTATCGGAAATTGCGAGCCCTCCACTTTCGACAGTTGATGTGAATATTTATCAGCTAGGATATGAGGCGGCAAAAGCTTTAGTTGATAAAGTAGAGAATGCAGAATCCACTGCAAAGTGTATCATTATTCCTCATAAATTACTAAAACGTCAAACTTGTGATCATTATGCATAAAAAAGCTAAGAGTTTAACTCTTAGCTTTTTTCATTAGAAAGGCTTCTAATCGGTCGCAGCCTTCTTTTAAAGTTTCGATACTATACGCATAGGACAAGCGAAGGTAGCCTTCACCGTATTCAGAGAATGCTGTCCCAGGAACTACAGCTAGTCCCGCTTCTTTGACAAGATCAAGTGCAAAATCAAATGATGAAGATGTCAAATGACCAACATATGGGAATAAGTAAAATGCACCTGTTGGCTTTTCAACTGTTAATCCCATTTGAGTGAGTCTATTATATACGTAATCACGGCGTTTTTTATATTGGTGGCGCATCATTTTTGGTGCGTCTTTAGCTGCTGTTAATGCTTCAATTGCAGCGTATTGAGCGATTGAAGTAGCACACGTTACATTGTATTGATGAACTTTTAATATGTGTCCTGCTAAATAGCTTGGTGCAAATAAAAGTCCAACACGCCAGCCAGTCATAGAATGTGATTTAGATAAACCGTTAATGACAATTGTCTTTTCACGCATTTCTGGGAAATGAGCGATAGATGTATGCTTTTGTTCATATACAAGCTCGCTATAAATTTCATCTGAAAGGACGAAAATATTTTTATCTTTTAAAACATCTACAATATCTTTTAGCTCTTCTGTTGATAAAGTTACACCAGTTGGATTAGAAGGATACGGTAGTACGATACATCTTGTTTTTTCTGTAATAGCATTTTTAAGCGCTTCAGCTATTAAACGAAATCCAGTTTCACGAACATCTACAAAAACAGGCGTTGCACCGCATAATCGAATAATGGGTTCGTAACCTGGATAAATAGGAGCAGGTAAAATTACTTCTGTTCCTGGCTCTAAAATCGTTCGGAATGCAACATCAATTGCTTCGCTAGCACCGATTGTAACGATGGTTTCGTTTTCAGGTGAGTAATGTAAATCGTAGTTATCTTTTACAAAGTTACAAGCTGCCTTACGTAATTCTAGTAAACCAGCGTTATGTGTATAGCTTGTATAGTTTTCTGTAATCGCCCGTTTTGCCGCTTCTTTTACGAGAGAAGGTGTAGGGAAATCGGGTTGTCCAATTGTTAAAGAAATCAAATTATCGTAGTTTTGAATCATGTTAGAGAATTGACGGATTCCAGAAATTTGGATGTCCTTCACTCTAGGGTTAATGAATTGTTCCATTGTATCTCCCTTTCTTCCGTTTGAAAATTAAGTTCATTTTATCATATTTTCTATGATTACGCTTTGTATATGTTATTTAGAAAGAGAGAGAAAAGAGAAAAAAAGCCGCTATAAGCGACTTTTTAATATCCGTATTCCCAATCTATTTCATCTTCATTCCAGAGTACAGAGGATACCTTGCCAAGGTGAACGACTGATTGGTTCACAGCACATGTGCAGTTTTCATCTCCCGCTTTATGCTGTAACTCTTCATATACTGATTTTTCAACATTTTCTAGAACAACCAAATTTTCTTCTTTTAAAACAAGCGTAGTACCCGCCATATTTATCTTCCTCCTACTAAAGTAATGATCACTTATTTGTAAACATAGATAGTATGGATTATATGCTGTATTTTGCTATAGTTGTCCGTCTAAAAAAGTATTTTTATATTTTCTTTGTAATCCGTATTCATTGTATACTGCACGAAGGAAATTTGGTACAGGGTTTACAATCATTTCGAAAATCTGTAACAATTATTATGAGTTGTTAACAAAGAATTAACAAATATGTTAAGAAAAATCAAAATTTTAAAACAAATACACCTATAAAATGATATAATCATATCAAAATACATATAGGGGATGAGAGGTTATGGAGCTTATCCGTGATTTATTGATTCAAATTGCCATCATAATTTTGCCACTATTTTTATATGAAGCGATTCGTTTAAATCGCTATCAAGAAATGCCTCCGAAGCCAAATCGTTACTTTATTATGTTTTTATCTAGCGTTACGCTCGTTCTCTCCATGACATACTCTATTTGTTTTGGCAATGTGTGTGGGTATAACTTTCACCCCATTCCAATTGTCAGTGGTTTTTTATATGGTGGGATTGTTGGTTTAATCCCAGCGGTTATTTTTGTTGCATATGAATGGTTACTAAAGGGAATGAGCTTTCTTCCAGTTTTAGAAGTAATATTTTTATTGATAGTTCCGCTATTTTTATCAAAGAAATGGTCTCTTTTTTCAAGGGATAAGAAATTAATTTTAGCATTTATGATTTCATCATTTTATGTGCTTGTTTCTTTAGTATTAGGCATGATTAATGTTCTTTTGGAAACAGGATTTACACCGTATATTTCGCAAATATATAGCGGATTTATATTTGCCTCGCTTATCATGGTCATGACAATGGTATTTCAGGTGTATTTAACTGAATATTTAAATGAAAATGCATTGCTACGTACAGAGATGCAAAAATCAGAAAAGCTTAATATTGTAAGTGAGTTAGCAGCAAGTGTGGCACATGAAGTTCGAAATCCACTAACTGTTGTTCGTGGATTTATCCAATTGCTAGAAAGTACGGAAGATGTGAAGAATAAGGATTATATGCGTCTCGTATTAGCTGAATTGGATCGGGCGGAACAAATTATTTCAGATTACTTAAATTTAGCAAGGCCGCAAATTGAGAAAAAAGAACACATTTGTTTATCAGCCCAATTAATAGAAATGACCACTCTCATGTCGTCATTTGCAGCGATGCAAGGTGTATATTTACAAGTTGAAATTTCAGAAAGTCTTTATACGATTGGTGATAAGACAAAATTGAAGCAAGCTATTATGAATGTTGTTAAAAATGGTATTGAAGCAATTCAAGGAAATAAAGGATATTTAAAAGTAACAGCTATTCAAAAAGACGAAACAATCATAATAAGAGTTAAAGATAGTGGTGTTGGTATGACGAATGAACAGTTAGCAAGGCTTGGGCAACCATATTATTCTTTAAAAGAAAAAGGGACAGGATTAGGACTTATGGTAACATTTAGTATTTTACAAGCGCATAATGGTACATTGGAATATAAGAGTGAAAGTGGAAAAGGCACTGAAGCAATTATTATATTACCAGCTGTACAAAATAAGGAATAAAAGTTACCGATGAAAGGTAACTTTTTATTTTATATTGTTTATTCATTTGTTTTTTCTTGTTTTGCTCGGCTAAATAAACTTTTAAATGATTGAAAGAAGCTTTGCTCTTTTGAGGCAGCAACCATTCTTTTTGTTTCTTGAATTTCTCGAATAACTTGCATAAGCTGTGCATCACGGTTACTGTCTTTATTATAAATTTGACTAACAAGTTTATTCATTTTTTCTTCCTGTTTGGATTCTCGTTTATACATATGATTCATTAATAAGTCCATCTTTTCTTTTTGCAGTGCATCTGTTTGAGCGGCGTGATCGACTAACTCTTGAAGCATTTTTTCTTGAGAGCCTTCTTTTACATAAACTTGTTGCATCAATTCGTCTAGTTTCTCATCCTTTAAACGATTTTGTGTAATTAAAGTAGAATTTTGATGAATAATTGCCTCATTTAATTGAGCTAGCATTTCAAGTTTTAACATGAACTCCTCAAAGTTACGCCCATCTTCTTTTTCTTTCGTTTGTATCTCTTGCTTATCTTGTATAACTGGTACAGGTGGGGCCTCTTTTTCTTTTAAAATAATCGGTATCGTTTCTGAAATATCTTCTTGTAATGTAGCAGCTCTTTCGTGTATAGATTTCAATAATTTTAAATCATCAAGTTTATAAATACGAGCATCAGCTGTTTTGGAAATCATATAACCATGTTCTTCTAACAGTTGACTATATTTGCGAACTATATGTTTTGGGATGCCTGTTTTATTCGTGACATCTTTCGTTTTATAGGTAGCTTCCATCATATTTCCTCCCCAAAAAGTATCGTATATATCATTTCAATCTTTTATGAGGACTTCCTTTGAAAAAGAATGTCGGAAGGCTATTAGTTTTCTACAGCATTAGTGAAAAAATGAAAATTTTTGGCGGAATGGCAAGGAATAACTAAAATAATGTCTGAAAACATATACAGGAGAAGTTTGTTATAATAACTGAGGAGAAGAAACTGGTAGAATCATGGAGGTATACATGAAGCAATTAAAAGGTATTATCATTTCAATTATCGCAATTCTGTCTATTTTAGTAGCAGTTTATGAAGTACTTGTGCCAGAGGAAACAAGTGTAAAGAAAACGAATACGTATGATCAAGTGTTAGAATTTCCGAAAGAACGTTATCCAGAGACAGGAAAACATATTACGGATGCTATAAAAGAAGGGCATTCAGAAGTTTGTACAATCGATCGTGGTGGTGCTGCAGATAGAAGGAAATTGTCGTTAGCACCATATCCATCAAAAAAAGGGTATGATCGTGATGAATGGCCAATGGCGATGTGCGTGCGCCCATAAGGGCATATATTGAATTTGCTGATAGCAAAGCAACAGGTTAGATTGCGAAGACCTGTCATCACCCAACTTATCCGGAATGGAAACTGAACGGGGAGTGTAGCATGTTGGGAAAGCCATAAGTTGATGAGCTACCACGTCACGACTGAATGGCAAGATGAAACTTTGTAGATAAGGATGAAAGCTATACTGCTTGAATGATAGTCCGAACGATCAGAGCCATGATTATAACGGAAGGTAGTTACAAACGTTATACAGCCTTAGATGAAATCCATCTACATAGGGGATTTTATTAAAAGTAATCTCAGTTCTGCACATGCTGAGATTAATGCAATCCATAGGTTGAGTAATCCCAATAAGGGTTAAAGGGCGAACGTCACATCCGACACTACAAAACGCTATGTCAATATGTGTCTAAATGGGGATTACCTAAATTGGAACGCCCGTATGGGCTATAGTTGTTGAACTTGAAAATCCAACATGGTAACGGAATTCCCGTAGTAGTTTGAGGTAGGGAAAGCCTACTACATGGCGAAGGGGAATAGCTTGTCTTGTTTAATACCACACCGGAAGGAGCGAGAGGCTCATAAGAAATCCAGACGTAGTATTGAACAATCTAGTTTCCAAATCTAAAGAGGAAAATTACGTCTTTGACCGTCTATATAGAAACCTATACAATCCAGAATTTTATCTGAAAGCATATGCAAATCTATATGCAAAGCCAGGTAACATGACGGAAGGTTCGGATGGGAAAACAATTGATGGGTTCAATCTTAAACGGATTGACTCGTTAATTGAATCACTCAAAAATGAAACGTACCAACCAAAATCATCACGAAGAGTGTATATTCCTAAAGCTAATGGTAAAAAACGCCCACTTGGGATACCTTCTTTCGACGATAAGTTAATGCAAGAAGTTATACGCATGATTCTAGAAGCGATTTATGAAGGAACATTCCTAAAGACCTCTCATGGTTTTCGACCTGAACACAGTTGTCATACGGCATTGGAACAAATAAGAGGAACTTTCACAGGTGTAAGGTGGTTCATAGAGGGGGACATTGAAGCCTTCTTCGATAACATTGACCACCATGTCCTAATTAACATTTTGAAAAGGCGCATAGACGATGCGAAATTTATCAGGTTAGTATGGAAGTTCCTCCGAGCAGGCTTTATTGATGATTGGAAATTTCATAAGACGTATAGTGGAACGCCGCAAGGCGGGATTATCAGTCCGCTATTATCAAATATTTATCTTAATGAACTAGACGTTTATATGGAAGAATACATCAATAGTTTCAATAAAGGAATTAAAAGAGAAAAAACAAACTCTACAAGATACCTAGAAACTAAAACGTACAGGATGAGAAAAAGAATGAGAGAAGTCTGGGCAGAACTACCACAAAAAGATAAAGATGAAAACTTAAAACAGTACAAAGAATTGAGAAATCAACTACTGAACACACAATGTACAAATCCTATGGACAGTAACTTCAAGAGACTCAGATACACGAGGTACGCCGACGATTTCCTAATAGGTATTATCGGAAGTAAAGAAGATTGCCTAACACTAAAAGAGGACATTACTATATTTCTCAAAAATAAGCTCAAGCTTAATTTATCACAAGAAAAGACGCTTATTACAAGCAGTGCAAAAAAGGCAAGGTTCTTGGGTTATGACATAACGGTTACGAGAAACACAAGTCTCGGTACTGATGGAAATGGTGTTACTAAACGAACTCGAAATTTCATCTGTAAACTTTACGCCCCGCAAGATAAGTGGGTACAGAAGCTAAAGGAATATGGAGCACTAAAAATTACTTCAGATGGCAAATGGAAGTCTACCCATAGAACATATCTGAAAGACCTTGACGACATAGAAATTATCAACACATTTAACTCTGAGATACGAGGTTTGTACAAATATTACAAACTAGCGCATAATGTTGCGAATCTACACAAATTTCATCATTTTATGAAGTTTAGCTTCGCGAAAACATTAGGAGCGAAATACAAAAAGTCTGTATCAAAAATATTCTCCGAATATAGTATTAATGGGGAATTATGTGTTAAATACAAAACGAAAAAAGGTCAAAAGGTGATGTACTTCTATAGAGACGGTTTCAGAAGAGTGAAAAGTCCAATATTTATACATGATGCGGATTCTTTACCAAATACTTTGAAATTTGGAGGTACAACTAGTCTTATTGATAGGCTAAAAGCTACTAAATGTGAGTACTGTGGCAAAGAATCAACTGAACTGGAGATGCATCATGTTCGAAAACTCAAAGACTTAAAGGGTAAAAAGAAATGGGAATACTTTATGATTGCAAGAAGAAGAAAAACTCTTGCGCTCTGTAAAGAATGCCATGTAGCTTTACATAATGGAAAACTAGATTGACAAGTGGAGAGCCGTATACATTGAGAGGTGTACGTACGGTTCGGAGGAGAGTACTTGGAAACCTAATGTGGAAACACATCAAGGCGCTGGGTGCTTATCCTAC
>WPCH01112774.1_pt1 | contig 11286 bp, 14 predicted proteins | sample 5399881 | NCBI WGS metagenome assembly WPCH01 (sample SAMN12869468, study PRJNA574797) | sludge metagenome | isolation source: wastewater treatment of pH5 | place: China:Beijing | collected 2019-05-20 | reverse complement strand
TACGCCCTTTTGCTGCCTGTCCCGCTCGCTATAATCCCTATATTTGCTTCCGGGACATCAATCCCTTCGTCAAGCACCTTTGAGGTAACGACAGCTCTGTACCTTCCTTCCCTGAACTTTTCGAGAATGGAACTCCTCTCTTTTGAAGGAGTCCTGTAAGTGATGGCAGGAATAAAAAAAGAATTGGAAATCCGGTGCACAAGCCGGTTGTGTTCCGTAAAGATGAAAATTCTGTCGTCTCTGTGCTGTTCCAGGATTTCCCTCAGTTTCTCAATTTTCGAATCGCTGTTAAAGGCGAGGTCTCTTGCTGCATTTCTCGCCAGGAGGGCTTTTCTGGCTTCAGGATCTCTTCCGCTTTTCATAACCAGTTTTTGAAAGTCCTGCGGACTTCTCATTATCATTCCGGTTTTTCTAAGGTAATCAAGAAATACGGAGTATTTCTTCTCGTACTCTTTCTGCTCTTCGTCGGTGAGAGCAACAGAAACCCTTTTTATCGTATAGGGGGCGAGATGCCCACCCGCAAGTTCAGATACCTTTTTTTCGTAAACTTTGCCTCCGACAAGCCGGTTGAGTTCGGTATGCAGCCCATCTTCTCTTTCATATGTGGCTGTAAGCCCGAGCCTGCATGGAGCTGCGGAAAACTCGGCAATGCTCCTGTAACCGGCTGCGGGCAGGTGGTGAACTTCATCAAAAATAATAAGACCGAACCTGTTCCCAAGGGTTTCAGCATGAATGTAAGCAGAATCATATGTGGAAACCGTCACCGGAAGGATTTTCTTATCTCCTCCTCCAAGCTTTCCGATCTCCATTGAAAAGGCTTCTTCAAGCTCTTTCTTCCACTGCTCAAGCAGGTCAAGAGTCGGGACAACAACAAGAGCAGGGGTATTGCAGCCGGCTATTGCCCGGATACCTGTAAGTGTTTTTCCGCTTCCTGTTGGCAGGACAAGCACTCCCCGTTTCCCATTCTCCCCCCAGGAAATAAGGGCTTCTGCCTGGTAATCCCTTAACTTCAGTTTCTTTCCTGAGGCTTCGTAAGCTGCTGCGAGGTCAGGACAGGGGAGAAGGTCAAGGGCATCGTCTTCAAAATCAATCCCGGACTCTCTCAGGTAAGTAGTAATATCCCTGTAGTACATTGCAGGAGCCCTGAAGCTTTCGCTCCTTTCATCCCAAACTGAGTTCGGGACCCTGACATTTCCTTTTATAAGAATGGTTCCCTGCTTGAAGCTGATTTTAATCATTGTTTACTAAGAGACCGGACATGGTATATAAGAATTAGTTACCCGAATTGCATTTCGGGTGGACATATTGTTGTGGTGCAGAAATCAATGATACAGCCAAACTTGATTTTTTAAAAACTCATTTATCTTCGTGAATTAAATGATAACAGCAAAAAAATTGTATTTGTGATTTATGGTCAATTCATTCAACTAAGATTATTACAATAATTCCAAAGTTAAAAACAATTTGAATTATACATAAGTGCCTGCTGTAAAAGCAGCTCCATCAATCCACATTGCCAATAAAAATACCGATATATAATATTAATTTTTAATCAAATAGTATTATAATTTATTCTTTAGTTTGAAAATTTAGCCGTAAAACTTTAATAAAATTAAGTATTAATTGTCCAATACTAAATTAAAAAATATATAGAGTGTTCAAACTAAATTTGCAATGTCGGTTTGAACCCCTGTATGCCCTGAGATAGGTTATAGTTTAACTTTGATAGTGTTTAAATTTGCGTAATCTTGGCCTCTGGGGCAATAATAAGAGGTAAAGAAAATGAACACCAAAAAAGTGAAATTAAAGTATATGTACACAATTTGTGTTTTGCTGTTTTTATTTACTGTGCCAGTGTCTGCAGCTCCTGATGCTCTACTAGATAGAAGCCGCACTCAGTTTGGAGACCTTACTACTAGTGTCTCAACCATTTAATTATTAGTCATCATTATAAACGTTGAATCCTTTTATACCTTCATGCTACAGATTCAACTTGCAGATAATGAGGTAAATTTCCTTCAGGATTTTGTGAGAAAAGGACGTAAAAGCGCAAGAGAACTAACTCGAGCCCGTATTCTCCTTCTATCAAACCAGCAAACAGAAATCACTGAAATCGTGAAAATATTAGGTATTTCCAGGAGTACCACTTTGAATATACGGAAAAGATACCTTGATGAAGGTCTCCCCAATGCTCTTTTTGACAAATCAAGATCTGGTCAACCTATAAAATACACTGAAAAACATGTTGCAGAAGTAATCGCTTTAGCCTGCAGCAGTTCCCCTGATGGAAGCAAAAGATGGTCTCTTTCCCTGCTTACTGAAGAACTTAGGAAAAAAGAAGGATTTGAAACTATAGGTAAAGAGAGTGTCAGGCTTATTTTGAAAAAAGCAAAACTAAACCTTGGTTAAGAAGGATGTGGTGTATTCAGACTATCGATACTGAATATAGAGACAGGATGTATGACATTCTTAGTCTGTATGAAGAGGATTATGATCCTAAAAAACCTCTTATCTGTCTTGACGAGAAGCCTAAGCAACTGCTCAGGGATAAAAGAATGAGCATTCCTATGAAGCTTGGAAGTTCAGAAAAATATGATTATGAGTATGTCAGAAACGGAACAGCAAACATATTCATGGCGGTAGAGTTCAAAGCAGGAAAAAGGGTAACTCAGGTAACCAAAAGAAGAACAATGAAGGATTTTGCACAATTCATGAAGATTCTTGTCACAGAAGAATATTCTGAAGCAGAAGTCATCAGACTGGTTACGGATAATCTCAATATCCATAAAGAGAAGTCATTCTACGAAGCATTCTCAGAAGAGGAAGCAAAGAAGATTCTGGACAAGATAGAGTTCCATTACACGCCAAAACATGCAAGCTGGCTCAATGCTGCTGAAATCGAGATCAATGTCATGGATATCGAATGTACAGGAAGAAGGATCGGGGACATCGAGACGCTTAAAAATGAAGTGGATTCATGGACAAAGAGAAGGAATGAACACAAAAGGAAAATTGAATGGAAGTTTACAAGGAAGAATGCAGATGAGAAAATGTCAAAGTATTATGTGAAATAATTAAATGGTCATGACACTAGATAATCCTGATCGGTCTATTATTTATACATATATTAAAACTAAACCGGGAGCATTCATCGATGAAATTGTAGAAAAAACAGGCTTCGGCAGAGGAAGAGTAAGGCATCATATAACCATTCTAGAAGTTCAGAACAAAATTGAAGTCCATAAAGACGGCAGAAAGATTAGGTATTTCGAAAATAATTCTACTTATGATGAAGAAGAAAGAAAAATTATTTCTGCCCTTCAAAACATAACAAGTCAAAGAATAATTTCAGAAATACAAAATGGGAATTGTGATACAAACTCAGCTCTTGCATATGAAATTGGAGTTTCCAGAGCTACAATTAGCTGGTATATGAGAACTCTTAAAGAAATGGGACTTATAAATGAAGAAAGAAAAGGAAAAAACATTATTTATAGAGTAAACCCTACTTATGAAAACTTGATCGAAAAATATAGATAAAACAACCTTGAATCCGGTTTCAAAAATACTGATTATCAAAAAATTTCTGAAAAAGTCTGCTTCAATCTCTACATCCTTTTTTAATTGAGCAAAATTAAAGGCCAACTTTACCGTAGAAGAATACAAATCATGGGATTTCTTTTTTAGCGAAAAATTTGGTCACTAGCATAAGGCTTTAGATAATTAGCATTAGACTGCTCTATATATAACTTCCGGCAAATCTCTCTAACTGTTTTTTGTAGCTCATTTTAGATCTGTAAAGATTCTCTGATCTCTGATAGTTAGAGAGATTTGCCGGAAAACTTATAAATAATTCTCTAAAACTGAGTAAGTGGAATGTTTCACAGAGTTCAGTAAAGTTTGAGACCGATCCTGAACCCTGCATACCCGAAGGCATGAAGTATATAACTTTATAACTATTTTAATGTATGCTTCTTGCCTCTTGAATAGAAGTAAAGAGGTGGAATAGATTGAGGTTAAATGACAAAGTTAGAAAAAATCAGCGGGCTTTTCATGATAATGCTCGTTGTAGGTATGATACTTGTTACGCCTGCGATGGCGTGTCCGGCTGGAAAAGATTGCTCTAATGTATCTCAAAACTGCCCAGCGTGTGGATATTTAAGTGCTCCAAAATCAGATGCTGAAGTGAACATGATAGAGATATCAAAAGAAAAAGAAAAAAAATTATAGCAGAAGCATTATCTGATGAAAGAATCTCAAAGTTAAACAGTGAGCTTAAAAAACTAGGCTACACTCCTTCTACTAGTGAATTCAAGGCATCGATGCTAACTACAACAACTACAAACGAAACGGTCACAAGTTCGATTGTAATAATGCCATTTGACAACGGGCGTAAAAATGAATCTGCTGTCGCAGTATTTACTTCTAATGAACATGGAAGTGCTGCCATAGCAGCTATGCGAAATAACAGTGAGGTCACATTACTAGAGTACGATTCTGTTAAGGGTACCTTCCAAGTAAGTTCGGTGGATTGTGACTTCTGTATGTGGGCTGTTGATAAAATATGTGGTTACCTCGCAGAGGGAGGATGCGCTTATGCATGTGCGCAACTAGCTACAAAGATTCCGCATCCAGCTTGGATGGCTGTTTCAGCGGCTTTTTGCTGGGTAATATGTGACTTCGTTCTAGAAAATTATGCATGCAGTTGGAGCGCAACTACAGTTTGTCAAGAAGTGGGGTTGTGCTAGTGAAACCTATCATTACTTCTATTATTACTTTTTTTCTTTTTTTAATAATGTCATCAGTTATTCGTATCACAATAATGTCTTATTATCCACAATATACCTATTTTGCGCACGTACTTTCTTCGTTTTTGATTGCTATAGGTTTTGCATTTTCAATCCCCTTCATATTTATGAAATATCTCTCACTTCCCCCTAATTATAGCCCAAAGACGAAGAAAAGGATCCAAATTGGGTTTACTATTTTGGTTTTTATATCATCATTTTTAGGATCCTATTTTGGAAATATGCCAAAAATATAATCAATTACGTAGGAGATTCTAAAATGTTAAAAAGAATCATAATTATTCTTTTCTTCTTTATAGTTGTAGGTGGATGTTTAGAAGAGACAAACAATTTATTAAACGCTGAAAAAATAATAAATAATTCTCAGGAAAGATACGGATCTATTGACGTATTTAAGTATACAGTAATTTCCACAACAGAGTTTCAAGGAGAAGAAGTAACTCAAAAAATAGATTTTTTGTTTAAGAAGCCAAACAAGTATAAGTGCATTTATCAACCAAAGAACTTAACTATAGTTTCTAATGGAACAGTTAGCTGGATATACGATTTAACTAAAGGTGAAGTAACAGTAAAACATTTAGAAGGCTATAAAGGAACATCAGATTTTGATTATGGCACTCTTCTTAAAGACTTACTTATAACTAATAATGTGAAATTAATTGGAGAAAAGGAATTGTTTGGAAAATCATGTTATATAATTGAAGCTATACCAAAAAATAAAACTTCTGTAGTATCTCAAAACATGTGGATAGATAAAGAAAGCTTGATTCCAGTTAGAATCGATATAAATTTTGGAGATTATAAATCAAGGGTAGAATACACAAATATATTCGTAAACACTGATGTTAACGACAATGAATTTGAGTTTACTCTACCAAAAGGCGCAAGAGTTATAGAACCGAGCACAACACTTCCCAACCAAGTCGGTATAGAAGAAGCTCAGAAGAGCGTAAATTTTACAATATTGAAACCTTCTTATTGTGCTGGGTATCAATTCGCAGGGGTGACAGTACTTGGATATGGAAATAGTGTTTATTTAACCTATTCTAAAGAAGGAAACGTGTTAACTATTTTTCAAACTCCGTCTAAGAGTTCAGTATCAAATTCAGGAAATATTACAATCGAAAATTTAAAAGGGAAGACAATCGAAAAGTTTGACAATAAAATTATCAAATATAACTATAGGAATACATATATTATAATTACAGGTCCAGTAAGTGAACAAGAACTTATAAAAATAGCGGAGTCTTTGGAATAATATCACATTTCGAACAATAGAGTTCAAACTTACAAACATGAAGTCATTTCTAATAAATAAAATGAAACATATAGTCATCATATTCTATGGATTGATCCCAAAATCTGGATGCCGCTAAAGATCCAAAGTTATAACGGCGACAAACTTCTGATGACACTAGAATATGAGAATTATTCTATAAATTCAGGCATAAAAGATGCTGAATTTAAACTTAAACCTCCAGAAGGTACTGAGGTGGTCAATATATGAATATAGATCCTATTGTAAAAGAAGAGTTATTACGTTCATTCCCTGTACTTTTTTTTAGTTTTTTAATAATCGGGCTCCTAAATAGGGAAGGATATCTCTCGATAGGGATATCAGGAGTACTTATTCTGGCTCTCTGTCTTACAGCTATACACTTCTCGTTTATGGTCTGGTATAGAAAAAAGGAACAAATTGATAACAATAGTATATCCTTTATAATTAACCATATTTTTAGCTCAAAGTCTAATGAAGAAAAAACCACAGAGCCTTATAGAGATGAAAAAACTAAAATTTCTTCATCAATTCGAGAACATATAGGTCTTTTACTCTTTACAATACTTCTGTATGTCGCTTATCTTTATGCTTCTGTAGTTTATAATATGGATCAGATATACTGGATTTTGCTTTTATTATTTATCGGAGTCTCACTCTCAAAGATCATATATGGTGAAAGGAAAGCAAATCAAAATGATCCAATAAGATTGCTGATTTTCTATATAATCGCTTGTGTCTTCATTTTTGTACGTTACCTTGTTCTTGGCTATCCTATTCTTCCGATTTTGAAAGGAAGTATAATTCTTGGAATATTACTGATATTCTTGATTTTAGGAATAAAATGGTCGCAGCGAAAACAGAATTCAGATAATTGAATTTCCTATTATAGACATACACAAATTCGTGAAAATAAAAGATGTACTTATAGGGATTTTCATGAAAAACGTTTCTCGTATAATAGCTCTCCTGACTATCATTTTTTGGAAGAGGAAAAGAATACTAATTCCACAGAAAAGATACCAAAAAAAGAACAGTATAATGAGTATATAGATACAGACTTTAATTTGCCATTTGCCTATTCACTCGGCTTCTTTGCAGGTTTTTCTCCCTGCCTGATGGCTATACTCGGTTTTCTTTTAAGCTTTAATGCAGGAACAAGTAGTAGCACAAAAAACGGTATGGTACGTGCAATAATATTTGGATTGGAATTGGTGAGTTCTTATATAGTTTTAGGTATCTGTTTGCTCTCTTTTAGAAAATCGATTCCCAGTTTGTAAGGTTTTTCTTATATTACAGGCTTAATTATAATTTTCATTGGATTAAACCTTATGGAAATCTTAAAATCACCTGTTGCTCTGGATAACTATTTTCAGAACTCTGCTCGGAGATATGCGGGTACTCTGGGTGGAATTTTTTTCCTTGGGATATTATTTTCGTTTGTAAAAGTTCCCTGCAATGTTCCGATGCTCCTTGTGTTACTCAATAAAACCATCACAAATGGAACAGCAAATAATCTGATCCTGTTACTTGCTTTCAGTGCTGGAGTATGACACCTTTTATTGGAATTGGCTTAATAGGAAGCTATACTCTATCTAAACAAATCCGTTATATAAAATAACCTTGATTCCGGCTTTAAAAATACTGATTATCGAAAAGTTCCTGAAAAAGTCTGCTTCAACCTCATTATATCCTTTTTTAATTGGGCAGATATTTTTCTTCAATCTACTTTTTTAACAAAAAATCTGGTTACTAGCTGTAGATTTTAAATAATTGACGTTGAACTGCTCTATATATAACTTCCGGCCAATCTCTCTAACTGTTTTTTGTAGCACATTTTAGAGTTGTAAAGATTTTCTGATCTCTGACAGTTAGAGAGATTGGCCGGAAAACTTATAAAGGATTCTCTAAAACTGATTAAGTGGGAATGTTATACAGGGTTCAGTAGAGTTTGAGAGCAATGCTGAACCCTGCATACCCGAAGGCATGAAGTATATAACTTTATAACTATTTTAAAGTTTGCTTCTTGCCTCTTGAATAGAAGTAAAGAGGTGGAATAGATTGATATTAAACAGCAAAGTTAAACGAATTAGCGGGCTTTCTATGATAATGCTCGTTATAGGTATGATACTGGTTACGCCTGCAATGGCATGCCCTCCAAACAAGCCCATCGATCCTAAAGTTGAAAAAGAGATTGTAACGGTGATTTCAAAAGAAATATCAGTCCCTAAAGATTATACAATAGTTGAGAATAGCGAAACGAATGGATATTTCTTGATATTTAGCCCATCTAGCACATCTACTAAGCTGATCGATATTTCCTCTAAGTATGAAATATTGGAAGTCTGGGATGGAACAGTTTCTGCTATTCCTGGTGGCCAGAAAGCTAGTTTTGTTTCAGACAAAGGTAATGAAGTATCTGCGACGCTGATAGGTGATCCAACTTCAGATTCTGCCACGTTTACCGTTTACGATTCATCCAATGAGAAAATCACAATCACTCGCGCCAGTTGCAAAGATATATGCATGGGAGGGTGTGGAGCGCTTGTTGGACAAGCATGTGGAACCGGTTGCCCTAAACTGTGTGCTTATCTTGTGTCAAGTGGAGTTGGTGTAGTTGGCTGTATTGCAGGATGTATACTTATATGCGGTGCAGGAACTATAATTGGCTGTGATTCAATTTGTAATTACTTGTGTTCATAAACAACTCTTAGTGAATTTTAATAAATAATAGTTTTTAGCCAGTTGTTTTTAAGGAGTATAACCAATAAATTAAAACTGGAGGCTTATTAAAAATCTTCTTATTTAATTTTTTTATTTATTTGGTAACGAATACGGATAACCGCAAAAGCTGAAGCAGCTATATTCTATTAAAAATGTGAGGAAATATGAATGGACTTGAACTGGGTCAAACCATTGGAACATTAGTAGTTGGACTTAGCATTTTTCTCTATAGTCACAATAAAGGGTTATCTCTTTTTAAGTGTATACTCTCCGCTTTTGGAGCATCTATCCTTTTCTATGTAGGTGGGGCTATTGCTATATATTTTATAAATAAATGAGGCTAAATATGAAACAAATGAAAGCAATGCTTCTGCTGGCAATTTTTACTTTTTGCGTTATTCCTGCCAGTGCAATGCCGGGAGTCTATGAGAATCTCTCTAATAATGAAATTGACACTCTCTCACACTTTTACCAAAATAATACTGAATTCGTTTATGTTTTTAATCAATCATGCGAAATTCAAAAAGATTATCCTTTTTTTTCTTACACTCTAGCGTTAAAATGTCACCGGCAAGTAATCAAAAAAGATATACTCAATCAGATTCAACGTGAAGGAAAAGAGCAAACGATTAAAAATCTGAACGAGTCTCTCCGGAAAGAAATAAATGATCTAGGATCTGAGATATATCAATTAAATAATAGTGAAAGGACTTTTTCAGCTAATGAGTGGCTATCCCTTTCATCGGAAGAATTGTCCAAAAGTGCCCAAAAATTACGAGAAGCTCAGGAATATTTAGGAAGAGGGAATGCCGACAATGCTGTTGACAGTTTGGTCGGATCAAGTTTTGACCTGTACAAAGCAAAGATTTATTTAAATGTAGCAAAAGAGGAATCTTACTCTCAATCGAAAATAGACGCTGAAGAGTTCAAGACGCTCGAAAAAGGCATTGCGCAAAAGTGGATAAGCGATGCAGAAAATAAAATACAAGAATTAAAGACGGCGGAAGTTGGAGAATTTAATGGAGGTCTTCCTCAAGACTATTTAAACATATCCAAGAAATACTATTCTGAGGAAAATTACTACTTATCAACTATGCACGCTGCCAGCTCTATAGCTTTAGTCAAAATTGAGTTGAGTAACGAGACGGAGATAACAAATCAGTCAGTTATAATAACGAAAGCAAAAGAAGAACTAACAGTTTCAAAAAATTCTTTTGAGAATATTACCGCTACACAAGGAATCGATTCGCCAATAACTGAACTCCACTTGGAGATGGCAGGAGTATATCTTGAAGAAGCAGATAAAAATGATTCTGCAAGCGTTTACCCTCTTGCAGTTGATTCTATTCGGAATTCAATAATCGCAAGAGAACAAACAAGAGCAGTTTCTGAACTCTTAGCGAATATAAGCGAGCCGGCCGACCCTCTAACAATATCAGAAGACACACAGAAAGTGTCTTCTGGAATAATGGATAGTGGGGGGAAGTTATTAAAAATTGTAAGCAAAAAATTTACTCAATACTTTTTCTAAACTGGGGAATGTAATCGATTGAAATTATGTCGGAGGACTACACATAAAGAAGTGAAAATTTGACCTCAAATTTAAAGCAAATTTGTGAACTGCCAATTTTCTTTTTAAGCTTTGTAGAATATCTATTTAAATCAGCTTCATTGGCTGAAAATAAAAAATATATCAGGCATCCAGTTCAAATGGATTCCAGTTCAAATGGATGATGATTATTTGTTTAAGAGGTTCTACAGAGCCAAAACAATATTTTTGCGGTTTTTAATGAGTTGAAGTTTAGAAAAAAGCTGAGTTTGAGTTAAACTTCCAAAGGTACAGTGGTTAATTATGAATATAGATGATATAGTAAAACAAGAATTATGGCGTTCATTGCCAGTATACTTCTTTTCTTTTTTAATAATTGGATATTTGGATATGGAGGGGTACATATCAGTAGGGAGGTCAGAAACATTTGTTCTGGCGTTCCTTGTAATAGCTATGCATTTCTCGCTTATGGTCTGGTATAGAAAAAAAGAACAAATTGATAATCCTTCTATTTTTTAATAATAAATTACATTTTTAGGTCAAAGAGTTCTGAAGAAAAAATCTCAGATGTTTCATGTTTGTGAAATAAATGATACACCTTAGGGATTCTCATGGAAAGTACTTCTCACACAATAACTGTACTAGCTGTCATTTGTTTATTTCTTACATTTATACCGCTAGCCTGTGCAGATTCGGTCACAATTGAGTATTTCCATCAAAAAGGTTGCCATGATTGTGAAATAACCGATCCAATTGTCGATCGAATAGAAGCTCAATATGAGAGCATGGTTATATCAAAAATTGAAACCAGTACTGCTGACGGTTTCAACCAATGGAATAAATATGGTTTTCTTGAAGTCCCGGCTATTGTGATAAACAATGAAACAAAAATTCCCAAAGAAGAAATTACTGAAGAAAAGCTGAAAACT
>WPCH01032847.1_pt1 | contig 11308 bp, 12 predicted proteins | sample 5399881 | NCBI WGS metagenome assembly WPCH01 (sample SAMN12869468, study PRJNA574797) | sludge metagenome | isolation source: wastewater treatment of pH5 | place: China:Beijing | collected 2019-05-20 | reverse complement strand
CCTTTGTTTTGCAAAGTCTCGCTTGGACGAGATCGTTTTGGAGAAGCTAAATCTAAATGCTGGTTCAGCAGATTTATCGCAGTGGCGGGACTTGGTTGCGGCGATAAAGGGTCTTTCCCGCAAGGTGACTATAGGCCTCGTGGGGAAATATGTGAGCCTCCCCGATTCGTACTTAAGTGTGGCAGAAGCTCTCCGCCACGCTGGATTTGCCCATGGTACCCAGGTCGATGTGCGTTGGATCGATCCCGGTGACTTGGAAGCCAACGGATGTAAAAGATATCTAGAAGGCCTCGATGGGATAATCGTTCCAGGAGGATTTGGTCCCCGTGGCGTGGAAGGAAAGATAATGGCGGCACAGTATGCTAGAGAAAACAAGGTGCCCTATTTTGGCATATCCCTCGGCATGCAATGTGCGGTCATTGAGTTTGCCCGAAATGTTGTCAAACTGGAGAACGCGGGAAGTGTAGAGTTCGGAGAATGTGAACATCCCGTGATTAGTTTTAGGCCCGGTCACCCTGAGGTTATTGGTTTAGGAGGGACTATGCGCCTTGGGGCGCAACCATGCTTACTTCAAGAAGGTACTTTGAGCCGTGATGCTTACCAGGCAGATCTCGTTTCTGAGCGCCATCGCCATCGTTATGAATTAAACCGTGACTATCTTGACCTTTTGGTGAATGCGGGAATGCGGGTGGCAGGCATTTCCCCTGAGGAGCAGTTAACAGAGATCATCGAGTTGCGAGACCACCCCTGGTTTGTCGGGACTTTATTCCAACCTGAGTTCAAGTCTAGACCGACCAATCCACATCCTTTATTTGTTAGTTTTCTTGAGGCCATCCTAAAAATCTGCTGATGTTCAGATACTTGGAGGTGTACGTATGCTTCGAATGAAAGTCAAAGCCGTGGGCGTCGATCGTGAAACTTCACTTCCCGTGGTCATTCTCACGGATGATGTCGAAGAGTCTTACGTTCCGCTGGTTATAGGCCCTGCTGAGGCCAATGCAATTGCAGTGGTTCTCGACAATGTTGAAATAACAAGGCCCTTAACCCATGATTTGCTCTTGAGTTCTGTTCTAGCCCTTGGTGCTAAGGTCGATAAGATCGTTATCACGGATCTCACCGATGACGTCTACTATGCCGAGATCTGTTTGGTTCAGGGAGAAAAGATCCTACGCATCGATGCTAGGCCAAGTGACGCTATTGCCCTTGCCCTCCGTTCTGCTGCTTCGATCTTCGTGGAAGATACGATCGTGCCCTATGCCATGGCGGTATCTGGTGAGGATGACCCAGAGATGGAGCAGTTTCGTTCCTTTCTGAAAGATCTTTCGCCGGATGACTTCCGCAAAGGCAACTAAAATTCGAGAATTTTGCATAGGTGGCAAATTTTGGCGCATACTCTGTGTTAAAAGGGGTGTGCGCCATGTTATTGAGAATTGCAAAGGTAGCGTTGGTTCTCAGTCTATTACTTCTGATTACCTCGACAGCATGGGGGCAAGAAGAGGGATGGAAAATGGTCCATGGGGATGTGTTGCAGGTTTTCACAGAGCAGCATAAGATTCTATTAAACTGCGCTGGAGAGCGCAGGATCCATGTCCTCGAACCTGATTGTCAAATCCTACGACTGGGCATGCCCACAAGTCTGGAGTCTTTGCGTCCTGTGGCGCCAAATGCCTTTCAAGATGCCCTCTGTTGGGTCAACGACCAGGGACTCATTAGTCATATCTTCGTGAATTATTCCGTACTCGAAAGGGAAGGTGTACTCGTCGCTTACGATATATTTGGGAATCTGAAATGAATTCAAAGGAAAATCCTTCTTGTTGGCGAACTATTAGTCGCGATAGGAGGAATTTCTGTGATTGTAAATAGCGAGAGGACAATTGCGCTGACCTGTCCTGCTTGCCAAGGAATTCAAAAACATACATTTTCCCTTTTTTCCATTTCCAAACAGCCCTTACAGCTGGTGTGCGATTGCGGCTTCTCCCAAGGTCATTTGCGCAGAATAAATAAACACTTTCAATTGGATGTGCTTAGCATAGAAGGAGAACGGGCGCGAATTTTGTTGCCCAGGGGCCGGTTTTTTGGTATGGCTCTGATTAATCTCCTGGCGCCCGGGAGCGGGCAAAGCCTGGGATATTTAGGCGATCCTATGAGCGTACAAGAGGTTGTTTTAGATGGTCCGTCAGGGTTTTTTTTGGAGTCGGACCATTTTGCGAATCCTGGGGTGATGCGATCAGTTCTTGAGATTCTGGAGAATTTAGCAGCCCACGATAAGATTCGTTGTGAATGCGACTACGCTTCCATAGGTATCGATGTCTACTCCGATGATGTTGAGTTGGTTTGTTCTTTTTGCGGTAGCGTGGTGAAAATTGGCGCAAGTACCCGACAACACCAGGAGAGACTCTCCCGGGTCACCGAAATTGTCATGGAGCCATGCACATCGCAGTTCTTAGGGGAGTGGCTGAAACCGTTAACTTAGTTAATGATAGAAGGAGCTGTTTAACATGTTAGTCAGTGGTGTAGAGTTATTTCAAGCGGCTAAAAAGGGTGGATACGCAGTAGGAGCTTTTAACCTCAATAATATGGAGATCTTGCAGGCAATTATTGAGGCGGCGGAAGAAGAGAACTCCCCGGTGTTTATCCAGGCCAGTCAGGGAGGGATAAAGTACGCGGGTATTGAGTACATCGCCGGCATGGCAAGGATAGCCGCTGATAAGGCACGGGTACCCATTGCCCTCAATCTCGACCATGGTACAAGCTTCTCCCAGGTAGTGCAGTGTGTGAGGCATGGTTTCTCTGCAGTCATGATTGATGGGTCCAAACATCTTTTTGAAGAGAACATAGCTTTGACGCAAAAAGTTGTGGAGGTTGCCCATCCCTGTGGTGTTTCTGTGGAAGCAGAACTGGGAAAAATCGGTGGAGTAGAAGATGATATCGTGGTAGCTAGTGCCGATGCAACATTTACAGACCCTAAAGAAGCTGCAGAATTTGCTGAACGGACTAAGGTTGACGCCTTGGCCATTGCCATAGGTACAGCTCATGGCGTATACAAAGGTGAGCCTAAGTTGGATTTCAAACGCCTGGAGGAAATTGCCGCCGTAACTGAAGTGCCCTTGGTGTTACACGGTGCCTCGGGTATCGGCGATGAACAGATTCGCCGGGCGATACCCCATGGGATTACCAAGATTAATATCGACACGGATTTACGCGTAGCCTTTTCTCAGGCGATCAAAGACCTACTCGCTAAGAATCCGGGCGAGATTGATCCGAGGAAGATAATCGGGCCAGCTCGCGAAGCCATGAAGGAAGTTGCCAGAACAAAAATGAGGCTTTTTGGCTCTGCTGAAAGGGCCTAAGAAACTAAGCGGAAGGAAGGACTTTTCTTCCCTTTTTTAAGGTGGTGAATGCTTGAATATTGCCGAGTTAGAATCAAAGACCTCCATAGAGTTGCAGGAGTTGGCACGAAGCTTGGGGGTATCAGGGTTTAAGCGCTTACGTAAGAAGGACTTGATTATCGAAATTCTAAAATTTGAAACGACGAAAGAAAATCTCCTTTTCATCAGTGGAATACTAGAGATCACCTCTGAGGGTTATGGCTTCCTCAGGGTCGACAATTATACACCAAGTTCCGATGATGTTTACGTTTCTCCCTCACAGATCAGGCGGTTTTCTATGCGTACCGGAGATGAGATTTTAGGGCAGGTTCGTCCACCAAAAGACGGAGAACGATATTATGCTCTACTTCGTGTATTAGCAATTAATCTTTCAAATCCAGAATTGGCATCAAAACGCCCATGTTTCGAAGACCTTACCCCGATTTATCCCAACCAACGCCTGCATTTAGAAACCACACCGACGAATTATTCCATGCGATTAATGGATATATTATCACCAATAGGGATGGGGCAGAGAGGTTTAATTGTCTCTCCACCCAAGGCGGGCAAGACTACAGTTTTGAAAATGTTGGCGAACTCAATCGCGGAGAATCACCCTGATATTGAGATCATCGTGCTTCTAATCGACGAACGCCCAGAAGAGGTCACAGACATGCAACGGTCTGTAAATGGAGAGGTGATCAGCTCGACGTTTGACTTGCCCCCCGAAAACCATGTACGGGTGGCCGATATCGTGCTTGCCAGGGCGAAAAGTTTGGTGGAGTCGGGCAAGGATGTAGTGATTTTACTTGATAGCATTACTCGCCTTGCCAGGGCCCACAATCTTATTGTTCCGCCAAGCGGACGCACCTTGTCAGGTGGGGTAGATCCCGCAGCACTGCATCGCCCCAAGCGGTTCTTTGGTGCTGCCCGCAAGTTGGAGGAGCAGGGTAGTTTGACAATTTTAGCCACAGCTTTAGTTGAGACCGGCAGTCGCATGGACGATGTGATCTACGAAGAATTTAAGGGTACCGGTAACATGGAGCTGCATTTGGACCGCAAGTTGGCCGAGCGACGAGTTTTTCCGGCCATTGACATTTATCGTTCAGGTACACGTCGGGAAGAATTGCTTTTGACACCTGGTGAGTTGGATGCAACATGGGTATTGCGCAAGGCCATGGGCTCGTTAGGGACTGCTGAGACTTTAGACTTAGTGCTGGATCGAGTGACAAATACAAAAAACAACGCTGAATTGCTAGACCTGATAACTAGATCAACATTTGCAGAAAATGTCCGGAACAAGTAAAAGGATATTTTTGACTTGCGTCGAAATGTAGGGAATAGAGCGTATTGCCAGTCGAGGGAGGACTTATCATGTGGAGGCGGCTGATCCGCAGTCGGGGGTTTGTGCTGTTGATATTTGCAGTCATCTTCAGCTTTGGCATTCTAGGCCAAGTGGATACTAGGATGCACATTGGTGGAAGTGACTGGGACTTAGATAGTCTGATCTACATAAATGTAGATGACTATATCTATGAGAGCTTCGCGCAACAGAGTGATGTTCTAATTGAACAAGACCCTTCAACGCCACCAGCGCCGTTGCACAAAGTGGTTCTCCAACAAGCGCCTGACTTAGCCTTTACCTCTTCAGAGCAGCACGGTCCCTTGGAAGCCGTGAATCTGGAGGAAAAGGAAGAAGTGAGGGTCCCAGAGGCAGTTGCTCTTGTAGAAGCAACGGTTCCTACCCTAGAACCACCTCGGGTGGAGGAAAAGAGGCAAGAAAAGGCCAGCATTTTTGTTCATAAGGTAAATGCAGGAGAGACTTTGTGGGATATCGCGTTGGCATATGGTGTGTCGATAGATACGATTTCTTCGGCTAACGACATGAAGAATAAGAACTATCTTTCCATCGGCCAGGAACTACAGATTCCGTCTGTTAATGGGGTATTGCACCAAGTCGCTACCGGTGAGAGTCTGTGGGAGATCTCAGAACGTTACAATGTTCCGGTGGATGAGATTACCAGGGTCAATGAAATCAGTGACCCTAGCCGCATCCAACCTAATACTAAGATAGTGATTCCGGGAGCTACTCAGCTTAGACCTCGGGACGTCCTCCTTGTAAACGGACAACTGCAAAAGGCTTTTGATTGGCCAGTAAGGGGTCGCGTCTCCTCCACATTTGGTCCGCGTTGGGGCAAGATGCATAATGGTTTGGATATAGCTGTTTCTACTGGTACATCCGTAAAAGCAGCAGCAGATGGACGGATTACCTTTGCAGGATGGAATGGCGGCTATGGCATCTTAGTGATTGTCGACCATGGTAACGGCATTGAAACTCGTTATGCCCATAACTCACGCTTGAATGTGAAAGTGGGGCAAAGAGTGACAAGGGGAGAAACTGTGGCTTATAGTGGCAATACAGGTGTCTCGACAGGGCCACATCTTCACTTCGAGCTCCGTTATCGCAATAATCCTGTGAACCCACAAACATATTTACGATAAAATTGGCTTCGTTGATTGCCAAGGGCCAATAGATTGTGTTATAATACGTTTTGGTTTCGCCAGTAAAGTTAGTGAGGTGAATGAGAACATGAAAGCTGATATACATCCGAAGTATGGTGTTTGTGTAGTGACCTGCTCCTGTGGAGAGACCTTTGAGACTGGATCCACCAAACGTGAAGTCAAGGTGGAGTTGTGTTCCAAGTGTCACCCCTTCTATACTGGTCAACGACAGACCCTGAGCACTACTGGTGGTCGTGTGGAACGTTTCCTGACGAAGTACAATTACAATATGAAAGAACAGAAGTAATCATACGAGCGCAAAAAGCAGGGGAGACCCTGCTTTTTTTTTGGATGTTTCGTGAAACGAAACCCCAAGATAAATACACGTTATTCGTCAGTTGAAGAAGGAGGATATGTTGTGGGAGTTTTCCTCGCCCCCATGGCCGGGGTCACGGATTTGCCTTTTCGCATTCTCTCGCGCGAACACGGTGCAGAGTTGGTTGTTAGTGAGATGGTGTCGGCGCAGGCCCTTGTCTATGATAATCAGAAGACGCTTCAGATGCTAGCCTTGGCCGATAGTGAGAGGCCTACTGCAATTCAGATCTTTGGCCATGATCCGAAGACCTGTGCCCAAGCAGCCCGAATTGTGTTTGAGATTGCGTCACCCGAGATGATCGACCTAAACTTCGGCTGCCCCACCCCAAAAGTCGTGAAAAACGGTGATGGTGCAGCTCTATTGAAAAATGTAAGCCTACTAGGGCAAATTACCACCGAGGTCGTTAACGCTGTGCCCATTCCAGTCACGGCGAAAATCCGCTTAGGCTGGGACAGTGATAGTATTAACTGCCTGGAGGTTGCCAAGATTCTGGAGGATGCTGGAGCTTACTGGATTACAGTGCATGCCCGAACACGAGAACAGTACTACTCTGGCCAGGCTCATTGGGAGTGGATAGGCAAAGTCAAGGCGGCTAGCGGCATACCCATTGTGGGTAATGGCGATGTATCTTCTCCCCGGGACGCCCGCAGACTCCTCGACCATACAAAATGCGACCATGTAGCCATTGGCCGTGGGGCCCAGGGCAATCCCTGGATTTTTGGGCAGATTAGGGCCTATTTGGAAAGGGGGGTTGTTTTGGCAGATCCAACTCTGGAAGAGCGAATTGACTTGGCCATCCGCCATTTGCGAATGAAGGTCGATTTCGAGGGCGAAGTTCGCGCAGTCAGAGAAATGCGTCCCCATTTGGCTTGGTATCTGAAGGGGGTCCCCCATTCTGCTGAAGCCAGGCGTGAAATAAACCTTACCACCACTGTAGGAGGCCTCGAAAGGCTACTGAAAGAATTCTTGTAGGTTTCGGGTGGTCGTGCTATAATGTCTGTGAACATAATGTGCACAGCGGTGGTGATGAGATGGGCAGCTTTTTCCGGATTGGTGATAAGTTGCTTAATCGTGTCAAACTGGACCGGACAATTGAACGCATTTTCCAGCTGAGAGTCTCGGGTCTGTCCCAACAGGAAGTGGCTCATAGGGTTGGATGCGACCGGTCTTTTGTTTCGCGCCTGGAGTCCTTGGCGGAGGTTCGTAAAGGCGGTACCATAGCCATTATCGGGTTTCCCCTGGCCAACACTGGGGAACTTGAAGAAATTTGCCAAGAATTAGGGGTAGAGTACTCTCTTTTGATGAGCGACGTTGAGCGTTGGGCTATGATCGAATCTCATGACGGAAAGAGTCTCCTAAATTGGCTGATGCAGCTGATGCTAGACATGAGCGATTATGATCACCTAATAATGATTGGTTCAGATATGCGCATTCGATTAGCTGAAGCCATTCTGGGGGATAAGGTTGTGGGAGTTCTGATGGGTGAATCCCCCATTGAAGAGGATTGTTACTTGAGTCTCCATAAGCTCAGGGAGCTCATTACATCGATCAAAGGAGAGTAATGATGCGACGCATAGTGAGTATAAGTATTGGCTCGTCACAAAGGGACAGTAAGGCGGTTGTCCATGCATGCGGTGAAGAGTTCTCTGTTGAGAGAATCGGCACAGACGGAGACATGAAAAAGGCAATCGCACTTATTAAAGAGTTGGACGGAAAAGTGGCGGCTTTTGGAATGGGTGGCATTGACCTGTACCTGCAGGGAGGCAAGAAACGTTACATTTTGCGCGAAGCTAAGCAGATTGCCAGGGCAGCACAGGCGACGCCCATGGTGGATGGTTCTGGTCTGAAAAACACTTTGGAACGCCGAGCCATTGAGAATCTGGCTAAAACGGATCCCAGCATGTTCGAAGGTAAGAATGTGCTTTTGACCTGCGCTATTGATCGCTTTGGCATGGCCGAGGCACTTCAAAATACCGGGAGCAAGGTCCTTTATGGGGATGTGATGTTCGCATTAGGGATTTCAATTCCTATCTATCATCTGAATGTATTCGAGGCGGTGATTTCCGTTCTGGCCCCAGTAGCGGTTCAGCTTCCCTTTACTTGGCTATATCCCACTGGCTCAAAACAAGAGGAATCTCCTCAGAAAAACAAGTACGCCAAGTACTATGCTTGGGCCGATGTCATTGCCGGTGACTACCACATGATTCGTAAATATATGCCTGATGATTTGACAGGCAAGACTCTGATTACTAATACCATTACTCTTGCCGATGTGGAGTTTTTAAAGCAAAGGCATGTTCGAGAGCTAATCACGACTACTCCCAATCTTGGAGGAAGGTCTTTTGGAACGAATGTCATGGAAGCCCTCTTAGTTGCTCTATTAGACAAACCTCTCAGGGAGATAACCGCGAGCGATTACAACCGGATGCTGGATAAGATTGGCTTTGCCCCTCGCCGGGAGTTCTTAGATGCCACTTTGAGCGTGGAGCTATGAGTATGAAGAGACTTGGTGCACAGAGTAAAATATAGGTTAGAAAAGGGCTTGTCTCATTCTTGACATCCCTTTTTTTGTTACTTATAATAGATGGAGCATTGAGAAAGATCTGTTTAGTAATGTCTACACCCCTTGTGTGAAATGCGCACTAAAAAGGAGACTGGGAGCATGGTTGACAAAGAAGTATTGCTAACACCGGAGGGTTTGCAGAAATTAGAATCTGAGCTAGAGACATTGAAGAGCGTCAAGAGGCGAGAGGTGGCCGAACGGATTAGCTCGGCGCTAGAGTTTGGGGACATCTCGGAGAACTCAGAGTATGATGACGCCAAGAATGAACAGGCATTCATAGAAGGAAGAATCCTCACTTTAGAGAAACTGCTACGTAATGCGCGGCTTATCGAGGATGATGATGATCAAGATGAATCTATCGTCACTCTCGGTAAAACCATTACGCTGAAAGATTTGGAGACATCCGACGTTTTAGAGTACCGCTTGGTGGGCTCAGCTGAGGCGGACCCGGCAGAATCGAAAATAAGCAACGAGTCCCCTGTAGGTCAAGCTATTATGGGTAAGTCTAGCGGAGCCATTATAGAGGTAGAGGTATTGGATGGAACTCTACAATATGAAATTCTAAAGGTGGCCAGATAAACAGGAGGTAATCACGGTGAACGAGCAACACATCGATTATACAGAGGATAAAGAAGAACTTCATGAACTACTGCAAGTGCGCCGAGATAAGCTGCAAGACCTTTATGATCTGGGCATCGATCCTTTTGGCGAGAAGTTTGAACGTACTCATACTGCGCAGGAAATCATTGACGATTTTGCGACTCTAGAGAACGCAGAAACCAAAATTGGCGGACGTATTATGTCGATGCGTACCCACGGAAAAGCCAGCTTTGCAGATCTCATGGACCACACTGGTCGTGTACAACTCTACTTTCGCGTCAATACGCTTGGCGAAGAAGGGTACGCTCTTTTGGAGAAACTTGATATTGGTGACATAGTGGGTATTACAGGAAAGATTTTTCGTACGCGTCGCGGAGAAATTAGTGTAGAAGTAGTTGATATCAAGTTCCTCTCCAAGTCACTGAGGCCATTACCGGCGAAGTGGCATGGTTTAAAGGATGTAGACTTGCGTTATCGCCAAAGATATGTAGATTTGATTGTTAATCCTGGCGTGCGTCAAGTCTTCGAGACCCGAAGTAGGATCATCCAGATTATGCGCAACTTCCTGGCTGACCGTGGTTATATTGAGGTTGAAACACCGATGTTGCACGTAATTGCAGGTGGTGCAAGTGCTCGTCCCTTCACGACTCATCACAATGCACTGGACATGGATCTTTATCTGAGAATTGCACCAGAACTATATCTGAAGAGATTGCTCGTTGGTGGGTTCGACCGCGTCTTTGAAATCGGCAAGATGTTCAGAAACGAAGGCATGTCTACCAAGCACAATCCCGAGTTTACCATGTGTGAACTATATATGGCCTATGGCGATGCCAGCGATATGATGAAAATTACTGAAGATATCTATGCACACACCGCACAAGAGTTATTTGGTTCGACAAAGATCATGTTCCAGGGGCAGGAGATCGACTTGACCCCTCCTTGGCCTAGAAAGCCCATGTTGGATGCCATTCTAGAGTACTCCGGGGTCGATTTAAGGGGCCTAGATGATATTGGGGCCCGGCAGGCAGCCAAGAAAAAGGGCCTCCAGATTGAAGCCAATGCCTCGTATTCTAGTGTACTTGATGAGTTTTTTGATGTCTTCGTAGAACCTAACTTGTTTCAACCCATTTTTATCACCGATCATCCGGTGGAAGTGAGCCCCTTGGCCAAGCGTAAAAAAGACGATCCGACGCTAACGGATCGATTCGAACCTTTCATTATAACTTGGGAAGTGGCTAATGGGTTCACGGAACTCAATGACCCAATCGATCAAGAACAACGCTTTAGACAGCAGGTTGCGCAGCGCGATCAAGGTGATGACGAAGCGCATATGATGGATGAAGATTATGTTCATGCATTAGAGTACGGCATGCCGCCCGCAGGCGGTCTTGGGCTGGGCATTGACCGTATGGTTATGTTGTTTACCGATTCACCATCAATACGGGACGTTCTGTTGTTTCCCCACATGCGTCCCCGGTCGTAGTCGCCGTTTGAATTTCGACCTGTCTCCTTTGGCTGAGCGCTTCCGCGGAATGCCATTGCAGGCAGGTTTTTCTTTGCATAGGATTCGATTTTCATCGCAAAACGGAGGAAACAGAAGATATGGCGCCCTAACAATCACCTATCATCAAAGACGGGCAACGAGGGCTCTTGATTGCAGACCTAAACGGTGGTATATTGATTAAGGCGTCGGGCACCACAAGTCACGTGCCAGACCCGAAAAGCCTTGCTTTCGAAGGCTTATTTGTTTCCTAAGAACCTTGAAAACTGAACATTGAATCTTGAAACAGCAATTCGTTCTTGAAACTTCGTCTCAAGACCCTGCATTTTGCTTTGCAAACTGCTGAGAGACCTTGGAGATGAATAGTCAGGAAACATTTTGTGTTTGAAGAGAAT
>WPCH01164387.1_pt1 | contig 11319 bp, 14 predicted proteins | sample 5399881 | NCBI WGS metagenome assembly WPCH01 (sample SAMN12869468, study PRJNA574797) | sludge metagenome | isolation source: wastewater treatment of pH5 | place: China:Beijing | collected 2019-05-20 | reverse complement strand
AATAACTAAATCAACCTCTTCTTCTTCAAATACAACTAAAGCCTCTTTCCCGTCCCTCGCTTCAAACACTACATATTGCTCACTTAAAAAATAATCTTTTAATATTTCACGTAATATGTCTTCATCTTCAACAATTAAAATGTTTTTTGACATAACTTATATCCCCCTCCCGCTTTCAGAAACTATAATTTCACTTCGAATAACTTCCAGTTAACTTCGCCTCGATAATATATCTATCTGGTGCATCCCCTATATAATTAAATGGGTAACAAGTTGTCAGTGTTAATATCGGTTCTTCTTTTTTTATAATAACAGTACGATCATCCGCATGAGTAATCCATGTCTTTTGAATTTCATATGTGTACGTTTTATTATCATACTCTAAAACAAGGGTATCCTTTTCTTTCAACTCTCCTAAATCTGTAAATACAGTATCTCGATGTCCACTTAGTACAGTATGTCCCCCTCCAGATGGAGTTGTCGTTAAATCACTAACGAACATACCCACTCCTTTTTTCAAAGTCGTATCATCCGCTCCCCAATATATAGAAAACTTCTTCTTTATTTTTGGTATGTTTAACATCGCTACCTTTTCTCCTTCTTTATGTTCTGTTTGAGAAGAAGGCACTTGAGAAGTGACGGGTGTTTCACGAGAAAGTTGAGTATCTTGTATATTTTTAAGACTCTTTATTTCTTCTGCAGTTAATTGCCCGGCAGAGCTTCTTCCTTTATACCATTCCACAGCATAATAGGATCCCATGAATAGCCCTATAGCCATCAATATGATACCGATATAATTGAGTGACTTCATTCTTCATTCCTCCATGCCAAAAATGGTAGGAGTAACCTACCATTTTTAATATATGAAATTATCCCATTCTTTATAGGAAAATATTTTATTTACGCTTTAATCTTATTGCGACGATTCAAACCAAATAATGTACCTACCGCTACAAGACATGCACTTAATCCCATCATTGCTACATTATTTGATGCTGTATTTGGTAATTTTTCACCTTGTACAACTGGCTTTGCTACTTCTTTTTTAGCTACTTCATTCTTTTGCTCGGCTTTTATCGCTGCTTCTTTTTTGGCCATATCGTTTTTGAACTGTTCTTGCGCTATTCTCTTTTTCTCTTCTTCACTTTTTTTCTCAGCTTTTATTGCTTCCTCTTTTTTAGCCATATCACTTTTTTCTTGTACTTGCGCTGCTTGCTTTTTCTCCTCATCACTCTTTTGCTGTATCTTAATTGCTTCTTCCTTTTTAGCCTTATCTTGTTGTACTTGCGCTTCTTCCTTTGTTACTGTTCCAGTATCTGCACTCGCTACTGAAGAATATCCTACTGCTAAAAGTGCCATTGCACAAATTGGTAATAGTCTCTTTTTCATTTTCATTCTCTCCTTATATTTTATTCTCATCAACTCGCATCGGATGTATTGCTAGAATAAGCAAGAGATATAAATATAAGATGCAGATGAAATATATTTCATTTAAAGATTTCATTGTAGAAAAAGAAAAAAACATCGCAATATGTACGATGTTTTTTTCGGGTGTGTGTCTCAATTATTTACATGTTACTTTCGCGTGATTTGGAAGTAGAACGGGCTGGAGCGATAACTAATTGTCTCGGCTCAGTTTTCTTGAAGTGATTTTTGACGTTACACTTACGACGTTGAACAACCCACGCTTTAATAGGGTTTGTTAAAATAATCTTTTGCTCTTCGTTAGGGGCCTCTTCTTCAAACCTACAACTTTCGCTCCATTTATTCCATTTCATTGTAAATTTAGAAGAAGAATGATCATCTTCACGATCAAACAAGTGCAAAAAATCCATTTTTCCATCTAGCATTACGGTGTTACTAGTCGCTAAAAAAGAAAAGGTCGTCCAACGTTTCTCCATGCCCTCCTACTCCTTTTTCACATATAGAGTGCCTAAAACTTAATTTACCTAAAATATGCTTGCCTTTTACCTTACACCCATAGTTTATCCAAAATGCTATTATGCAACTATCGATTTGCCTTACAACTACCTTACATTTTTGTAAGAAACAAAAAAACCTTCACTCTATATAATGAAGGTTTCTTACTTTTTATCTATATGATCTCTCATATCATCAAGTCCAGCTTCTTTTAGCTGCGACATCATACCGTGCGAAATTGCTCCTAACACTAAAGTCATTCCAATTAATGAAATACGAATCGCAGGTACATCAATTACGTAAGCCAACAGGCCAAGAACAATTGTTAAAAGTAATGCTTTTATAAATGTTACACTTGTGTACTGTTTCTTCTTCATCATATTCACCCTTTATGGAAGCGTTTTCTTAATATACTTAGTATATCATATCATCAGATGATTTTGTCGTTATCTTTGTAAAAAATTACTATCTCCTTTGACTTTTTCTATTCTATCCTTTACAGTCGAAATGTTCATAAGTTTTACACTGTAGGAGGATTACAATGAATATTGAAATAAAAGACACTTTAATTTCTGAAGAACAATTACAAGAAAAAGTAAAAGAACTAGCACTTCAAATCGAACGTGATTTTGAGGGAGAAGAAATCGTAGTAATCGCTGTATTAAAAGGATCTTTCGTATTCGCTGCTGATTTAATTCGTCACATTAAAAACGATGTAACAATTGACTTTATTTCTGCATCTAGCTACGGAAATCAAACAGAAACAACAGGAAAAGTGAAACTACTAAAAGATATCGACGTAAACATTACTGGGAAAAACGTAATTGTTGTAGAAGATATTATCGATTCTGGTTTAACACTTCATTTCCTAAAAGACCACTTCTTTATGCATAAACCAAAGGCACTCAAGTTCTGTACATTACTTGATAAGCCAGAACGTCGTAAAGTAGACTTAACAGCTGAATATGTTGGCTTCCAAATTCCAGACGAATTTATCGTTGGCTACGGTATCGACTGTGCAGAAAAATATCGTAACTTACCATTTATCGCTTCAGTTGTAACGGAATAATATAATAAAATAAACTTTCATCAATTACTGGTGGAAGTTTATTTTCTATCACAATTCGTAAAAGACAAAGGGAGAGAAAAAAATGACAAAGACAAAATTTGAAAAAGTACTCCTCATCGTAAATCCGAAAGCTGGACAAGGTGACTTACATACAAATTTAACGAAAATCGTACCACCTCTTGCCGCAGCTTTTCCTGACTTACATATCCTTCATACGAAAAAGCAAGGTGATGCAACAAAATATTGCCAAGAGTTTGCTAGTAAAGTAGATTTAATTATCGTCTTTGGTGGTGACGGCACTGTATTTGAATGCACAAATGGCTTAGCACCTCTTGAAACTAGACCTACACTTGCAATCATTCCAGGCGGAACTTGCAACGACTTCTCTCGCACACTTGGCGTTCCGCAAAACATTGCAGAAGCGGCAAAACTTATTACAGAAGAACATATAAAACCAGTTGACGTTGCAAAAGCAAATGGACAACATTTCTTAAACTTCTGGGGGATTGGTCTCGTATCTGAAGTATCAAACAATATCGATGCAGATGAAAAAGCAAAGCTTGGTAAAATCGGTTACTATTTAAGCACAATTCGAACTGTAAAAAATGCTGAAACATTCCCAGTAAAAATTACTTATGACGGACAAGTATATGAAGACGAAGCTGTCCTTGTCATGGTTGGAAATGGTGAATATCTTGGTGGTATTCCATCCTTTATTCCGAACGTAAAATGTGATGACGGAACACTTGATATTTTCGTAGTCAAATCAACAGGTATTCAAGCATTTAAAGATTACATCGGAAAGAAACTATTCGAGGATTCAAATGAAAATGACATCTTCCACGTAAAAGCAAAATCCATTCATATTGAAACGAAAGAAGAAAAAGAAGTAGATACAGATGGAGAAAGTTCGCTTCATACACCTTGTCACATTGAATTATTACCAGGACACTTTACGATGATTTATAATCCTGCGGTTGTGTAAAGAAAAAACGAGTGCTAGCACTCGTTTTTTCTCTTCTAATCTAGCTATGTCGTTGAATCATTTCTTGTATTTCTTTAACTCTCTCTAAAGTAATTCCATTTCTTTGTTCGATTGCTAAAGGATGCTCGGTTGGCTCTAATTCAACATACGGTGCCGTTCCAACTTCTCTTATATGTACATTTGTTTTTAAATTTAATGTTTCTGGATAAACTGGCATTTCTACAGATAACCACCCAAAATAAGGATCACTATTTTCTCGGCCTCTCTCATCCCACTTTTCTAATACTTCATCATAACTTTCTTTACTAAGTGATACCCAAACAGTCCATATGAAGTTTTCGTGGTAGTCAATGATAGGAATCTCTAAACAACCTCTAATAAAGTAATGCTCATCGTCCATTACGCAAAGTTCTGATGTTAAATGGAAGCGTTCCTCTCTTTCATGGGGCGCTACCTCGTAATAATAATATGGTGCTTCACTTCCGTAGCATAGAGGTAGTGCAAAACGATGCATTTGTACTTTTTCTCCGGATTTTCTTCTTCTTTTCATTTATTATTCTTTCTCCTATCCTTTTCAGTCACAATCAAACGCTACCCAATTTCTCCAATGCGTGTTAGAATCCTTCTTCACAATAATACGTGGATCTTTCTTCTCTATTGCAGCGGCTACTGATTGGAAGAATTCATTTTCACTTACTTTTTCGTCTTCAACATGTTTCCATTCTTCCGTTTCATACGCTAGTTCCCAATTACCTTCTAAACCGAACTCTTCTAAAATCTCTTCTTTACTCCACCATAATAATGTTCTAACTTCTTCATTACTAGCAAGCATACGCATAAAGTATGTTGGATAATGCTCTGTCGTTTGTACTTCTATTCCATTATTTATATAATCCTCTTCTGTAAATTCATATTCAAAATGCTGCTCACGAATTTTTAAACTGCCGTTATAAATATTCGGCATAAATTCACCTTCATCATTAAATAACTCATAATTGCCATCATTTAATTGTAAAATGCAATCATCACCCATTGAATGAGTAATTCTATCTCCATATACTTGAATATCATTAAACACACCCAATGAACCTACACCAACAAGTTGAAACGCCATTAACCAATCCTTATTATCTTTAAAAAAAAGAGAGAATTTCACTTGCGAAATATCCATATATTCATTATCAAAGGCAGGAAATTCATAGTTACTTTGCTTTTTATCTAATAGTTTTAAAATATCTTTTTGCATATGTATCATCTTCACCCCGATATAAACAAAAATATTTTTTTAATTTCACTAGAGTATAACATAACCATACTTACCTGTGACATTCTAATAAAACTACTAAAAAATAGAAGAATGGCTTGTTTGCATACTCTAGTTCTTTTTATGTACAATGAAGGAAAGAAGTACCTTCATATAAGGGAGAGGACAAACTTTGTTCAACCAACAGTTAGTTAATTTACGCATTGATTTTGCATTTAAACAATTGTTTGGTACGAATGGTAGCGAAGATATTCTAATTGCATTTTTAAATGCTATGTTACAAGAGTCTTTAGAGTCGCCCATTGCTTCTCTACAACTAGAAGATCCACATTTACACAGGGAATATGAAGAGGATAAGTTATCTATTTTAGACATTTCAGCGACATTAGATACAGGAACAAAAGTTAATGTAGAAATACAACTCAATAATAATCACGATATGGTTAAACGCAGTTTATATTATTGGGGAAGGCTATACACATCTCAACTACAAAAAGGGATGCCCTACAGTGCACTTCACAAAACCATCACCATAAACTTACTAAACTTCGCAATGTTTTCGGAACCCCCAGCCTTCCATACAACGAGCGTATTATGGAATACACAACAAAAAAAAATCCTGAGTGAAGACATAGAAATCCACATTATAGAAATTCCAAAGTTAACTGAACAATGGCATGAAGAAAAAGTAAATCCGTGGAAAGATCCATTTGTTCGTTGGCTTTTATTGCTTTCAGCAAATGAGGATGAGCACTTAACTAAACTATTGGAGGATATTGCTATGAACCAAGACCCTATTTTACAAAAAGCAATAAATAAATGGGAACGTATGAGTCAGGATTCTTCTTTCCGACAAGCCTATGACGCAAGGGAGAAAGTTTTAATGGATGAAGCAGCAAAATTCGCCCATGCAGAGACAGAAGGAATTAAAAGAGGAATGGAACAAGGAATTAAAAAAGGCATTGAAAAAGGTATTGAAAAAGGTATTGAAAAAGGCATTGAAAAAGGCATTGAAAAAGGCATTCAACAGGGGAAAATTCAAATGATTAAAAATATGTATGATCTTGGTATACCACTTGAAACGATTGCTAAGGCAAGTAAATTAAGTTTGCATGAGATTGAACATATTTTAGGACATAAATAGTCATAAAAAAAGAGCTTGAATAGTTTCAAGCTCTTTTTTATCAACTCTCCTCAATATCATCCAATTGAGTCTTATAACATTCATCACACTCTGGCCTCGTAGGAAGAATCCCTCTTTCATCAGGTAATAAAACCCTCAAAACTTCTCGATCCATCTCTACGAAAGACTTCATAATAATGGGATATCCTTCAATAATATTCGTATACTCAATCCCTTGTTCAAACTTTTTTCCGCTCTTTATTTCTTCTATTATGGTACAAAAAACACTATGCGCGACTTCAGGATCCATATTTAATGCTATTTGTAAATCTTGATGATTAAAGTTATCTCTTAGACCATGTGTATGATAATTAGCATGGATGCCATCAATATCTTCTGCTAATATGCTATGCATGTACCATCCATACTCTTGTAGCATATTTTCTTCCCATTCATCTGCATCCTCTTCTAAATCTTCATCAAACAAATTCGGATCATACCACACGTCCTCGTAATCTCCAGCAATTAAAAATCTCCAACCAGGTGGTAACCCTAAATACTTCTTTATTTCAGGTGCCCATTCATCAATATGTTGAACGTGTAAAGGAAGAAAGAAATCTTCTTCTGTCCCCATTTCTTCACCAGCCCAAATGTACCAACCTGTCGTTCCGTTTTCTATAGGCATTCGTAACCCATTAATCGGAGCGATACCATCTTTCACATTTTGCGCTATTCCTAATTTCAAGTCATTCGGAGATTCTACATACTCCGCTTTATATTTATCACATATACTCCTCTGTTCTTTTATGTATTTTTCCATCCTTTTAGCACACTCCCCAATTTTTGAAAGATAGATTTCTTTGCCGAAGCACTCTCTAACTTCCATACCCCACACGGATTATAAAATGGATCCTCTTGTTCATAACGTTTATCTATATAATGAGATAAAAGATACACTGGAGCATCTTCTGTGAAACTAATTGTATCTCCATCTTTCAAATTAGGTTTTTCCAATATATTATGTAGGTTAAAATCATTTAATAAATCTACAGCTACTTCCGAATCTATCCCTCCGTCTAAAACAACGTCTGGTAGATTAAATGCTTGCATTCCACATGAATAGTAACCGTCCTCTTCATCTCCAACTAAAGTTACAAGGTGCGAATACATCGGGAATATTTCCTTATTCTCTGCAAGCTCTTGCCATTCTTCTTTCGAATAAGCCACACCTGCTGTTTCAACTTTTAAAGCAAGTCCCCCTGCATTTAAAAGTTCCATTCCTACATCAATTACTTCTTGTAATCTCTCTTTATCGTCAACTTTGGCAATAACATACACTATATAAGTATGCTTCTCCAACTCCTGAAGCAATTCTTCATCAAAACGCTCACCACCTGCATAGAAGAAAGCCTCTCTCAAAGAAGGGTCTTGTTCATATATATCAATTTCAAAGCCAATCTCTTTCTCCTTATGGTGCATAACATTTCCCGCTAATATATAGTTACTTTTACTCACAACTTCTTGTATTAATTCTGTTCTATCTTTCCATAAACCAGGTACTCCAATAACGATTTGTGTCTCCATCATATGCACTCCAATTCTCATCTATTTTCAATCTATTCTTTCAATCTTCCAAACTAAATTAGCTGGGATATCTTTCTCTAAAAAGGTTAACATCCATACAGTTTTTCCTTTATCATTCATCAGTAGCACTTTATGATTTAACTTCCAAGCCACTTCACTAACATGATGAAACATCTTATACATATCTTCTTCTCTAATAAGCTTTTCCTTTTTGATTAACCGCCTCGTTCTATACTCTCTTATTTCTAAGTACACGTCAGCATAAGCCACTTCATGCTGACATGTTATACTACATACGTATTTTTTATTCGGACTACTCTTTTATATATATACGAACTCGTTTCTATAATTCAATTCTAGTATCTTATTCTTCACTTTTTCTAACTCTTCTATATCCCAATCATATTTCACAGCTAAACGCTTCATTTCAACATGAACGATTTGAAGGGCTAATTCTTTTTTCTCTCTATCTGATAAATATGGAAAACCCTTCACACTCTCATACTCCACAAAAACATTCATATATTCAGGGAAAATTCTATATTTCTTCTCCCACTCATCGAGTAATGAAATATCATCCACACAATGAATCAAAATCCCTTTCTCATAATCCATTCTTAACTTTGGCATATGTCGACAATATAAAGAAGTAATACTGCTCGTCTCTTTACCAAAAGAGATGTCTTCATCGTAGTTGCTTGTAGATGTTAACTGTAATGCCTCTATGTTTCTGGTATGCTCTTTTACTTTTAGAAAACTCAATTGTATATCTCTTATAACCGGCATTTGCTCTCTCCTCTTCGCAATACAACTATGAAATATCTTTGTTAATACGCCTTAATCAATTTCAAGCCAGCCCATTCCCATAGAAAGAAATAACAGTCCGATTACCAAAAAGAGACCCCCAGTTAAAAAATAGAATGGCGCTCCGTGCAATGGATCACTAAATAACTCTATCAAATTTCCAGCTACTACTTTCCATTTCTCTCTCTTTGAATTTTTTTCTTTTAATTCTTTTACAAATCGATAAATACTGAAACTGATTAAAGTGATACCAATTAATAAACATCCTGCTATGATAAGAATTTCCAAATGTAACCCATTTAAATACCATTTTCATGCACACCTCATTTTAACTAAAAAAAGCGAAAGAGAACATAATTTTCACTATGCTCTCTTTCGCTTTTTCAAAAACTGTATACCTTATTTTCATTTACTAACAATCCTGAAATAAGAACGAACTGTTAAGCAATAATAACCAATATAAATAACACTATACACCCCGATGCTAATTAGTAACGGAACTGCAATTTCATACGGAATAACTGTCGCTAATCCTTTGAGCGCAAATAAAGTGTGTAATATACCAACTACTAAAGGAATAAAGAAGATAAATCTCATTTGCTTCGCAATGGCTTTTTTCATTTCTGTTTTCGTGACACCGAGTTTTCGAAGAACGATGTAACGTTCACGATCTGCATGTGCTTCTGTTAATTGTTTGAAATAAATAATAGAGCCTGTTGCAAGTAAAAATACAAGTCCTAAGAATATACCACTAAACATCATTAACCCTGACGTTTCAATACCGCTGCGGAATATTGTATAGAAGTCACTGAATTGCTCTCTTCCTTCTGCATCTTCTTCCGATATTACTTTCTTTAATTTCTCCGTTAACACTTTACTATTTCTTTCGTCTTTCACATCAATATTTTTCACAGTATGAGAGCCAATTGTCTTCTTTGCTTGCTCATACACTTCATCCGGAACGACAACTAGAAGTTCATATAAGTTTGTAATGTTTTTTGCTTGTACCTCTTTCACTTGTACTGGTGCTACTTCTTCAATTGGGAATGTAGCTTTTCGATTTTTATATACGCCACTATCTCTCTTACCTTCACTGTACATGCCATCAAATGCATACAATTCGTTCTTCTTTAAATCTAAAGTTTCTTCATTTAAATATTTTGCGATTGTATTAAATGATGATTGTGCGATAAGTTCTGTTGTTCTTGATTGTAATGAAGTGCCATCACTGTATTCTCCTACTACTTTTACCGTCTCTAATTCATATTGATGAATGACTTCATTCTGTCCTTCTTTTAAAATCTCATTTACTTTACGATCTAATTCCATATCTTTCTTTTCATAAGAATAACTAACTGGATGATATTTCTTCGCCTGCATATATGTGTTGTAATACATCGTTACAGAAGTTCCAACCGCCGTTAACGTTACTGCGCTTAATACGGCAATTGTTGCTAACGATTTTGCATTTCCTTTAATGCGGTATAGTAACTGAGACGTCGTAACCATTTTCATTCCGTTATAAAATGCGGATTTTTTATTTCGCACTCTTTTTAATACAAAAACGGTAAAGAACATAAATAATAAATACGTTCCAAGTACTGTCGCTAATAAAATGTAAAGTGCAAGGGGCATAAAGTTATCACCGCTCACATTTTTTATAGCCGTTACTGACAAGAAATAACCTGATCCAATTAATAATAAAGAAATGAAAGCCATTATTTTCGAACCTTTTGGCATGACTTCGCCTTCGTTATCTGCACGGAATAGCTCGATTAACTTAAATTGATAAATAACGCGGTATCCTTTAAACGATGTGTATAAAATGATGAGACAAAAAATAACTGTTGTATCTATAACCGCTCCAACTGGTACTTCAAAATGAACATTTACATGTAGCTCTAACATATTTAAAAGTAGCTTTAGGAATCCTTTTGAAAGTAAACTACCTATTACAATTCCGATTACTAACGATGATAAACCCATTAACATGTTTTCATAAAAAAGCATTTTACCTATTTCTTTTTTTCGAATACCAAGTAAAGAATAAACACCTATTTCTTTCTTACGCTTTCGTGTAAAGAAATCATTCGAATATATAATAAATATTGCAACGAAAATAATAAGCATTACACTCGCAAGCTGGAATCCTCGGCCGATGTTATCTCCAGCTTCACTTATTTGTGAATTGTATTGAAGCGCCTTAAACGTAAAATAAATGACGATGCTAAAAATCATGGAAGCAAAGTATATAAAATAATCTTTAAAATTTCGTTTTATATTACGAAGGGCGATGCTAGATAAGCTCATTTGTCGCACCCCCAGAGATTGAAGACATCATATCAATAATTTGTTGGAAGAACTGTTTTCTTGTCATCTCTTTGCGATGTAATTCTTTATATAACTTTCCATCTTTAATAAATACAACTCGTTTACAATAACTTGCCGCAAACGCATCATGCGTTACCATTAAAATCGTTACAAGATCTTTTTCATTTAATGTCTTCATACTTTCTAATAAATCCGTCGCTGACTTTGAATCAAGCGCACCAGTTGGCTCATCTCCAAAA
>WPCH01153659.1_pt1 | contig 11320 bp, 10 predicted proteins | sample 5399881 | NCBI WGS metagenome assembly WPCH01 (sample SAMN12869468, study PRJNA574797) | sludge metagenome | isolation source: wastewater treatment of pH5 | place: China:Beijing | collected 2019-05-20 | reverse complement strand
CACCAATTGAGCCCTCAGCATCAAGTTCACGAATCCCGCGCACAGCAGCATTTGCCGTCATGCCGTTTCCAATAATCAGGTATTTGTAAGATTTCATGTTTCCCTCTTTTTATTGAACATGCAAGGCGCTTCAGGTTTGGCAGGCGATTGTATTTGTGGAAAAAACTCAGCCTTTCCTATGAGTGCCGGTACTCCGCGGGCAGAACATCCATGCGTAAAGCCATGGAAGACAACCTCTCTCACCTCAAATAATACCATATTGATCATATTTATCATAATAATAAGGAGGGTATTTTTCAATTCACAATTAAAAACCCGCCTCCTGATCAGAGAAGGCGGGTTTGCGTTCATTCCATCAATATTGAGCGGCAGCTAACCCCAAGTTTCAAGTGCTTGCTTCACCGCCTTGAGGAAGTTATCCGCGCTTTCACCATCAAGAACGCGATGATCAAAAACAAAAGAAAGGTAGATCATCGGGCGGATGGCGATCGCCTCATTGCCCTCCACATCGCGGATCACTACCGCGCGCTTCTGCATCATCCCCGTGCCCAAAATGCCCACCTGCGGCTGATAAATAATCGGCGAGGCAAAAAGCGACCCGCCTGAGCCATGGTTCGTCAGGGTAAAAGTACCGCCTTTGACCTCATCCGGAACCAGTTTCTTGGCTCGCGCACGGTTGGCAAGGTCGTTAATATTGCGCGCCAGTCCCAACAGTGAAAGTGAACCAGCGTCTTTGATCACGGGCACAATCAGCCCATCTTTGCCCAGGGCTGTTGCCATGCCCAAATTGATGACGTTGTGAATTTGAAGTCCCTCGTCCGTCCAGGATGCGTTGACTTCAGGGTTATCCTTCAGTGCACTGACAATCGCTCCACAGAAATACGCAGTAAGCGTCAGGTTCACACCCAGGTTGGCAAACGATTGCTTGTTTTCGTTGCGATGCGCCAGAACCCTGGTCAGATCTGCCTCCATGACGGTTAACACATGAGGGGAGGTCTGCAGCGAATGCACCATGCGCTCGGCAATTTGCCGCCGCAGAGAAGTGTGTGGGATGAACCTGCCTTCTCCCGCCATAAGGTCAGTTGTGGGGCTTGCTGGGGTTTGCGGCACAGCGGCGCTCGCTGCAGCTTCGATATAAGCTTGAATATCTTCCTTGGTGATGCGCCCATCCTGCCCCGTCCCCCGCACCAAGTTGAGATCAATCTGGTTGATTTCAGCAAGCTTTTTCACCAACGGAGAAATGCGCCCTGTATAAACTTCTGATTGCACTGCAGGCGTTGCCGGAGCGACCACCGCGGCAACCGCCGGTTTGACTTGATTTACTGGCGCAGCCGCCGCAGGCGCTTCAGGCGTTGCCGCTGCGCTGCCGGGTAGTTCCTCGCCGGGAGCACCGATCCACGCCAGCGTTGAGCCCACCTTGACCACCTCATCCTTCTGCGCCAGAACCTTGAGCAGTGTGCCAGCCGCCGGGCTGGGGATCTCAGTGGTTACCTTGTCCGTTTCCACCTCGACCACGACTTCAAGCTCCTCGACGGTATCGCCTTCTTGTTTCAACCAGCTTACAATTGTGATCTCTTCAACCCCTTCGCCCATACTTGGCGCAATTAATCGAGTAGCCATAAGTCCTCCTTAATAAATTGTGGGAAACCGAGAGGGTGCACTCTCTCTCATTAAATCATAAATGGTATCAAATATGGATTCAGCGTTGGGCTTGGAATAGTAGTTGCCATCAGCGCCATACGCTGGGCGGTGATCAGCGCCGGCGAGCGTGCGCGGGGCTGAATCAAGCCATTGATACCCGCCCTGCACTTCTAGCACCTGCTGCATCATATAGGCGGTGGCGCCTCCGGGCATATCTTCATCCAAAAAGAGCACCCGCGATGTCTTTTTAAGCGACTCAACAATCAGGCCGTTTACATCAAAGGGCAGCAGAGACTGGACATCAATCACCTCGGCATCAATACCAACTGAAGCCAGTTTCTCCGCAGCTTCGAGCGCGATGCGCACCAAAGCGCCGTAGGTAACGATGGTGACGTCCTTTCCCACGCGCAGCACTTCAGGCACCCCCAACGGAACGGTAAACTCGGTAAGGTTTTCAGGTTTGCGTTCTTTCAGTCGGTAGCCATTTAACACTTCAATCACCAGCGCCGGGTCATCTGACCTCAATAAAGTGTTGTAAAAACCTGCTGCCTGAGTCATGTTGCGCGGCACCAGTACATGCATACCCCTGACCAGGTTAATAATGCCCGCCATCGGCGAACCCGAATGCCAGATGCCCACCAGCCGGTGCCCGCGTGTGCGGATGATGACAGGCGCCTTTTGCCCGCCTGCCGTGCGCCAGCGCAGCGTCGCCAAGTCGTCAGACATAATCTGCAGCGCGTAAAGCAAATAATCGAGATATTGCATTTCACATATTGGGCGCAAGCCGCGTAAAGCCAAGCCAATCGCCTGTCCCAGAATTGTCGCTTCACGAATCCCAGTATCGCTGACGCGCAGCGAGCCATATTTATCCTGCATACCATGGAAGCCCTGATTCACGTCTCCCAACATGCCCACGTCTTCTCCAAAGGCAATCAAGCGCGGGTCGCGTGCCAGTGCTGCGTCAAAGGCGGTATTGAGAATTTCGAAGCCCATCACCATGGGCGAATTTTCGCTGTAGCGTGGTGCAATTACCGGTATCCCGAGGGGAGATTCCATGGAAGTGGAGAGCAGAAATGAGTTGTAATACTGCTGGTTTTCCTGTTGCAGCTGCTGGGCAAAGCCTGCCACTTTCTGCCGGGCAGCCGAGGGCTCAGTTCGGGTTGCCACAAGGCTGGCATGCAGTGCAGTTGCAACATCTGCGCGCACCACATCCGGCAGATCAGCCAGTTGGTCGCGGGCTTGCTCAACCACCTCCGCCTGGCTGGCTGAATCTGTTAATTGGTTAAGCAGGTTTATCGCTTCACTGCGAATTTGGCGTATCGGGTTCTGAAACTCCTCCCAGGCAGTTTTCCGTGCCGCTTCCACCAGCCGCTTGTCCTCTTCCTGCCATTGATCAATTTCAGCCTGCTTTGCAAACCCTTTTTCCGCAATCCACTCGCGGAACTGTTTCAGACAGTCAAACTCCGCTTCCCAGGCAAGTCGTTCGGCTGACTTGTAGCGTTCCTGCGAGCCTGAGGTTGAATGACCCAAAGGTTGCGTGGCTTCGGTGACATGCACCAAAGCGGGAATATGATGTTTGCGGGCATTTTCACCGGCTTGTTGGTAAACCTTCACCAGCTCTTCATAATTCCAGGCGTGAACAGAATACAGATCATATCCTGAATTGCATTCATCCGCCGGGCATGGGACGCGCTGGAAGCCCGTAAGAATCGCGTAGATGTTTTCCTTCACCATCTGAAATTGGTTGGGGACGGAAATTCCATAGCCATCGTCATAAACGGTGATGACCGCCGGCGCATGTAAAACACCAATCGCATTGACCGCTTCCCAAAACAACCCTTCGGCGGTTGAGGCGTTGCCAATCGTAACCCAGGTGACCTCATTGCCGTTGTTGGAAAAGTTGGAGAATTTTTTAAGTTCATCCAGTTTACGGTAGAGCACCGAGGCATACGCCAAACCCACCGCCCGCGGCATCTGCGCAGCCGTGGAGGCAATATCGGAGGAAGTGTTATAGCGGTCCACCTGGCTGAGCCAATTCCCTGCATCATCTAATAAGGGCGATGAGAAATGGTTGTTCATACTCCTGCCGCCGGAGTTCGGTTCGAGCCTGGGGTCAGGGTTGGCATACAATTGGGCGAAGAACTGCTCAAGCGTCAGCATGTCCGCGGCAAACATCCAGGTTTGATCACGATAGTAACCGGAGCGCCAATCTCCTTTATGAAACGCACGGGCGATAGCTATTTGAGCAAGCTCTTTGCCATCGCCGAAAATGCCGAATTTCGCCTTGCCGGTTAACACCTCGCGCTTGCCAACGATGGCAGCCTGGCGGGATTTGTAAGCTAAACGGAAATCAGCGAGAATTTCTGCTGGTTCCGGATACGTTTCATTTCCTGAGTTTTTGTCCATTTTTTCTTCCTGATTGTGCTGGTGATCAGACGGCAGTGAAGCCGGGATTGTAAGATTTTTACGCTCTGAATCCACCAAAAATATGGATTCTTCCAATAATCAACACCGCTGCAAAATCAATTAGATGGTTGTTGTGCAAGCTCTCCCATAATTATACAATCGCAGCAGTTTCTTTGTTTCTGAGGATTGCTCCCGATCGTACAGCTACTTTCGTGATGGCGCCTTGTCGGTGAACAATGCGCCATCTTTTTCATCTTTTACCGATTAATGGCTCAACTTAGCTGAAAGCGTCATCTCAACTGCTGCCAGCGCCTGCGAAACCGGGCAGCCCTTTTTGGCTTGCTCTGCATATTTGGTGAAAGTGACCTCATCAATGCCGGGAACAACCCCCGTTGTGAAAAGTTCGATGAGCGTGATTTTTGGACCATCCCCCAAATGTACTTTGGCTGTTGTGTTAATCCTGGTCGGCGTGTGTCCGTCTTTGGAGAGAATCGCCGCCAGGAACATGGAGAAACAGCCGGCATGCGCTGCGCCGATTAACTCTTCCGGGTTGGTGCCCGGACCGTCTTCAAAGCGGGAGGCGCGACTGAACTCGCCCTCATAGGCGCCGGAGCCGAGGCGCATGCTCCCCTTGCCGTCAACCAAATTGCCTTCCCAAATTGCTGATGAATCTCGAATTGCCATTTTAACCCTTTCTTGTTACTTGAAATATTGATGATTTAACTACTCTTCTTTTTATCCATCGCGAGCGCGAGGTTATACCCTGCTTTGTTTTACTTGCACAAGATCATGATTCAAATCTTCTCCAACGACACCTTCGGCTGGTGTGGTTGAATCAGCTTCAGCCGGCGCGCCGGGGTACATCACCAGCGTACCCTTCACAAGTGCCCATGGGGTCAAGGTGTGAGGTTTGGCGCTCGCTGCACTGAATATATCCATCACCCTGAACCCCCTGGTCAGCAAGGCATCGCCAATTAACGTACGATGACAGCGCCAGGGAACCGCTTCGGCGCACATGATGACGCTTCCCCCCCGCTGGGCCTGCGTTATAAAATCGTCGAGCGCGACTGTGAATTCAGGTGTTTGCACATAATCTGCGAATCCCCTGAAAGATGCGTTCTTCCAAGCCGTGTTTACTGAATCCTTAACGGTTTTTCGCAGCCCGCCTAAACCGGCAATATGAATATAATCAACACCCTGCTGCGGCAACACCCTCCGAAGTTCTTCCATATTGAATTGGGGGTTATGCCTTGATCGGGGAATTGTACGCACATCAAAAAGCTGTTGGATTCCAAACGATTTTAATATTTGGATAAATTCATCAATCGGGTGGGTTGAGTGTCCAATGGTATAAACTGTCTTTTCCAATTTTCCCTCCGCGGATTCAACAGTTTGGTTTTTATTTTAGCTTTGGGCAGCCTTTGTTCAGCATTCTGTCATCCGGCGGTAAATATCGCTGCACCCATCAACCGGCAGTCATACAAATCTCACTAATCTTCTGCCGTGTGTTTATTATACCATTATTACGACTATTTTTATCTTATTATATTATCGCGCAGCAAAACAGCTGCAGGCTGTATAATATCTTCAATTAGGAGATCAGTTTAAAACGCCTGAAAGTCTATAGCGGCTTTACTGACGGATTCATCTTGTCAGGCAATCTTTTACGGAGGTGAGTATGATTACTGCAAAAAGTTTTAATGGCAAGCCAATAATCAGCATTACCGACGGCAAGAATTTAGGATCGGTTAAAGACATCTATCTTGACCAGGATATTCGCCACATGGTTGGCGTTTACCTGGGTACTGAAGGACTCATCCGGCGTAAAGACAAAGTCGTATTGAGTAGTGCGGTTCAGGTGCTCGGTGTGGATGTTTGGCTGGTTTCCGGTTCAGAAATCATCGTAGATAAAGGCAGCGTGCCCGAAGGCGACAGCTTTGTCCAGGCGGGCAATCTGCGTGGGCGCGAAATTGCCACCGATGGCGGCACCAGAATCGGCGTGATTGAAGACGTCTTGATGGATGATGACGCTACCGTCCTCGGCTTCTCCATGTCTAAAGTCTACGCCCAAGGTCCTCTGGCTGAACGTAAAGCCGTCATCCGCGAAGCCATTCTCAACCTGGGCAGCAAAGATACTCCCATGGTTGTTGATCTAACCTTGGCTGAAGCAGGCATAATCTCGTAAACCTCTTTGCACTTTGCTTTCAAAAACCTGTCAGTTGCGCCGGGCTTTGAACTCTTTTATCGATTGGTGGAGCATAAGCCATTGATAATCGAGTTGTTTGAGCGTGGCGCGCTGATCAATGACCAGCGTCATCATCGTTGAAGCCAGGGCTGCCGCGGTTGTATCAAGGTTCAGCCGCGGGTCTTGCAGCAGCGCGCCCCAATGAATCGTCAAACCAATGCCGGCTTTTCCCAGCGCTTCAAACAGCCAATCGCGCGACACCCCCGATACGATAACCGGCAACCCGAATGGCATTACACTTTCAGGCAGTTCAGGGTACAGCGGCTTAACTTCAGGCAAAGCCGTTAGCAGGCTAAGCAGATAAAGATAGTTTTCTCTTCGTTTCTGCCTGATTCCCTGCCAATCATGGTGCTCAATCTGCCAGCGCTCTTCTGCATCACCAGTAATGAGCATGTCGGTTTCGTAATAGTATTCGGCAAGATCATATAACGATTGAAGCTCTTCGCGATCACCGATGCCCCGATAGAGATAGTTGGTAAGGCGCAGACGGTAATCTCGAATCAATGGCAGGCGGCGGTTGGGCTGCTCGTTGTGCGCTGCTAAGTGAGGCTGCACATCCAACTGCGTCAGCAGGTAGCCGCCATCATATGGGCAAAGTTTTCGCATACTGTTGAAAACGAAATCTCCGATAAACTCCCCGCAAAACCCCGCCTGCGCGTTATCCTCCACCAAAAGCCTGCCGCTGCGCTGAAGCTCTTGCAGCAGGCGATGTTCGGTAGTTGAGTGAGGAAACCCAAAATAATTAATGAAGTACACTGCTTCATAACTCTCCGCCTTAAATACCAGGTCATCAAGGTCTATGGTTAGCTGCGGTGTGATGCGGTAATACCCGCAGAGGATGCCGCACTTTTCAAGGGTGTTGATGATGGTTGGGCAGATGTAGGCTGGCAGCAGCACCCGATTAATTCCCTGAGCGCGCAGGTATTTGCTGATGAGGATCAGACAGGCTTTGCCGCCATTGAGGAAGAGCATGCCGCTGGTGTCCAGCGCGGGGGTTTCCAACCGCCACCTGGAATCGTAATAGAATTCGCCTCCAACGTTCATGCCAAATTACACTCCTCGTAGAGCTCGTGCAGCCCAGTATTATTTTAGACGCAATTGGTGTAACAAGAATTCGAAAATTTTCGCGGATGTTTTCCGCTCGTTTTTCACAAATATTGCAGGATGGAAAACAGTCGTGAATATGTATAATGAAAATGGGTAAATTGAGAAATTTGAGCGCGATCTACTCGGAAGCGCTAACTTCATCATGAAGGAATAATGCAAACCGGTATGCAGCAACAAAGAGATAATACCAACCCAGTAGAAGAATACATCCATCAATTTCCTGAAAATGTCAGGGAGATCCTGATGCGGGTGCGCTCCGTAATTCTGCGGGCTGCACCCTTAGCCGTTGAGACAATCAAATATGGCATCCCCACCTATGTATTCAACGGCAACCTGGTTCATTTTGCAGCCTATCGCAGCCATATCGGGTTTTACCCAGCGCCTTCTGGTATCGCACGTTTTCAATCGGAACTGAGTGAGTTCAAGTGCTCAACCGGCGCAATCCAATTTCGTCTCAATCAACCGATCCCATATGATTTGATTCAAAGGATCACAGAATTTCGCGTCAGCGAAAATTCTGCATTAAAACTTCGTGGCAAATCGAAATTGAATCAAGATTAAACCACCTTTCGGTTTCAATTGTTCAGGACTGTGTGAAAAGCCTGTTGCATGAAACAACCACAATCCGCTTAAACCTCATTACTCTTCCTTTGATGAACAACGTAAGAAGGCAATTCATGATCCTGTGCTATATTAAACATAGCGGATGATCGCAGGCCGCATTTTCTGTTTTCCATGAGGAGGCATAAGTGAAGCATTCAGAGGGAACTTTCAAGAGCGTGAGAGATCTTAAGATTTTTCACCAGGCTTGGCTGCCAGATGGCGAAGTTAAAGGGGTTCTATTCATCGTTCACGGAGTAGGAGAACACAGCAGCCGCTATACAAACGTGATTAACCGCTTTCTGCCACTCGGGTTCGCGGTTTACGCGCTCGACCATATCGGTCACGGAAAGTCGGAAGGTGAACGCGAGATGATCGACAAGTTCGCGGATTACAGCGCACCGCTCATCACCTATCGAAAAATGGTGGCTGAACAACACCCCGATGTGCCTGTGTTTATCTACGGTCACAGCATGGGCGCGCTCATCACCTGTGTTCATTTATTAAGTCATCAGGCCGATTTCACTGGTGCAATCATTTCAGCGCCACCGGTAATGATCCCTGCCAACATTTCTCCGATCACCATTACCATCGGCAGGCTTCTTTCTGCCATCGCGCCGAAGATGGGGTTGATAGATTTGGATGTCAACAACCTTTCAAATGATAAAGCCGTGGTCGAAGCCTATGTCGCTGACCCTTTGGTTTTCCATGGCAAAATGACCGCCCGTATTTCATCTGAAATGTTAGGAGCGATTAAACAAGTTAATGATTCTGTCGGCAAAATCAATCTGCCGTTGTTCATCATCCAGGGCGGCGCGGATCATATCGTTGACCCGGCGGGTGCTGACATGCTTTATGCCAAATCCAGTTCATCTGACAAGACTCTGAAAGTATATGATGGGTTCTTTCACGAAATTCATAACGAGATCAATCGCGAGCTGATGTTCAGCGACTTGGAAGCCTGGCTCAAGCCGCGTCTCAAGTAGCCTACTCGGCGAGCGCCTGAACAGCTGATAACACCGAGACAGCCATGAGCATGAACATGGCTTATGGCGGCAACAGTATGCTCAATGATTGGAGCGAAAAAGTCACCATCATCGTTTGGAGGGCTTGAAAACCATTGGTCGTCTCAAACCTAATGGTCAGCGCTCGTGTGAAAGAACGAAAGTGAATGGGTGGGGTGATTCAGCATTTCTACGATGCGCAGACATCCTTTAGGTCAAGGTAGCACTTGAAGAGCTCGGCGTCGAGAGGCAGTATTGGGCTGATCCTTTGCCAAAACTACTGAAGGCTGGCGCCAGAGTGACCATCATTAAACCACTTTGTTACTTGCTGAATCTGTAAATGAAAGACGATTCGGAAATAATTTAACGAACAATCCGTGGATGAACAGGGTTGTTGGTCTATGCTAATAAGTTGTGTTATAAGAATATTGTAAATATTACAATATTCTTATAATTTAAAGTTTATATTGATTATAGTTATGTTATAATATCATTATGAATCAAACAATGACCGTTGACGAGTTTTCAAAATTACTGCGAACCAAGGGCATACGCCCTTCCTATCAACGCGTCAGGGTGCTCGAATACCTGCATCAAAACATGCACCACCCCACTGCAGAAGAGATTTACAGCGCTCTTTCACCTGAAATCCCCTCTCTATCACGAACAACCATTTACAACACACTGCACGCCTTTTCCGGCTCGGGGCTGGTGAACTGTCTGAATATTGATGGGGGTGAAACCCGTTATGATAGCAAACTTGAAAATCATGGACATTTTAAGTGCGATCAATGCGGCGAGTTGACCAACTTTCCGCTGGAAAGCGCTCAACTTGAAATCAAAGGGTTGGAGCATTTCAAAGTCAGGCAAAAGAATGTCATTTTCAATGGTTTATGTCCACAGTGTAACAATACAAATCAAATCACAAAAGGAGAATAATTATGAAAGACAAAAAAAAGCTGACAACAGCTGCCGGCGCACCAGTGCCGGAGAACGATAACGCCCTTACCGCTGGCCCTCGCGGACCTATGATGTTGCAAGATGTGTGGTATTTGGAGAAACTGGCGCATTTTGACCGTGAAGTTATCCCGGAAAGACGTATGCACGCCAAAGGTTCAGGAGCATTTGGGAAATTCACCGTTACACACGACATTACCAAATACACCCGGGCAAATCTGTTTTCCAAAGTGGGTAAAGAAACTGAAGTCTTCGTGCGCTTTTCAACAGTCGCCGGAGAGCGCGGGGCTGCTGACGCAGAGCGTGATATCCGCGGTTTCGCCATCAAGTTCTATACCGAAGAAGGCAACTGGGATCTGACGGGTAACAACACCCCGGTTTTCTTCCTGCGTGACCCACACAAATTCCCCGATCTCAATCGCGCAGTCAAACGCGACCCAAAAACCAATATGCGCTCGGCCACCAATAACTGGGACTTCTGGACCTCTCTGCCCGAAGCCCTGCACCAGGTGACCATTACGATGAGCGATCGCGGTATCCCTTACTCCTACCGCCACATGCACGGGTTTGGCAGCCACACCTTCAGCATGATCAACGCCAAGAACGAACGCGTTTGGGTGAAATTCCACCTGGTTACGCAGCAGGGTATCAAAACAATCACCGACCAGGAAGCAGAAGCGATTGTGGCCAAAGATCGCGAGAGCAACCAGCGTGATTTGTTCAACAGTATCGCCAAAGGCGACTTCCCGCGCTGGAAGTTATACATTCAGGTGATGACCGAAGATCAGGCAAAGAAGATGCCTTATAACCCCTTCGATCTTACCAAAGTCTGGTACAAGAAGGACTTTCCGCTGATCGAAGTTGGTGTGATGGAGTTGAACCGCAACCCCGAGAACTACTTCCAGGATGTGGAGCAGGCAGCTTTCAACCCTGGCGCCGTCGTCCCCGGAATTGGCTTTTCACCTGACAAGATGCTTCAGGGTCGCTTATTCTCCTATGGCGATGCACAACGCTACCGCCTCGGCGTCAATCACCATCAGATTCCCGTGAACAGCCCCACAAAATCTGGCAGCCATGCCTCACACCGCGACGGTCAGATGCGTGTAGATGGCAACCATGGCAGCACCCTGGCTTACACTCCCAACAGCTTCAACGAGTGGGATGCTCAGCCTGAGTATAAAGAACCGCCCCTGGAGCTCAATGGTGCAGTCGACAACTGGGACTTCCGCGAAGACGATTCCGATTACTACACCCAGCCGGGCAAACTGTTCAACCTGATGAGCAAAGCTCAGCAGCAGGTACTCTTTGAGAACACTGCCCGCGCCATGGGTGATGCTCCAGAGTTCATCAAGATCCGTCA
>WPCH01011335.1_pt1 | contig 11328 bp, 12 predicted proteins | sample 5399881 | NCBI WGS metagenome assembly WPCH01 (sample SAMN12869468, study PRJNA574797) | sludge metagenome | isolation source: wastewater treatment of pH5 | place: China:Beijing | collected 2019-05-20 | reverse complement strand
GAAAATCCCCGTGTCGGGGGTTCGATTCCCTCTCTGGCCACCACACTGCTGGGGTATCGCCAAGTGGTAAGGCACCGGTTTTTGGTATCGGCATTCCCAGGTTCGAATCCTGGTACCCCAGCCATCGCCAACCTTGATTCTGAAAGGCCGTGGACTCGAGTTCACGGTCTTTCTCGCTGAAGAAGATTGACTGTGTTGTAGGTCGTGCCTTTGCCGGCATAGCTCAGTTGGTAGAGCAACTGACTTGTAATCAGTAGGTCCCGGGTTCGACTCCTGGTGCCGGCACCATCAAACAGTACGCGAAATCAGCAGCTTACGAGCAAGAGTGGAACCCCCACCTGGCGTGTCAGTGGACCTGACAGCTTCGTGAAATAGAGACAGATCATCAGCCTCACACTTGTTTCCATCTGGAACCGAGGTGAGGTTATGCGCGTTGTATCCGTTATTTCGACCAAGGGCGGGGTCGGCAAGACCACCGTCACTGCCAATCTGGGCGGCCTCCTGGCCGATGCGGGCCTCAGGGTCCTGTTCATCGACCTGGACAGTCAGCCGACGCTCTCCAGTTACTACCCCCTTCGCACCGAAGCCCCCGGCGGCACCTATGAGCTGATCGCGCTTAGCGACACGGCTCCCGACCGCGTCATATCGCAGACGGCTCATCCCAATCTGGATGTGGTGATCTCCAACGATCACGCCGGCCAGCTCCCTCAGCTGCTGCTCAACGCCCCGGATGGCCGCTTCCGGCTCGCCCAGCTGCTCTCCCGCCTGTCGGGCTATGATCTCGTCCTGATCGACACCCAGGGGGCGCGCTCCATCACCCTGGAGATGGCGGTCCTCGCCTCCGATCACGCCCTCTCTCCCATCACCCCCGAGCTGCTTTCCGCCCGCGAGTTCGTGCGTGGCACCGTTGGCCTGCTGCGCGATCTCGAGGCGCTCAGCCAGTTCACCCACCTCTCCGTTCCCCCCGTTTCCGTACTCGTGAATCGCCTGGATGAAACCGCCGATGCGCGGGGCATCCACCAGACGCTGGCAGAGATGTTCGCCGCCGGCGAGCAGGGCGTCACCGTCATGCAGAGCACCATCCGCGCCGGTGTCGCCTTCCGACAGGCGGCCAGCGCGGGGTTGCCGGCTCACCAGTTCGAGCCGCGCAAGCCCGCCGGCCGCAAGTCGCCCGCCGCTGCCGACCAGGTCAAGGCGATGGCCTGTGAGCTCAACCCCGACTGGCAGCCGCTGATCGACGCCATGGTCAGCACCACCGCCATGCAGGGAGGCTGCCACGATGAGTGCCATTGAGAACCTGGTCGAGCTTCGGGTGGCCGAGGAGCGCCCGGAAGCCGGTTATCTGCCTCCCCACAGCCTGGAGGCAGAGCAGTCGGTGCTGGGTGGGCTGCTGCTGGATAACGCCATGTGGGACGAGGTCGCCGACCGCCTGGCCCCTGCCATGTTCTATCAGCAGGCCCACCGCCTGGTGTTTCAGGCGATCCGGGAGCTGGCAGATCGCGACCAGCCGATGGATGTGGTGACCGTCTCCGAAGCGCTGGAGGAAGCCCACCAGCTGGAGCAGGTGGGAGGGCTCGCGTTTCTGGCTGAGCTGGCCCGCAATACGCCCAGCGCGGCCAATGTGGCGGCCTATGCCGAGATCGTGAAGGACCGCCATGCGCTGCGGCAGCTGATCCACACCTGCTTCACGCTGAACCAGCAGGCCCTGAACGCTCAGGGCCGCACGGCCGCCGAGCTGATCGAGGAGGCCGAGCAGAAGCTCTTCGCCCTGACGGAGGAGCGCCATGACCGGCTGAGCTCCATGAAGGAGATGCTGGGGGAGGCCATCAACGTCATCGATCAGGCCTTCAATGCGCAGGGTGGGGTGACGGGGATCCCGAGCGGCCTGAGCGAGCTGGACGCCATGACCGCGGGCTGGCAGCCCGGGGATCTCATCATCCTGGCCGGCCGCCCCTCCATGGGCAAGACCGCCATGGGGCTCGGCTTTGCGGAGCATGCCCTGACCGCAGAGGAGGCTGCCGGTCCGGTCTTTATCTTCTCCCTGGAGATGCCCGAGTCGCAGCTGATGCTGCGGCTGATCGCCAGCCTGGGCGATGTCTCCCTGCAGAAGCTGCGCACCGGGAAGATGGAAGACGGGGATTGGCCCAAGGTGACCGCCGCGGTCAGTCGGCTCACCCAGCTGGACGGGAAGCTCTTGATCGATGATGCCTCGGGCATCACCGCCTCCAGCCTGAAGGCCCGCGCTCGCCGCATGACCCGCCGCTTCGGGCGCCCCTCCATGATCCTGGTGGACTACCTGCAGCTGCTTCAGGAGCCGGGCAGCGAAAACCGCACCCTCGAGGTGGGCAAGGTCAGCCGCATCCTCAAGGAAACCGCCAAGGAGCTGCGCACCCCGGTGATTGCCCTGTCGCAGCTCAACCGCTCCTTGGAGACCCGCCCCAACAAGCGCCCCTGCATGGCCGACCTACGTGACAGTGGCGCGCTGGAGCAGGATGCCGACGTCATCGCCTTCATCTACCGCGACGAGGTCTACCACCCCGACAACGAAGACAGCCACGGCCTGGCCGAGTTGATCCTGGGCAAGCAGCGCAATGGGCCCACCGGCACCGTGCACCTGGCGTTCCAGGGGGAGTCGGCGCGCTTCAAGCCGTTGGCCTGGCAGCATCAGGAGGTGACCCCATGAGCCAGTATCGCGTGCGCACACCCGAACCCCGTTCCCGGCTTTCTCAGGCGTTGGCTCAGGTCATGAACGAGACTCGCCAGCGTCAGCTTGAGGCTGAGCAGCAGGGGCTCTCATCTCTCGAGCATCTGATCTGCGTGGCTCAGGGACACAGCGGCCAGTCCCATCACCTGCGCCGCCTACTCCTCGCGCTCTACAACGGCGACAGCTGGCCTTTCGAGATGCAGCGGCTGCGCGGGCTCGACCCTGCCCTGCAGGCAGATGCCCTCGCGGTGATCCAGATGGCCACCTACAGCGGCCACGAGATCCACACCTTCATCGAGGGTGGTGATGCCTTGCTGAAACGCTTCTGGGAGATCGAGGAGGCCAAGGATGAGTAAGTCGCTGTCGGCAGCACGAGGGTGCAAGGGGATGCAGCGTCTGGTGCGCTATGCCGCCACCCGGGGGTGGGAGGTGCAGCGTACCAGCGGTGGGCACCTGCGGTTCAGCAAGCCGGGTTGTGCGCCGGTCTTCACCTCCTTTACCACCAAGGACCGCCGCGCCGAGCTCAATGCACGCTCCCAGCTGCGCCGCGCGGAGGGGCAGCAGAGGGGCCGCCATGAAGAGTGATTCCACTGTCATCAGCACCCAGGCGCCGCATGGCGGTGCCGCCTCCGTCCGCTTCGTCACCGAGGAATACCGCCGATGAAACGCCCGAGCGACCAGCAGCTTCGTGAGCGCTTGATGCAGCCCAGCCCCAAGCGTCAGGGGCAGCCCGTGGATGCCATGACACCGCCCGACCAGGAGATGGCCGTCTGGGTCACCCTGGACATGCTCAAGCCCTACGAGCACAACCCCCGGCAGGTCCAGAACCCCAAGTACGAGGAGATCAAGGCGTCGATCCGTGCCGCGGGCCTCAAGCACAAGCCCCCGGTCACCCAGCGGCCGGGCGAGAAGCACTACACCATCTGCGACGGTGGCAATACCCGCCTGCAGATCCTGCGCGAGCTCTATGAAGAGACCGGTGAGTCGCGCTTCCACGCCTTCTATGCCCTGTACCGACCCTGGCAGTCGGAAGTGAAGATGCTGACGGGGCACCTCAGCGAGAACGACAACCGCGGCCAGCTGCTCTGGATCGAGCGTGCCAAGGGCGTGGTGGACGCCAAGGCGATGTATGAGGAGGAGAGCGGCAACACGCTCTCGCAGCGCGAGCTGATCAAGCGTCTGGCCGAGGACGGCTACCAGGTCGCTCAGAGCCATATCAGCAAGATGCTCTACACCGTCGAGCACCTGCTGCCTACCCTGCCCAACACCCTCTACAGCGGCCTTGGCCGGCCACAGGTCGAGAAGCTGATCAGCTACCGTGAAGCCTGCCGGCTGCTCTGGGAGCGCTGCACCGAGGAGGTCACGCCCGAGGGCTTTGGCGAGGCCTGGCACCAGACCATGGCCTGGTTCGATGATGAGGGCCAGACCGAGATGAACTGGAGCATCGTGGTGGACCGGCTGTGCGGCATGCTGGCGGACCACACTGGCGTGCACTTCAACGTCTGCGAGCTGACCCTCGATAACATTGTCACCTACCGCAAGCGACGCTGGGACCTGGAAGAGCATCAGGCCTTCGAGGCCCTGGACGTTGAGCTGCAGCAGATGCGTGACCCCGACGCCCAGCCGCCCTCGCTCTATCCACCGCTGCCCGAGCCCGCCACGGGCGGTGCGCCGGTGGTGAAGGTACCCGCTTCAGCTCCTGGCCGTGAACCTCAATCTCAGCCGCAGACCGACCCTCAGGCCGAGCAGCTGCCGTCGCCTCGGACCCTTAGCCGAGACGCGCCTACCGACGATGAGAGGGCAGAGAGCGCCGAGCTGCTTCGGCTGCGTGAGCAGGTTGCCGCTCTGGAGCGCGAAAAACAGCAGCTGAGCGAGTCACCGTCTCCCTCGGTGCCGGTATTCAGCGAGTCGGCATCGGAGGCTGACTCAGGGCCCATGGTGGCACCCGCAGAGGAGGCGTGTGACTGGCCAGAGGGTGCTGCGCGGACGGAGGCCGAGCGGGCTGCCCGCCTCGAGGGGCTGACCCAGTCCCGCTGGGAAGAGACTCCAGGGAAGCGCGGCTACCGTCACCATCTGGCCAGCGAGCTCGGCGTGCCCAGCTTCGACTTCGAGCAGCTGGCTCCCCTGGCGGCACCGGTGCTCTCCGGTGAGATCACCCCGCCCATTGCCGACGTCTGGTTTATCGAAGGCGTCGAGGATGAGCCTCGCTCACTGCGTATTCGTATCCGTGAACTGGTGCAGGTCATCGCTCGCTGGGGCGGCTTCGGCGGCAGCGACGTGGTGATCGCCGATGACGACGGCATCGGTTTCGACCTCAACCCGCTGCCCGAGTCGGCCGACCGCCGTGCCCGCTTCGCCTGGCAGGCGCTGGCCAGCCTGCGCGGCGAGCTCAATCCCGAGTACCCCGCCGATGCCACCCTGTGGGGAGCGCTGCTGGGCACCCATCGGGAAGAGGGCGCTGAGAGCGCCTGGGACGATGCGGTACTGCTTCGTTTCTTCCGTCTGGTGCGGCTGATTCGCCGCCTTCGTGAACACCTGCAGGGACAACAGGAGGCCCAGTCATGAGCTCTTCATCCGCCAACCTGAATCAGGCGCTGCTCAGCCAGGTCATGGGGTTTCTTCGTGAGGGCAACATGCGCCGTGCGCTGGCCCTCGGCTTCAGTGAGGATGAGCTGCGCACCCTGCGGCGACTGAGAGCGAGCGATATCGACTCGCTGGCCTGCGCAGGGCCGGTGGTAGCGCGCTTCTCGGTGGATCACGCCGCACTGCGCGGCGTCCTGGCGCGCATCGATCGTGACCAGGACCGTGAGACCCTGATCGACCGCTGCCTGAGGCTGGGGGCCAGCGTCAGCATGATGGGAGCGTTCTTCGGCCTGACCGGCAACGACTGCTCGACGCGCCGTCAGCTATTGGGCATCGCACCTCGCCAGGGGCGGCTGGCGATGCCGTCGGAGCAGGCTGAGCACGATGCCTGGGAGCGCTGGCAGCATATCGCCCTGGACCCCAAGGCGACCGATGACCTGCAGGGTATGGTGACCCTCGCCGAGGAGACCGATATCCCGCTGGCGGTGGTGTGGCACCTGGTCAAGCAGTGGGTCGACCCCGGCCAGCCGCGCACGGCGCCGCCGGCCGAAGAGTGGGCGTCACCTGAAGGAGAGCGGTGATGGTGCAGTTACGCGATGCCACTCGGAAGGGGCTGGATCGCCTGATTGGCCAGGCGGCTTCCGAGCTGACCCAGCGCCGGGGCGAGTCCCCGGCGTCCTCCGTTGTGAACGGTGAGGTTGGGCAGTCTGGAGAAGCCGCATCCTCGGGCCTCGATGGCCTGCTGTTCTTCGGGAACCCCCATGAGACCGTGCCGCGGTCGTTGCTGCTGGATCCGCGCCTCGGGCACGTCGACAAGCTTGGCTGGCAGATGATGCGCATGCTGGTCAATCCGGACCGAACCACCGCGGTGCCGACCTACGACGAGCTGCAGCCCTTGCTGCGGGGGGCGCCGGGCCAGAAGGCGTCGCGGGCCACGGTCGCCCGCGTTATCGCTGTGCTTCGCCTGACCCGATGGGTCAGCCTCGGGCACCGGGCGCGCAACGCGCAGAACGGCCGCATTATCGGCAACGTCTATATCCTGCACGACGAGCCGCTCTCGCCCGCGGAAGCTTCGGTGCTGGATGCCGACTACGTGGAGTATGTGTGTCGCTGCCTGGATCACCAGAACAAGGTGGTCAAGGCCGTTGCTGCCATGGTGCTCGAGGAGCTCCAGGAGGCGGGAGCCCTGCATGAGCTGCCGACGCGTCTCGATACCATGGCCTCTCGGCCCAGGCAGGCCCAGCGCCGGTCGCCTGACAGGCATGACGCTGCCCAGTTCTCTACCGTGACTGACCAGAAGAACCAGGGCAGGCAGCCGAGTTCTCATCGAGAACCCGGCCGAGTGCATCGAGAGAACTCCCCTGGTTTTCAGAGAGAACCAAGCCTGAAATCAAAGGCTTATCGGGCTGTCGAGGCAGTTCTCGATGAAAACTCGGGCAGTTCTTCCCGTACAGTACGTACTTCACACTGTGTAAAACCTACAGGTACCTCAGCCGTGAACCTGCACTGGCCGGCATGTCTCTCGATGGATGAGAGCGAACGCCAGGCGACTCAGCTGCTGATGGCGGAGCTGGCCGGCGACACCCAGCAGGCGATTCTCGATGAGGCGGCAGGGCGCGTGAGCGGTGGCTCGGTGCGAAACCCCAAGGGCTTCCTGCGAGGGCTGATCAAGCGAGCCATCGGCGGCGAGTTCGTGGCGACCGGCTATGCCCAGGCTCAGGCGAAGCGCCGGGTGGGGAGGGCGCCACAGGGGGCTTCCGCCGCCGCCGAGCGGCCGGCAGCTCGAAGCGTACCGCCGTCCTCCCCCCGGACAGCGGAGCCGCCGATTGCCGAGCCGAACACCACCTCGCCCGAGGAAGCCCAAGCCGCCCGAGAGCAGTGTCTGCGCTCGCTGGGGTTGTGGCCATCGGCCGGGAAAAACCCACTCAGCGGCCATTAACGATTCCCCTGTCTTCCCCGCATCAACTGATTGACAGTGCCTGCCGTACCGCGGACACACATCAGCATGAGGGCAACGCGACATGGCCGTTGATCGCCTGGGAGCACTGCGCAGCAAGATCGAGCTGACGCTACATACCCATCACGCAGCACGGATCTGGAAGGGGCGAGGCGTCGAGACAGGGCGTCCGCAGATTATCGGCATGCGGCAGTTTCTGCTGATCTGCGGTGCGATCAAGCAGAACGCCGCCAAGGATGACCCCTATGCGGATCACTGGCTGCTGCAGCTGGATGCCAAGCTCGCCGAGACGCGAGCTCAGCTGGACCAGCGCCTTCAGGAGCTGGATAACCTGCTGGCTCAGCTGCCGCCAGAGCTGGACGTGGAAGAGAACCTCAACCAGCAGCCCCTCAAGATTCCCGTCTATACGGGCGGCCAACACGGCTGGCTCGCTCTGCGCCTGCTGATCGATTTCGACCGCTTCGTCAGGCGCGTCATGCTTGCTCACCATATCGCCCTGATTGGCCGGCGACAGATGGAGGAATATGTCCGGGTGGGGGGTCACCTCCTGCGCAGCCTGTGCGCGAGCACCCAGAAATACCCCGGATTCAGCGGTGCCACCCGGGATGACTTTGCCGCCAACAATGCCAAGGCTCGAGACGCCATCGAGAAGTTCGGCGCACTCCCTGACGATGTGCTTTCCGGCAAGCGGCGCAGCGAGTTTGCACCGCCAATTGCCAAGCCAGCTGAGGCCGCGAGGGCCGGCAGCGACGGCGAGTCGAAAGGAGACTCACCGCCTTCCGCTGGGGAGCCAGGAGACGCTCCCTCGACGTGATTCCACTGGAATCACTTGATCGGCGGTGCCGGGGAGAGCTCCGGGGGTGATTCCACTGGAATCACCTGGGCGGCGGTACCGGGGAGGTCTCTGGGGTGATTCCACTGGAATCATCTGGGCGGTGGTGCCGAAGAGGCCTCCGGGGTGATGCCAGTGGCATCACTTGGGCGGTGGTGCCGGAGGAGGCCTTGGGGTGATTCCAGTGTAATCACCTGGGCGGTGGTACCGGGGAGGTCTCTGGGGTGATTCCACTGGAATCACTTGGGTGGCGGTGCAGGGGAGGCCTCCAGGGTGATGCCAGTGGCATCACTTGGTCGGTGGTGCCGGGGAGGGCCCCGGGGGTGATTCCACTGGAATCACTTGATCGGCGGTGCCGAAGAGGTCTTCGAGGTGATTCCAGTGGAATCACTTGATCGGCGGTGCCGAGGAGGTCTTCGAGGTGATTCCAGTGGAATCACGGCAAGTGCATGAGGGGGCAGCTTGGATACCGCATCGAACAGCTATGGCAATGATGCATTCAACAGCTACGCAAAGGGTTTTTTAAAACCCTTTAAGGGTAAGGGGGAGCTGATTCGGCTCCGTGATGAGTTGGAGGAGTCGGCAAGAGCGGCGCGGCAAGAGGCGATCGATATAGCCTCGCAGGCGAATGGGGGGTTGCTGAAGTCGACCGACCTCTGGCTGACCCCATGGGGTAAATCAGGCGTTCCTGCCAGAACGCTGCAGTGGCGCGATAACAGGCAGAGGAGCATGGGGCTTTGGCTGCTGGAAACGTTCCTGTCTCGCGACGACATATCCGAGGCGATGCGGCAGTCCGTCATCGATCTCGAGGTGCAGCGCTGCGTGTTCAATGCCAAGGCGGCCACGATCAACTGGTCGATCAAGCGAATCGGCAAGGCGCTGGCCGATATCGAGCATGCCGTCTCATTTCAGCGATAACGACCAAGGAGGATACCCATGGGCACCCGCTTTTACGGTGAGGGAAATATCGGCAGCGATCCGGAGGTTCGGACATTCCCCGTGCGTGAGAACCAGCCGCCCCGCACGCTGCTCAGGCTAAACGTGCGATTCGATAACCTGGTCCCCAAGGATGGAGAGATCGTGGATCGTGGTGGCTTCTGGGCCGATGTGGAGTGGTGGCACCGTGATGCCGAGCGCTGGTCCCGACTGTACCAGCGGGGCATGCGGATTGTGGTAGTGGGCAAGATGGTTCAGGACAGCTGGGAGCAGAGCGGCGAGACGCGAACGGCGTTCAAGGTGCAGGCAGACCGGGTCGCTATCTTGCCTCACCGGGTGGCTCAGGTAATCATGGATGCCCCCCATAGCCATCAACAGCCGGCTGAGCAAGACAACAGCGGCGCAGAGGCCAGCCAGGAAGGCTACGGGGGCTAGCCGCTGAGTGATCATGGATGAACCAAGGAGAAGAGCGATGAAGGGAGCCAAGAGGGTGCTGTGCTGGATGGGCCTGGGCGTTGCTGTGACGCTGGTAGCGGGCTGTGCCACACAGGACCATCTCTACTCTCAAGGACGCTGCCTGACCTGCATCAACAATCCGGTGACCGGGGAACCAGTCAATTACGACCCCGAGCAGCAGCCTGCTATCGAAAAGGATGCTGTGGCAGCCAGCGGTGACCAGGAGGTATCGGCAAGCAGCCGGCATGGGCGCTTCAGCATGGCATCGCCGCTTGATGTGGATACGGCCTATGCTCGGGTGCGTTCCGAGTTCGGATTCCGCTCCGATGCGGACTTCAACCCGAACAGCAACTCTGACCAGTGGGCGATGATGGACAATGCCTGGCACTTCGATGCCACGCCCGGCGCTTTCTACCAGATGAGTGACTATGCCAGGCAGGCCGTCAACGGTGCCGAGCACTCCCTGGTGCTGAAGACTCAAATCCAGCGCGACGGCAGCGGCTCTCGCATCAACGTTGAGTATCTGCCAACGACCAGTGCCGGGTACGATGGAGATGCCATGGGTGAGGCGCTTGAGGAGCGTTTCCGTATGGCGCTCCGTTAGCGCAGACAGGAGGGCATTCGGTGACATCGCCAGCACTGAGAAAAGAGCGGATCGGCATCACCCATGCGGCGCAGCTGCTGGGTGTTCGTGTCACCGATCTCAAGGATGCCCTTCGGCATGGACGCGACCTTCGCGGCCATGCGCCACCCCAGCCCATTGTCAGAGGTGCCGGCTCGTCCGGCACCCAGATGCTGTTCCTCCTGGGCGAGGTGATGGACGTCGCCGAGCTGATGGCCAGCTCTTGAAGGCGTCGGTGCAAAGCCGTTTCGCTGTCGTTCCCTTTCTTGCTTCGCTCCCTCCCACTGCCTTGCCATGCTGCCCTCCATGCTTATGAGGGAGGTGTGTCAATGCGTCTATTCCTGTGCGAGAAGCCTTCGCAGGCCCGAGATATTGCCCGTGTGATCGGTGCCGGCCAGCGCAGCGAGGGCTTCCTGAAGGGCGAGGGGTGTGTCGTGACCTGGGGGTTCGGGCATCTGCTCGAGCAGGCCCCGCCGGAGCAGTACGACCCGGCGCTCAAGCGCTGGTCGCTGGAGGCGCTGCCGATTCTGCCTTCGACCTGGAAGATGGAGATCAAGAAGAGCGGCCGCAAGCAGTTCGGTGTCGTGAAGAAGCTGCTGGGCCAGGCGACCGAGGTGGTAGTGGCCACCGATGCCGACCGGGAAGGGGAAACCATCGCCCGCGAAATCTTGGATCACTGCGGCTATCGGGGGAAGGTCTCCCGCCTGTGGCTCTCGGCCCTGGATGATGCCTCGATCCGCAAGGCCCTGGCCGGCATCAGGCCCGGCGAGGCGACCTACCCGCTATATCTGGCTGGGCTCGGGCGTAGCCGGGCCGATTGGCTGGTCGGGATGAACCTGACCCGGGCCTATACGGTGCTGGCCCAGCGACAGGGCCATCAGGGAGTACTCTCGGTGGGGCGTGTGCAGACGCCTGCGCTGCGCCTGGTTGTGGATCGCGACCGGGAGATTGCCAACTTCGTTCCCCAGCCCTTCTGGGAAGTCGTGGCGCATCTGCAGGCGTCGGGCGGGACCTTTCAGGCGAAGTGGCAACCGAGTGATGCCTCGATCCAGGATGCCGCGGGGCGCTGCGTCAGCGAGGAAGCCGCCCGGTCATTGGCTCAGCGAGTCACCGGGCAGCAGGGGCGTGTCAGCCACCTCGAGACGAGCCGCAAGAAGGAGGCGGCGCCACTGGTGATGGATCTCTCATCGCTGCAGCAGGAGGCGTCGCGCCGCTTTGGTTACGGTGCCCAGCAGGTA
>WPCH01317840.1_pt1 | contig 11345 bp, 12 predicted proteins | sample 5399881 | NCBI WGS metagenome assembly WPCH01 (sample SAMN12869468, study PRJNA574797) | sludge metagenome | isolation source: wastewater treatment of pH5 | place: China:Beijing | collected 2019-05-20 | reverse complement strand
CTTCAATCAAAGGTGAAGCAGCTTTGGTGGTGCGTCCTGAAGCTATCTTCTTAAATTCTACAGAAGGCATTCCTGTGCAAGTAGAAAACGCAACCTATCTCGGGTCTTCTATGGAATATAGGGTCAGTCTACCCAATGGGGATCGAGTAACTGTTCTCCATAGTAATCCCAATCTAAACCAGCTTTTCCAGACAAATCAGGAGGCGTTTTTGCAACTAGACCCCCATGCAGCGCACTTGCTTCCGAATAAATAGAAAAACCCCGAAAGGGGTTTTTTAGTGCTCTTCTTTGATCCGGTCGTTCAGCCAATGAAGGATATCTTGCATAACGTCGTCTTTGTTGAGCTCCTTCAAGAGTTCATGTCGAGCCCCTGGATAGAGCTTTATCTCAATGTTCTTAAGCCCGTGTTTCTTTAGTTGGCCCACAAATTGGGCGATGCCTGCACCACAGTTGCCAACTGGGTCCGCATCTCCGCTAACCACTAAGATTGGCGTTCTCTTCTGCATTTCGTTAATCAGCCGTGGATCATGGATTTTCTGTAATCCGCTGAATAGATCATAGAAGAAGCCAGAACTACAGACAAAGCCGCACAGGGGATCAGCCATGTACTTTTGTACTTCAGCGGGATCCCGAGAAAGCCAGTCAAACTTCGTTTGAGGGTTTTGGACGCTTCGAATATAAGGACCAAATGCCATCGTATCCAAGAGTTTGCTAGGCTTCGTCGGATCTTTGGTCATCTGTAGACTAGCCACTACTTTCCCGATTTTCACCGCAAAGCCTGGGTCGCCACTTGAACCCATCAAAATGACTCCAGGCGGAGCTTCGTACTTTTGTAGATATCGCCTGGCCAAGAAGGAGCCCATACTATGTCCCATAAGTAATATTGGGAGGTCGGGATAATGTTCTTGCAACCAAGTATGAATGACGTGTAGATCATCCACCACCCGGTCAAAACCGTTCTTACGAGCAAAATAACCCATGACTCCTGTTTCTTTTCCTGTCTGGCCATGCCCCCTATGATCGCTAGCCACCACAATGAAACCTTGTTCGTTACAAAATTGGGCAAACTGTTCATAACGTTCACTATGTTCTGCCATGCCATGGGCAATTTGCAGTACCCCTTGAGGCTGTGTCACCGCGGTCCATGTCCGAACGAAAACTTTAACCCCATCATCCATTGTGAGAAAAAACGTTTCCCTTTGCATTGCCATCCCCCTTGGCCCTTCGTTCTTGCTAGAGAATTCAAGATCTGGACCCATAATCCTCCATAGAGAAAACGCTAGGCGCAAGTACGCTTAGCGTTTTCTAAATAACTCATTATTATACTAAATCACAAGCTTCCACAGGCATCCAGTGTGGATCCTTACCGTCCCATTTTACATTACAGCCAATGGGATTGGTGAGGGGAGTTGTAATATCCTGCCCAGCAACCAGTTCGGTCAGGGAATTTTCCAAATCATAACTCTTGATTTGATCTGGCTGTCTTGGATTATCCACTGCTCGCCCGGTATAGACCAACTTGCGGTCTTCATCGAAAACAAAAAAGTGCGGCGTACGTAAAGCTCCGTAGGTTCTAGCCACATCCTGCGTGGCATCATGGAGATAGACCCAGGGAAAACCATGTTCATCCATGCGTTTGATCATATTTTCATATGAGTCTTCTGCATAGGTGTTTGCGCTATTGGAGTTGATGGCTACAAAGCTTACACCCTGGTCCTTAAACTTCTCCGCGGTTTTGCGGGTTGTTTCGTCCGAATTTATCACATAGGGACAATGGTTACAGGTGAAAAAGATCACCACATATTTAGTTGTGAAATCCTTCAAACCATAGTACTTGCCATCTGTAGCCAACAAGTTAAAATCTGGGGCCACGCTACCTAGGCTCAAGGTAAATGCCATATCTTTCAACCTCCTTTGTCTTTGTCTTCCATAGAAGGGTGCAATTTCCTGCCTAATTTTCCCCTTTTGATTAGGGAAGGTTATGGGAGGCGAGTGAAGAATTGCTTAAAAGAAGCAAAAGGTTTTAATGGAGGTTATGCATGAAATACAAATTTATTGCACTAGACTTAGATGGCACATTATTGAACAGCAGGGAGGAGATTTCGGAGCAAAATCTCCAATGGATTAAGAAGGCAGAAGACGCTGGTCTTATCGTTTCCTTTGCCACTGGCCGGGGACGTCCTTTATCTGAACAATATTGGCATGCGGTGTCTCCTGCAGCACCTATGGTGATGGTAAATGGTGCTGAAGTTTGGAAATCCCATGTAGAGATCGTATCAAGGCACCCACTACCCCATAGTAAGGTGCCTGGCTTAATTAGTTTAGCCAAAGAATATGGTGCTAAATATTGGACGGTCGGCAACGATGACTACTCAGACGATTATTTAAAAATAGGAATGCATCACGACAATTTAAACGTTGTCTCGCAGTTGCGGGACATTGTGTCCAGCTTAGGTGAATTTGAAGTGTCATCTTCTGCGCCCAGGAACCTTGAGGTTAATGGCAAAGGTGTGAGTAAAGCAGCGGGATTGTCTGAAGTAATAGCACTTTACGGAATAAAACCAAGTGAAGTGGTGGTGGTTGGTGATAGTCTTAATGACCTTTCCATGATCCAGTGGGCGGGATTGGGAGTGGCCATGAAAAATGCTGCAGACATCATTAAAGATGCTGCGGACTACATTACCGCCAGCAATGACGAGGATGGGGTAGCTCAGGTAATCCAGCTAATCTTAAAACAGATTAACTAGATGACCGTAGCCTTCCTCTTCTAAATTTTCCTTGGGAATAAAGCGCAAGGCGGCACTGTTGATGCAATAGCGCAGTCCCCCCTGGTCCTTGGGTCCATCTGTAAAGACATGACCGAGATGTGAATCCGCGTCTGTGCTTCTTACTTCTGTGCGGATCATTCTGTGTGATTTGTCCTTGTTATAGTTCACTACATCCTTGAAAATTGGTCTTGTGAAACTAGGCCAGCCACAGCCAGCATCATATTGGTCTTCGGAAGAAAAGAGGGGTTCGCCGGAAACCACATCTACATAGATTCCAGGCGTGGTATTATTCCAATAGGCGTTCTGGAAAGGTGGCTCGGTGCCGTTTTCTTGGGTTATGCGAAACTCTTCGGCAGTGAGCTTTTTACGTAACTCTTCTATAGATGGCTTTTCTTTCATAATTATCAACTCATGTCTTAGTGTATGACAAAATCAATCGGTTCATTAGTTTCATCTTATCGCACTCCACCGAGGATATCAATTCGGTAAGGGAAGGAGACAAAAATGAAAATCACCATGGCCGAATTGGCCAGAAAATGTGGTTTCTCTAAAGCAACCATTTCTAGGGCTTTGGCCGATGACCCGAGAGTAAAACCAGAAACAAAAACCCTCATCCTTGAAATGGCAGAGCACTACAATTATCAGCCACATATGGTCGCCAGTAATTTGGCTAAGAGACGCACTAAGACCATCGGTTTAATGTTTCCTAAAGCGCCTCGAACTATCGCTGATCCGTTTTTTCTCGAGTACTTGCATGGTGTGAGTGAAACCCTTTTTGAACAGGGGTTTAGTTTGTTGATTCCTCAGGTTCGTAAACAAAGGGTAACGGAGACCATTACCCAGTTAGTAGCCCATAGCCGGGTAGACGGTATCATACTCACTGAGCCACTCCTTGAAGACAGGCGCATTGCGTTATTGCAAGCGTCTGGTGTGCCTTTTGCCTTTTTAGGCAGTACGGTGTGCCAAGAAGTCTCTTGGGTTGATGGGGACAATCGAGGGGGCGCCTACCAAGCGGTGTGTAAACTAGGTTCGTTAGGGCATCACCGGATCGCGACTATAACGGGGGAACCTGGGTTAGTATCGACTCGAAAAAGGTTGGCAGGTTATCGTGATGGGCTAGATGCTCTGGGTATTGAAGCAAGAGACGAACTGGTTTGGTCCGGAGATTTTACACGTCAAGGTGGGTATGAAGCCGTTGTCAGACATCTTCCGCAGGTTCAAAGTGGCGCTGTCACAGCTATTTTTGCCTGCAATGACTTAATGGCTATAGGGGCTATTCAGGCCTTGAAAGAGGCAGGTCTCCAAATTCCAGCGGATGTTTCGGTCATGGGCTTTGATGGCATTGAGATTGGACAGTACTTATCGCCTCCGTTGACAACGGTACAGCAACCGGTTTTTAGCCTAGGCCAAGAAGTAGCTAGAGTTCTCTTGGACCAGATTCAAAAGGGAGCAAGGCCGGTACAGATTACTTTGCCTGTACATATAATAAATGAAACTAATACCATCGGCCCTAAAAATAATCTAAGCGGACAGTAAGAAAAAGGTAACAGAGGACGAATGTTGTATTGTAGGTCATCATAAGGGTTAGCAATTGGAAGGGGGATTTCTATGAGGAAAGCGTGGCGGCTACTCATCTTAGTCTTAATGGCTACTTTCTTGGTGGGGTGCCAAGGGAGGGTTTTTCTTAATCTTGATGTACCCATTGTGGTAGAACCGGCACCGCCTCGGTACCAATATGAAGTGTGGGGTTATCTTTCTTATGATTATCGTGACCATCATATTCGCTACACAATAGGGCCTAACGATAACCGTCGCTATGAACCATTAAGAAATGCAACCGTTACTTTGGCAGGCACCAACAGGACGGTGCAAACAGATAGATATGGCTACTTTTTTATGCGGGGCGTACCCCAAGGTAGGGTCAGCCTCTTAGTACAGCATAATTGGATCGGTCCCCGTAGCGGTGTCTACATCACGACCTCATCACGTTAGAAGTAAGAGGCTACCCATTGATGGGTAGCCTCTTACTTGTCTAACCAGGACCAGTGCCCTGCCGGGACATAAGCTTTTCAGCTCGCTCTATGGCAGCCCGAACAAGGGAACCAGCCTCTCGGGTGGTGATGTTTCCCCAATCACCGTCTTTCACCTTGTGGGAAAAACCGAGTTCACGTGCGAGCTCATATTTGAGTCGCTCAGACATGACACTCCGTCGACGCTTCATCTGGTCATCACTCCCGGTTTTATTTTGTCCGCTAACAGGCTTAATATACAGGAAGGAGAAGGAAAGGGGCTTCGAGTAGGGAAATGTTATGTCAGAGGGTGATATTTGTGCGTGGCTGGCTTTGGTAGGATTAGGATGTACTGTTGACTCTAGCTTGTGTAGTGATTCTAGACCTTATCAGCCACAACCGGCGATCTTTATCAACCTGATCGATAATCACTCAATGTTAAGAAAAAGGATGAATGTCAAAATTGGAAAAACAAGAACGCGTGCAGTTGCAGTCACAAAGTGAAAGCGGGCACCGTTTAGCTTTGGACCTACTAGAAACAGGTCAAGAAGGCATGACCGAGGGCAGGGTTAGCAAAAAGCTACCTGAAGGAATTACCTCGTCTCTACTCTATTCTGACGTCGTGCGTCTAGCCTGGCCGTCCTTACTCGAACTAACGCTAACTCAGCTTACCTCCATGGTGGATCTAATGATGGTGGGAGGGCTTGGAGCGTGGGCAATCACGGCAGTTGGTTTAACTACGCAACCGAAATTTCTATTGATGACCATGTTTATAGCTATGAACGTGGGAGCCACTGCTATGGTTGCCCGTTATCGCGGTGCAGGGGAGCCCAAAAAAGCCAATGAGATCTTAAGACAAGCTTTGTTATTGACCTTTGGACTTTCTTTGATTTCCTCAGTTCTAGGGTACATCTTTTCTGGTCATTTAGTACGATTTATGGGAGCCGCAGACGCGGATACACTAGCTGGTGGCACCATCTACTTGCAGATTCAAATGGTCGGGTTGGTTCCCTTAGCACTTACCTCCACATTGACTGCTACACTACGAGGCGTGGGACATACGAGGGTGGCAATGATGTATAATTTAGTGGCCAATGTGGTGAATGTTAGTTTGAACTATGTGCTTATTAATGGCCACTTTGGTTTTCCTCGTCTAGAACTTGCTGGTGCTTCGTTAGCCACGATTCTTGGGCAACTCATAGCCTTTATTTTGGCCCTCGGGGTGGTTTTAAAGGGAGACCACTATTTGCACCTGCGCCTTAAGGAAGGTTTCCCCATCCAGTGGAACCACTTGCGCAATATTGTAAACATTGGTATTCCTGCCATGATTGAGCAATTTGCCATGCGGGCGGGTATGATTGCTTATGCCAGGACCGTTGCTTCATTAGGTACAGTCGTTTACGCCACTCACCAAATTGCTATGAATATTCAGGCCATGTCCTTTATGACTGGACAAGCCTTCGCCGTATCGGCTACTTCATTGGTGGGGCAAAGTCTAGGGAAAAAGCGGCCTGATATGGCTCAAAGTTACAGTAACCACACCAGGAGAGTAGGCATGGCCACTTCGTTGATTTTGGCGGGAACTTTCTTTTTCTTCGGACGTCAAATCGTAAGCTTGTACACCGATGATTTGGCCATCATTGAACAAGGAACCCGTATTTTAAAACTCGTCGCCCTGGTGCAACCATTCCAATCCTCCCAGTTTATCTTAGCTGGTGCACTCCGCGGCGCCGGGGATACCAGGGCTACAATGGTCATCACCTTTTTGACGGTGCTGCTGGTACGACCTGGTTTGGCTCTGCTACTAATAAACGAGTTCAATTGGGGCCTTGACGGTGCTTGGATTGCCTTAGTTACGGATCAACTCCTCAGGTCTGGACTAGTTTTATTGCGGTATAATTCAGGGAAGTGGAAAGACATCAAGATAAAGTGAGGTATCGTCATGAATGGAAAAGGTTGGCGGTTAAGTTTTTCGGTAGTAGTGATGATTTTAATGATAGCCCTAGCCATCAAATGGATGGAACCACCGGTAGCCACTCCGGTTGAAGACGAGGTTATCGAAGTCATTACCGTCCCTGAAACAGTAATGTCGGAGCCTGATTTGCGCATGTACTTTCCACCATTGAAGGGCATGACCTATTATTACGCTGGAGATGGCATGGAATTCGCTTCTTTCAGCAGAAGGATTACGTTTGTCACACCTGGTTATTTACAGGTGGAGGACTTAAGTGGTACGAATCTAGCCCAAGTGGTTGAATATGGGGCTACGGGACTTAAGGTTATTTGGTCAGAGGAAGAGTTCTATGAAACCAAGAGTCTCCTTGAACCCAGTCATCTTGAGGAAAGAGAGACGGGAAGTTCTAAGAATCGCATCTTACTTCAAGCTCCTATTGTGAAGGGCCATACTTGGAATGATGAAGGTTTTCGAAGAGAAATTGTCGCTACAGATGAGGTGGTCACTGTACCACTTGGAACCTTTTATGAGGTTGTGGTTGTAAAAAGTAAGAGTGCTGGTGCTGGAACCGATGACTTTGTCCAATACGAGTATTATGCCAAGAACGTGGGCTTAATCAAGAGAGAATCGCTCTATGTCCAAGACGGGGAGACCGTTGCAGTTGTTTCGAGTCTCAAGTCTTTAGGGAGTTTGTCGTCTCCGCAGTTTGAGTAACAAGAGGAGGGGTAAAGTGTATATCATCGGAATCGATGTGGGTGGCACCAATACCGATGCCGCCTTGCTTTATGATACCGAGGTCGTGGCTATGGTCAAAGTTGCTACCAATCACGATGACTTGTTCGAGAGTACGAGCCAAGCTTTGAACCAACTTCTAGAACATTACCCTGGAACAGGGCCAGTGCGATTACAACTTTCCACAACTCTTTCTACTAACGCCATTGTTGAGGGCCGGGGGGCTTCAACCAAAGTCGTGGCAGTCCCCGGACCAGGTGTAAATCTACAGTCGCTAGGTTTGCCTTTTACCATAATCGAACTGGACGGTTATATTGATCATCGTGGCAGAGAAGTAAGTCCCCTTAATCTTGAAGAAATAGGGCAGTTACAAGAACGAATTGGTGAAGCAAACGGTCAAGCTCTGGCTGTGGTTGGTAAGTTTTCACAGCGTAATCCCAGTCATGAGCAGATGGTACAAACAGAGCTTGCCAAGTGGCATCAAGGAATCATCAGCCTTGGGCACCTTCTTTCAGGCAGGGCCAACTTTCCTCGGCGGATTGTTACGGCCTATTTAAACGCGAGCGTGGCACGGAGTCAATTAGATTTTGTAAAGATGTGGAAAGATGTCACACTTGAGTTGCCTTGGGAAGTGCTGGTTTTGAAAGCCGATGGCGGTACCATGACTCTAGAGGACTCTAGCAAGAGACCCGTTGAAACCATTTTGTCGGGGCCAGCCGCAAGCATTATGGGCGTTCAGGCTTTAACTCAATGTAAAGAAGAGAACTTCCTTATCGTAGATATTGGAGGGACCACCACAGATCTGGCAGCCGTGGTTGATGGTGAGGTCTTATTTGAACGAGATGGAGCAACCATTTCTGGTTACAAGACTTTAGTTCCAGCTGTGTTGGCGCGTTCAATTGGTTTAGGCGGTGATAGCGCCGTGCACTATAACAAAAACCAGGGGATCACAATCGGTCCAGCACGGGCAGGCACTCCCATCTGTTTAGGCGGCAAGCGCTTGACGCCAACAGATGCGGCTGTAGCGTTGGGCTTAGCAGATCTAGGTACCAAAGAAGCAGCTATTCAGAAGCTAGAAGAATGGGGCAGAGAACTTGGTTTTACATGGGAGCAGCTAGCCAACAACGTACTCGAAGCCTTCACCAACCAGTTGAGTGCGACAGTGGAGGCTTTCTATACTGAACTGGAAAACTTGCCCCTGTACACTGTTTACGACGTATTGAATCCTCCCGAGATTAGGCCAAGATCTGTGGTAGGACTCGGAGCACCAGCGCCGGTCTTCATTCCAGCTCTGGCCAGCTCTTTGAAGTTACCCTTTGAGGTCCTTCCCTTTAGTGCTGGGGCAAATGCAATTGGGGTTGGTGCAGCCAGGCCCACTTTAGGTATTACGCTCCATGCAGATACCGAACTAGGGCGGGTAACCATTCCAGAAATGGGCTATCAAGGGGAGATTCAACGACCACTCTTTTTTGATCTTGGCAAAGCTCGCAAACTGGCTGAAGAAAAAACAAGGGACTATGCGAACGACCATGGCTACGGTATCTCGGAGGAGATTTATGTCGTAGAAGAAGAGAGCTTTCAGATGGTTAGGGGTTTTCGGACGGTTGGACAAATCCACATGGTGAGAACACAACTGCGTCCCCAAGTGCGCAAAATTAAAGGGGGAAGCTAAATGTCTGGGGGTAAAAAAAGAGTAGGCTTGGTTTTTTTCCCTGCATTCGATTGGGCCATTAGTCCAGATCACCCCGAACGACAAGAGCGGCTCCTTTACACTCGGGATCAGATTCAAGAAGAAGGACTTTTTGATCATCCACTGATTCGTGAATACCGCCCTCGCTTGGCTAGGGATGAGGAAATTCTACGTACTCACGTTGTGCTACCAAGTCTTAAAAACAAGGTCACAGAGTCTCATCGCATAGCTGTTGGTGGTACCATCTCTGCTGCTGACTTAGTCGTGAATGGTCTGGCGGATCGAGCCTTTGCACTCCTTAGACCTCCGGGGCATCATGCCAATCGCATTGTCCACGGGTCAAGGGGTTTTTGCATGCTCAATAATGAAGCTATAATGGTTGATCATCTAAGAGCTCGTCTCGGAGCCGACTTGAAGGTGGCTATCATTGATACCGATGCCCATCATGCTGATGGTACCCAGGATGTATTTTACAATGATCCTGGGGTCTTGCATATCTCCCTGCATCAAGACGGACGCACCCTCTATCCTGGGACTGGGTTTACATCTGAGAGGGGAGGGCCTGGAGCCTATGGCCAGACCGTGAACATTCCCTTGCCTCCGGGAACTGGAGATGAAGGTATGCTGATGGTCATGGAAAGGGTTGTGATCCCTATTCTAAAAGAGTGGAGACCTGATTATGTGATCAATGCCGCGGGGCAAGATAATCACTTTTCTGATCCACTGACGAATATGAATTTTACCGCCCAGGGCTATGCTCAGCTTACTGAGCTTCTGGCCCCTGATTTAGTGGTGTTGGAGGGTGGGTACTCCATCGAAAGTGCTCTACCCTATATTAATGTAGGTCTGCTCTTGGCTTTGGCTGGTCTTGATTATTCGAAGGTGCAGTGTTCTGGGATTCGAGCGCCAGAAAAACAAAGTAAGACTATTACCGATGAGGTGGCAAGGCTGTGTGGGGAAGTAGTGGATGCTTGGCAGAGCCGTTCCAATGTTAATCTCGATGAGATTTTCGGCGAAGCTAAATTCTTTGAGCGTCGCCGGGAGATTTATTACGATACAGATAACATTTATGAGAACCAACAGGAGTATGTTCGCCTCTGTTCCCATTGTTCCGGATGGAGGGTCGTTTATACAAGCTCAAATAGGGCCAGTCAACCAGTTTGTGTTATACTCAGTCCCTGGAAGTCTTGTCCAGCCTGTACACAAGAGGCGGAGGAGCATTACAAAAATTCAGCTGTGGATCCAAGGTTTAGCCAGGTAATTGTCCAGGATCCTAATGCCAATTTCTATAGTTCTGCCAGAATCTCCAAAGGTTGACAGGATTTTCTTGTGAAGGTCACGAATCTTACTTGTTACCTAGGTAATGAACTGAAACAAGGGGGTTGAGTAATGCGTCGTTGGAAGAGAGCGGGTTTTTTAGTCGCCCTTGATATTATCTTAGTTAATTTAGCCCTTATAGGGGCACTTTTAATTCGATTTGACCATGTCGGAGCCGAGTACTGGCAAGCTTATTTGGCCATTCTTGTGCCTCGCACCGTAATTCGTATGTTAAGCAATTATTTTTTTGGAATGTACAAGCGCTCTTGGCGTTATGCTTCCATTGACGAAGTCTTAGCTATCATCGGTGCTGTGTCCGTAGGAACTTTCTTCAATCTGGTCTTATCTTTATTTTGGTTTGGATCGCTTCCAGCCCGCAGTGTTGTGGCTTTGGATTGGTTCTTGTACATGTCTCTCTTAGGGGGAAGCCGTCTCTTCTGGAGGGTAATCAGTCCGCATGTCCTCACACCCCAGCAAGAGAAGGGGTCGAGGGTCTTAAAAAGCGTCCTGATTATCGGTGCCGGGGATGGCGGGGTTATGGTAGCCAGGGAGATGCGCAATCACTATGGGCCTAAAGTTAGACTCGTGGGATTTATTGATGATGATCCTGTGAAACAGAAGCAGAGGATCCTTGGCCATCCTGTCTTGGGATCCAAGGAACAGATGGCCCAGATCGTGAAGGAGCATGGGGTTGATGAAATCATTATCTCTATGCCGTCGGTACCCCGCAAGGTCCTTAGGGAGATCGTTTCTGTTGCCCAGGATACGGGAAGAACCGTGAAGATACTTCCTGGTGTATATGATCTCATTGATGGCAATGTGACTGTTAGCAAGATTCGGGAGGTACAAATCGAAGACTTGTTGGGGCGCGATCC
>WPCH01035205.1_pt1 | contig 11347 bp, 15 predicted proteins | sample 5399881 | NCBI WGS metagenome assembly WPCH01 (sample SAMN12869468, study PRJNA574797) | sludge metagenome | isolation source: wastewater treatment of pH5 | place: China:Beijing | collected 2019-05-20 | reverse complement strand
ATGGGATGGATATTAATAGGAGAAAATACGGACTATTTTTCTCATGAAAAACTAGGTTTTATATATGAATTGTATGTTTTTCCAGAGTACCGCGGGAAAGGATTATCAAGAAAATTAATGGAGGCTGGTATTAAGGAATTACAAAAGAATTATTCAGAAATTCGTTTGAATGTATTTGCTGGAAATTTTGCAAAAGAGATGTATGAACAGTTTGGTTTTGTTGAAAGGCAGGTAATTATGACTTTGAAGTGAGAATAATAGTTTAAACGGGAGAAGTGAAAGAATGAGAAAAGAAAATGAGTATGTTGCGTATTTACAAAGGTTGTATCCTGAATTACAAATAAATTCTGTTTATATAAATGAAATAGGTCAAAATAATGATGTGTTAATTGTAAATGATAATATAGTATTCCGGTTTCCGAAATATGAAAAAGGTATTCAGAAACTTCGAATAGAAACACAGTTACTAGAGAAAATAAGACCCTTCATTACGCTTCAAATTCCCAATCCAAGTTATCAAGGGTTTCAAAATGAAGTACCAGGGAAAGTATTTGCAGGTTATGAGATGATTGAAGGAGACCCGTTTTGGAAAAATGTTTTTACAGAAATAAATGATGAAAAGCAATTACAGAAACTTGCGTACACATTGGCGAGATTTTTAAAAGAGTTGCATGAAATTCCGTTATCTACATTCGAAAGTATTATGCAATGTGATAGTACTGATATGTATTCAGAAATAAATAGTTTATATAGCCAATTAAAAGAACATGTTTATCCATTCATGAGAAATGTAGCAAGAAAAGAGGTCTCAACATCGTTTGAGTTATATTTAAATGAAAGTAGTCATTTTAACTTTACTCCTAGTCTTGTTCATGGGGACTTTGGCATGACAAACATTTTATATAGTGCAACAAAAAAGAATATTTCAGGGGTCATAGATTTTGGGGGAGCGAGCATTGGAGATCCGGCTTATGATTTTGCTGGCATATTAGCTAGTTATGGAGAAGAGTTTTTACAACTATTTGAAGCCTATTATCCTAACTTAGAAGCAGTAAAGGAGCGAATGTATTTTTATAAGAGTACATTTGCGCTTCAAGAAGCATTATTTGGCGTACTAAATAATGATAAGAAAGCTTTTGAAGCTGGAATAGCACAATATGTATAAAAGCCGATTTTAAATCGGCTTTTAATTATCGATACATCGTCCACATCCCAATATCTTTAAACCCTAATCGTTTATAAATTCGTCCAGCAGCTGGGTTGTTATAAAATAAACAAAGTGTTCGGCCTTCATTCGTAAAGTCCCGAATCATTTTTTGTAATATAAGCGAAGCGTAGCCACTCCCTCGATAATGCGGGTGTGTACATACACCAACTACCATAGCGGATAGATGGAAAGCTCAGCAGTTGGTGCTTGCGAGTGTATACTGTGAGGGTTATTTCCTTGAGGACTACCTATATTAAATTTAATTAATAGTAATTATAAGGGAGTTGTACCACATAGTCAACGAGAACTCACGGTATATGAGCTCTTGAGTATAGATGCTCTCAAGTTGACTGTTGGTTTAACTAAGTGGACTCTGTAGTTGTAACTTAATTATTGGAGCGTTGAGGAGAGATTAGGTAGGATGGCTAATTAGGTAGTGCTGAGTAGTGGTCTAAATAGCTTACTCTCCCCTCGATGGACTCACTTTTGAGTAAAGTACAAACAGAGCTATGTCTATATAGCTTCCTGCCTCAGCAAACAAAAAAAGGAGTGGCTATTTAGTTAGCTGTCTCCTTGTAGTTTTCTTTTATTAATTTCTTTGTAGAGCTTCCCTTGTGAGATACCAACTTGACTGACGATATCCTTAATGGAGTAATCCCCAGAGTCGTACATCTGTAAAGCCACCCTTATTTTGTCATTATCGAGTTGGGGTCTACCTAGTTTAACTCCTCGTTTCTTTGCGCTTGCCAGTCCTTCTTTTGTTCGTTCTGCGATTAAGTCCCTTTCGAGTTGGCTAATTACTGCCATCATAGAGAACATAGCTTTTCCAGTTGGCGTTGAGGTGTCCATATTCTCCTTTAGTGATACGAAAGTAACACCCATATTGTTTAACTCCTCAACAGTTGTAAGGATATCGAGAGTGTTTCTCCCTAGTCTGCTAATAGATTCTACAATAACAGTGTCGCCTTCTCGTACTACTCCCATGAGCTGGGTCAGTCCTGCTCGGTCTTTCTTAGTTCCTGTATACTTCTCTTGGATTAATCTATCATGACCATACTTATCGAGTGCCTCTAGCTGTCTGTCAAGTAACTGCTCATCTGTTGAAACCCTAGCGTAAGCGATTCTCATTAGGTTTCTTCCTCCTTACATTTATTGCACCTTTAATGTAACACGAGGAGATACTAAGTGTAAAGGTTTTATGTAATATTTTGTGTAATAACTTTATGTAACGTACAAAAGGCTTAACAATAAGGTTTGCTACCTCAGTTGAATGATTACACTTATTTATCGTTTTATGTAACTTGGAGCTGGAGCTAATAGATAACACTTAAAGGGCTAGCGATTGAGTGAGCTGTTAGTCTGTCTCACAATTTTAAAGCTGAAAAATTACAAAGGGTAGCCCCTCTCAAAAGCACGTATGTAGCCATTTGTAGAAACTATGAGAATGAAAAAATTTTTTTAACCAAAAGTTTGACTAAAAAGCTCCTTCCTCAGTAGTTCACCAATGAGTTGATCTCAACGCTTTTGACGGTTAGTGGGGCTTTTTAGTACCAACTCAAAGGGAAGTATTGAGTTATAACTAAGAGTTTTGCTTCCTCAATAGATAACTAAACATTTAACAGTTAGGTTGGACTGATTAGTGTACTTGTAGTTACTTACTTTTAAGTTAGCTATCTCAAGGAACACTAAATAATTTACTTTGTAGTTAGAACTAATTAGTTTTAAAGGTTTTAAATGATTTTAAAAACAAGATATCTATATGAGGTAGGACTATGTAGTTAATCTTTTAGTTAATTTTTTTAGTTAAACTAATTAGTTTTTAAGTATTTAATTATTTAAAGAACTATATGAGATAGTACTATGTAGCTTACTGTTAGTTGAACTTATTTAGTTAAAGCTCTTTAGTTCTTAAAGATTTTAAAGAACTTAATAACTTTAGAGATAGGACTTATTAGTTAAGCTATTAGTAATAACTAATTAGTTTTTATGAATTAAGTGTTTACTGAGATAGCTAACTAATTAGTCAATCTCTTAGTATCTCTTTAGTACTTACGAGATAGTAAGCTCTAAAGACGAACTTGGAGATTTTAACTACAAAGTCAACTACTTGTCGCTGCAAACTCTCCGACCCTTCCAACTACTAGCTTAAAGCTAGATGTACCAACAGTTCCGCCTCGAAAATGACACCTTCTGATTTTCCAGAGTGCAAAAATAAGCATTTTTTCGTATTGTCAATAGTCGAACGATTAAGAGAGAGTTGTGAGTAATGTTCGTATTTACTAAAGTGGACTTGCGAGGTAGCGACAACTGAGACAACGCAAAATAGTTAATGTCATTAATTAATTATGCAGTTAAGCGAGGTAGCCAACTAAAAAAGTTAAAAAAAAATAAAAGTTTTTTTCTTACAGTTTTAACCAAAACGCTGAAACCCTTGGTATTACTTAACTTACTTTAAGTAAGAGATAAACACCATCGTCATATATGTAGTATAAGGACCTCTTAGGGGAATCCTCACAGTTAACTCTCTGAGCTTGTCACTCAGAGGGTTGGCACCTCATCTTACCAAGTGGCAAAGATGATAACCATTTGTTGGGTCAACTGGCATTGACCTAGCACTCCAAACTATAAGATACTTTGAAGCTTGACTCACAGTTGAGCTTATTTTTTATAACTTGCTTATAACTAAATAGTTATTAACTAAGGAGGTATACAAACGATGATTGGAAAGTTTTATATTGATGTTCAAGCTATTTGTGACAACTACAAACTAAGTCAAGTTGAGTTAGCTGAAAGAGCTGGAATAAAACAGCCTTCACTAGCTCGTATTAAACGAAATAAGACGGTTAGCTTTGCTGTACTAAACAAACTAGCTGTAGCGCTAAATGAAAATGACATTTCAAAGTTGATCTCAATAAAGAAAGAATAAAAAAATAAACTGAGGAGGAAAAGCTAATGGATAAAACTTGGAGTAATTATCTGACTTGGAGAGAGCAACAGGGTTACACAGGTATTAGTACACAAGAACAATATGAAGAGTTTACAAATAGCTACACTGAGGAAGAAACTGAAAAGTTAACAAAACAAGAAGCGAGCGAGTTAGAAATTATCTTCAAAGATATTCTGGCTACTCCTAAGGAGCAAAAAACTTTTGATTCAATTAAAAATAAATTGGCTCATGGTTTGACAATTAACTACAGCGAGATAGCTGAGCTTGCAGGTGTTTCTGAAAGAACAGCTAAAAACCACATTAAAGCACTAGCTCACAAAGGATACTTACAAGTAGTAAGAGGTCAAAAAGCTAATACGTATTACTGGGGGGCTGATATGAAGACTCAAGAGCAAGTAAGAATTTACCCTACAGCTTTCACTGATTGGAATGATTTCTTTGAAGAAGTAAAAGAGCGACTTGGATTAATTGAGTTAGATACTCGCTCAATAGCAATACACACAAAGTATGACTATGTAGAAGTTGATGAAATGATAAGACTACAAGTAAACAAGTCTATTAAAACTTTTTGGTTTTCTGGAAATGGACTCAACAAGGAAGCTTACAAAGAGTTTGACCCAGCAAACTACAACTTAATGTTAGCGATTTACAAGAACTTTGAGGAAGCGATTAGCAAGGCTATAGAGATATAAAATAAAAGGTGAGGTGTTAACAATGAGAATGAGAGAGAACAAAGTAAATACAATTAGTTTGATTGATGAGCTGACAAACGCAGAGTTACAACGTGAGTGTTCTGAATGTAGAGAGTTGAAACTTGCAGATGACTTTCAGAAGTACACTGAGGGACACTTGAGAGCGCAATGTAGAGAATGTAACCAAGAAAGACAGCGAGAAGTTGACCGAAAACGTAAGCTACAACGCAGAATTAAGAACTTCAATGACAGAGCTCTTGAGAAGGGACTAGAAGGTGATTTCACAGTTGAGAACTACAACGAACTGCTGGCATTCTCACAAGGTCGCTGTATGGTAACAGATGAGGAGTTGACTCCAGAGACCGCTCAACTAGACCACGTAATTGCACTGAGCAAGCAAATGGTTGGTTCAACTGCTAGTAACGTATGGATAGTTCACAAACGAGTCAATGAAAAGAAATGGATTTATTCACTAACTGATTACCTAAAAAGTGAGCATGGTCGGGAAGTGGTTGATATAAATGTTTTAATTAATAGTATTGGTTATTTAGCTAAGAAAGCTGATTTAACAACTCAAGAGTATATTGACTTGTTGGTTAGCTCAGAGCACATTGCACAAGTAAGCAAGGAGTTTTTTAACAACTGATATACAAATGAGCAGACTTAACCATCTTAAAACTAACACAGTGTTTCTGTGAAGTCAAAATTATTTTGAGTAGTCTAACGACCTCACAGAGAGCTTTTGCTACAGGGTAGCATTAAAGGTTATGAAGCCTTACAGGTGGAGCTGAGAACGCAAACTGAGAAGCGTAAGACTATTAAACAACTAAAAATAAACTAATTGGAGAGTGATTGGTAATGTTAAACAAATTATTCGGTGGATTTTTCAAAGAGGCTAACAAGACGGAAATGGAAAAGTTACAAGCTGAGGAAGCAAAACTAAACGGTAAAATTACAGAGTTACAAAATAAAAAAGTTAGAGTGAGCAATGCGCTACAGTTTGCAAATGTTGATTTAGAGCTTGAAGACACACAAGCAAATAAAAAACGAGTTAATAAATACGAGGCAGCTATCTCAGAAATTGACAATGAAGTACAAGAGCTTGGCGAACAAGCTGGAAAGCTACAAAGTAAGATGTCTCAAATTAATGCTGATGAACGACAAATGCACATTGACTCTTTAGCTGAGCAAGATGGCAAGGACTACGAGGAATACCAAAGAGGAGCAAGAGCTAAAAAAATGCTAGAAGAAGCATTCAAAGCAGCAGACGCTAAAACTGGCTATATTGGTTCTGGAAACCCTCGCAGCTTAATACAAGACATACAAGCAGCTTTAGTAGCTCAAGGAATTGCTCCAGAGCACCACAAAAACATTAGTAATTTCCAACCATACCACTTAGAGGAAGCGCCAGACCACGTAGCAGCTTACGAGAATGCTAAAAAAACAGCAGACGCTAAAATTGATGCTGATTTAAAAGAACTACAAGAAGCTATAGAGAAGTATCTTGGCAAGAAAATATCTTAATTTGGTTGGCTAGGAGGTTGATCCTCCTAGTCATTACTGTTTAGTTAAAAAAACCAATAATAACGAGGTGCTGACTAATGAGAAAGGAGAGTGTAAGAGAACAACTGTTTAAGGATTTACTAATAAGAATAAAACTTGAGGAAGACAAAAAAGCATTTGACTTTGAAGTTAGATTCAACGAACTGGCTCAGAGGTTAGATGCTTTGAATAATAAAACCGATATAGCTCAACGACAAGCAAGATAGGAGGTCGATACCATGAATGATATTGAATGGCTGCATACTAAGTATTTTTGTATGTTGACAGTTTACAAGATAGTCAAAACTAGGAATGATACGAAAAGAATATCTAAAGTGTTGCTGGCTCTTGAGGATTTTGAGAGAACATACTTTCAACAATATGGCTTTGGAGAATTTTGTGATTTATTGGCAACAGCTGAACAAAAAGGACTTATATACTAAGGAGGAACTAAAATGACAAACGAACAATTCAAACAACTACAAGAAATGTTTAAATTTTGTGAGGAAGGCATTAAGGAGCTAAAACACAAGGACCATTACACTAAGAAAGAAGAAGCTCAAAAGAAACAAGACGAATTCGACAAGTTCTATAAAGAACATGTAGCCAAGTATGGTAATGAGATTTAATAACTGAGCCAGCCAACTGACAGTCCTACCAATTGAGTAGGGTTCTTTTGGTTGTGCTCCAGATAATAAAACTAAGGAGGGAGGGAATGGAATATGTCTCTATTCAAATTGTGCTAATGGAAGATGGAAGCTACACAGTCGAGGCTTATAAGGTATTTGACTATGGAAGGGAACTCAAGGAAACCAGTGAGTACGCCACTGAGGAAGAAGCTATAAAAGCTTACCAACTCAAACACGCTCACTACTTTGGTAAGGATAGTCCCTATTGGATTAAGCCTCCCAATATTCCAATCAATTTAAATTTATAAAACTAAAGGAGGTTGATACTTATGGCAAGACCATTCAAGCAAAGTGATGAATTTAAGAGGTTAGCTGATGAAGTAGCAACTGCTAAAGCTAACAACGATGAGGACGCACTCAAGGAACTAAGGAAGGAACTCAGAAAAGAGCCTTCTATCTGTGGAGCTGTACAGGGTAACGGAAAGATTTGTATGAGGAAGCCATACATGCGAGAAGATGGAACTACTCTAGGACGTTGCCATATCCACGGAGGCAAGTCTATAGGTCAACAAACTGAGGAAGGGAGGCGAAAAAGTTTGGCTAATTTAAACCCAAAAGCTAATTTGATTCACGGAGTATACTCAACAGAGTTTAAAGATACTCTGACTAAAGAGGAAAGCGATTTGTATAATTCGTTGATGGATTACTATTTAGATAACTATGAGAACGACCCTTTTAATATGGTACTAGTAGATAGATACGCTCTCAATATGATTAAGGTTGCACGTATGGACTCTAAGTCATTCTTGAAAGACTCACAAAGCTACAACGACCCAGAAACTAAGTTGATCCGCTACATTGAATCTCTTGGTCTTAACAACAAGTTCAAGCAATCTAAAGAAAACTCTAAGAATAAAAGTGAAGACGTAAACTTAAACGTTTTGTTTGATATGGGAGACGGAAACTAAGAGGTTAACGAGCTCACAATTAATTTGAGGAGGGAGAATTGCATGAGTCTTAAAGAGTTAGGTATAGAAAGTTTTAATATCTTTGATGTTGGAGCAAATACGATCATCTGTTTTTCTACAACTGAGGGGAAACCAATAATGAAAGAACAAGCTAGCATTATCTTTGAACAGCTCAGCAGTTCCAATCCTAATGAGTTATGGCATAGAGAAAGATTCATTATGTTGAACGACAAGGATATAACTGATTATGCACTTGTTAGATTGAATTAAGAGAGTATACAGCTCACTAGTTGTGGCTCTTTTTTTTGCTTCCTACGAGAAGGCAAAGCAAGCCATCGTGTAGAATAACACTGTAATGGAGAGAGGGAGGGAACAATGATGAGTAAACCTTTAGATAGTTCCTCATTAGATCGCAATACTCCAAAATTCAAGCATAGCAAGGCTCAACTAGTTGGTAATGTAATAAATGTATCGTACAGACTCAAAAGCTTATCAGTACCAAGAGAGATATTTCTGTATGCTTCTGCCGAGAGAAGGTTCTTTAGAGGTTGGAGTTTGGTAGTTCAAACAAATGCTGGTGAGCGTATCATGAAGATGGACAAAAAGAGAGCAAAAGCTACAGCAGAACATATGAATAGTATGAAAAAATAGTTAAACATACGAGCATGGACTACAAAGTCTCTGCTTTTTTTACGATAAAGCTTTAAAATTCCTTCTGTTGAGCTTTATTTTCTTTAGTTGTAAATGTATTAATTTACTCTGTAAAACTCGATACAATTCAATATGAGAGGTCGTTTTTCTATGAGTTGGCACTCAATCGAGCAACTAATAAGGTATACCTCATCGTTTACCACATGAGAGCTTGTCATTACAAGAAACAATGTGCCAGATGCTATACCAGCATTAATGCCACCCTAGAAGGAACATCGAGCATATGCCAGATTGAGCTGGCTCAAGGGATTAAGAGCTCAAATGAGAATGCTAGATTAAGCGAACTATTACTTACAGTAATAACTAATGTGTGGCGCTACAAAGTTACACTTCTAGCCAATTCCACAAATTCCCCTTGTTGTATCTTCTCTGCTCAACTGAAAGCATATTGCTGAGCGTTCCCCAGAAGTAACCTTTGAAGCCCTTTCTAATACGTCTCATTTTCTTAGCGAACACAGATTGTTTAAATGCTTGTATGGCTATCTCAGTATAGTCTAACAAGTCTGGAGCGTATTTCCTCTGAGCCAGTACCACTTTCCCCCATAGCGAATAAACCTCTTTAGCAGAACTAATAAAAGGTTTAACTGTATTGATAAACTCAGTTGGAATATGTGAGTTGTTCAAATAAGATACATCAAGATCGTTACGTTTATTTAATTCTTGAAGGTTAGCTTTAGGAATAACTGTTTTGTTCTCCTCAGTTTGCTCCTCGGTGCTGTCCTCACAAGGGCTCTCAGCTTCCCTACAAGATGACAATTTGAGGTGACACTCAAAGGGATTAATCACACAAATAAACGCTCCATAGCCTCCAGTTTTAGTCCTCTTTTGTTCAATACGAGTAATGATACCCAACTCGCTTAAACGCTTTAGAGCACGCTGTACAGTACGCTTAGAGCAACATACTGAGTCTGCCAACGTTTGATTTTTCATGTAGCTTACACCTACAAATTTACAGCTATATTGTGACAGCTTAACAAGGATAACTCTTTCGCTATCCTTTAGTTTGTACTTCTGGAGTGTTTTATCAATTGTGTTGTCCATCTCAGCAACAGACTGAAAGCTTTCATATTGTCTTAGTTTCTTCATTACACATATTCCTCCTATATGAGAAGGAACACCCCTTGAGCTAGTACCAATGAGCATGATACAATAGCAAACAAGGAAGCTCCTTCGAGTTTTCCTCCAAGAGAGAACCCTGTCAGGTCGCCAAACTAGAGCAGGGTTCTCTTTTTATTTGTCTTAAATTTCAAGTGAATTAAGTGGATTAAACTTATCGTTTTGTTCTCTCAAGGCAGTTCCCCAAATAGCAAGATACCTTTCAGTCATTTTCAAATTAGAGTGTCTAAGCATTTTACTTAGCGTAAATACGTCCATACCAGCCATCAAGCAACGATGAGCAAAAGTGTGCCTACAAGTATGACAAGACAGCCTGACGTTTTTAAAATTCATTATCTTGCTGAGTCGACTAAACATGAGTTTAATCGCATTAGGTGTAAGCTGACCTCCTTCTCTGGTAGTGAATACGTACTCTGGGAGTTTACCTCTAAATCGTTCTACAAACAGTCGATACTCGTACATCTCATGAGTTAGCTTATTGGTAAGCGGTATAGATTCTTGCTTTCGAGCTTTACCAAAGAGGGTAGCTGTTTTGGTTATCAAGTCTAAATCAGACCATTTGAGATTAATCATCTCGCCAAGCCTTGAGCCAGTACCTAAAAGAAAAATAATAATAGTGTGGTCTCTGTAGCTCCAAAAGCTTTTATCCCTTGCTTTAAGTCTTCTATAGTATCTGAGCATCATTCTTATTTGTTCATCTGAGAAGACTTCTATTTTAGTTTCAGTCTTAGCTTGCTTTAGCTTTCGAGCTGGGTTTTTCTTTTGGGTTATTACCTCCTCGTCTTCAAGAAACTGAAAGAACGTCTTTAAGTGTTGTAGTTTGGTGTTTTTTGTGAGTACGCTGTTTTGTCGTTCCTTTTGGCAATAAACTAAGTAGCTCTTAACTGTCTGCTCTCGTATATCATCAGTGTCTATAAGTTCAAGCTCAGAGCAGAACGTTTGAAACTCGGTGAGAGTATCTCCATAAGCTTGGATTGTACGAGGTGCTAAATTGGCAAACTCTTTCTCCTCCAAATAATCCTTAATAGCAAATTTGAGTAACATTTCTTCTCAATCCTTCCTTTTCGTTGTACGCAAAAGAGGACTACTGAGCCAGCTCTAATAAGCTAACTAAAGTAGTCCTCTTTTACGAGATAGTGTCTAGCAGAGACACCCACAGTTCTAACTCTTGAGAATACGCTCTCAAGCTTTGATAACTCTCAGCTTACCGATCTTGGGTGTGTACATACACCAACTACCATAGCGGATAATGAATTTTCAGCAGATGTAGAGGCGGATGCAATAATAGCACCGTCTTTTTCAATATAATATGTACGTCCTGTATTTGCTTCGAGAGCTTGTCTTAATATTTTCTCTGATTCATTAGCAGTCGGGAATTCAGCAATGTTACTTCGTAATTGCATAATTCGCTCTACATCATCTAGTGTGGCAAGTTTAATTGTTTCTTGGGCAGGCGTACTAGGCAAGTTGTCGGCATCTATACATTCGCAAAAATACATTTCATTTTTGGAGCCTAATTGTAGACTGGGAGCAGT